>JAEEGL010191764.1_pt1 | contig 11951 bp, 6 predicted proteins | sample 9134231 | NCBI WGS metagenome assembly JAEEGL01 (sample SAMN16246548, study PRJNA631951) | gut metagenome | biome: gut microbiome; feature: rumen; material: fiber-attached | host: Bos | place: Iran: Karaj | collected 2018-10 | reverse complement strand
TTGTTATGCTTATTTAATTAAAAAATTTGGTATTGAAAATTTTGATTTTGTTTCTTTTCAATTTTATGAAGGATATACACATGCTTTGTTTAAATATGAAAGGGAAAAAAAATTTTTTGGAGAAATTTTAGTTGAGTTTTTAAATAAAGTAACTAATGGTTTTTATGTTGATTTTTCTAGTGTTGAAAATACTGGTTTGAAAAGAGAAAAAATTATTATTCCTCAAGATAAAATTGTTATTGGCCTTGCAAATGCTTGGGCGAATGGAAGATTTTTATTTTTACCTAAAACGGAGATAGTTAAATCTTATAAATATATTGTTGAGAATAATTTTGATATTAGAGGAATGATGTTTTGGAATATTGGAGATGAGGATATTGTTAGAGATGGTGAAGTGTTTAATATGGCCAAAATATTTAATGAAATATTATTATAAAATATTTTTTTTATTTTTTTATTTTTTGATTAATTAAAATTATATTTTATAATTGAATTATTTTTATTATCTTTTAATCTCTATTATTAAAAAAAAAATTCAAAAATTTTAAATCAATTTATCTTTAATAATAATTTTCATATAAAAAAAACTAATCATCCTATAAAAAACACATTTTCTAATAAATTAAAAAACCTCCATAAAAAACATCAAAAAAAAAATAAAAATCTTAAGTCTTATTTTGAGTTTCATAAATTTTCTGTGCCAACAATCCAAAAAGTTCCTTAATCCCAATATCATTTTTAGCACTAGTCTCCATAAAAATATCTACATTATTATCCTTAGCAAAATTCCTTAATTCATCAAAACTAATTTTCTTTTCAGAAGGATTAACATCGCATTTATTCCCAGCAATACAAATAATAATAGGTTCTCCAGTTTGACTAGTACCATTTTCTTTTAATTGATCAATCCAATAATTTAAATTACTTAAACTTTCTTTACTAGTGACATCATAACATAATAAAGCAGCAGTGGCATCTTTATAATATAAACTTGCCATTGCTCTAAAACGTTCTTGACCACCTGTGTCCCATATATGAAGAAGGAGACTATTTCCTCCTTTAATTTGAACTTTTTGCTGAAAGTATGCTCCTCCGATTGTTGCCACGTGCTTATCAGAAAATATGTTCTTACAGTAACGTTGAGCTATTGATGATTTACCTACGTTTTGATCACCCAAGAGAACTATTTTTGTCTCTATCGTTTTTTTTTGCTGGCTTACTGGTGTTACTTTTAAGTCTGGACCTTTTGATGAAGGGGTGTTTTTCTTATTGGAACATCCCATTATTTTAATTTTTATTTTTTTTATTTTATTTTTTTATTTTTGATTTATTGTTTTTTAGTTTTTTTTTTTTTTTGGGTTTTTTATTTTTGTATTTAAGGTATTTATTTTTTTTATTTTTAAAATGGATTTTTAAATAACTTATTTAAAATAAATAATAATTTGAAAAAATTAAAAAAAAACCAATGACAATGCATCTAGAGCCTTTAATATGGAAAAATATTGAAAAATCTGATAAAGATGATATATGGCCAAAAAAAACATTTGGAGCATCTTTAATATATCTCGATGATTTAAAACAATATTTCCTAATAGGAGGAAATCATAATGCATTTGAAAATGAGAAAATAAATTATGATTTAAACTCAGATATAATAAAAGCAGCAGATACTTCAATTCGAGATTATCAAAAATCTGAACAAGCAAAATTAGCATATATAACACAAAATGTAACAAGAAATTATTATACAGAAAGTCAAATAGATTTATATGTATATGAATTAACACCTCAACGTCATTGGTATAAAACAACAACAAAAGGTTCAAATCCTAAACCACGTTCTTTTCAAAAATGTGTTTATATATCACCATTTATTTTCTTATATGGTGGAGTTGAATTAGGACCAAAAAGTGAAAATTTATCAAATGAAGATATGTATGTTTTAAATACAAGAAATTTTGAATGGAAACATATTTCAAGTAATATTATTCCACCAAATAGAACTGAATTTCAATGGGTACAAATTATTTCTACTAATAATTCTTTTTTATATGGTGGTGTCTCATCTCCAAATGAAAAATTCTATGATGATATGTGGGTTTTTAGATATGATGGATATAATTTTTTTAAATCAGAAGGAAAGAAAAGTATAACAAGAGATAATTTATGGACTAAAATAAATTATAATGGAAATTCACCTGGTAAAGTAAAAGCATATGCAATGGAATATGCACATGGTCATTTATATTTATTTGGTGGTGTTGATAATAAAGGAAAAAATAATAATAATTTATATAAATTTAATATAAATTCATCATTTTGGGAAAAAGTAAATACAAAAGGAGTTCCTCCTTTAGAAAGATGTTATCATGAAATGAGTTTAATAAATCCTGATAATATGGTAATTTTTGGTGGAATAAGAGGAACTTTAAATAAAATAGAAATAATGTATAATGATGTATTTTTATTAAATTTAAAAGAAGATATATGGGTAAGTCCTTTAATAGGAGGAATACAACCAAATCCAAGAATGGGTTTTTCAATGTGTTGTAATTATGGTTTAAAGGGAATGGGACTTAGAAGTGATTCTTATGAAATTATGATAATGGGAGGTAATATTAAAGATAATGATGGTTATAATGATAAATCAAAAACTTTTCCGAAAATTTTTATTATTCAAGAAAATGATCCTAATTCAACTCATTTTTGGACTATTAGAGATGAGAAATTTCAAGAAGAAGAAAATGATGATAATTTCTTATTACAAGCTGAGAAAAATATTTATGATTATAAAGAAAAAATTGCTAATTTAGAATTAGATACTCGACATAAAGAATTAGCTAATGAAGATATGAAAAATGAAATTAATGAATATAAAAAAAAATTTTTTCAACAACATGGTTTTATTGATGATCAATCACAAAGTCTTGAAGATCAAGTTAAAGAACAAGAGACACAAAAAAATAAAATGAAAGAAAATTATCAAATTGATCAAGAAATTACTGATTTGAAAATTAAGTTAAAATATGTTATGGAGAAAAAAACTGAAAAAACTTTTGAATTTTTTAATGAGACTTTAGGTTTATTTATGAATTATTATGATGCTGCACAAAAAATAATTATTGCTGATGAAAAAAAAGAAGTTGAACCTGTTTTTCCTAGTAATAGAATTAATGAAATGAAAGATAAATATCAAAATAAATTAAAAGGTTTGAAAGAAAAATTAGAAGATTTAAATAAAAGAGAAGATAATATTGTTACTGAGTTACATAGATATAAAAATTTTGAAAAATCACTCGGAGATGCTTTTAAAGAAGAAATAAAAAAATATAAAATTGATTATGATAATTAAAAAATAATATTTGCTTTATTTAATATATAATTTTTATATTTTTATTAAATTTATTTTTATAATTTATACATATAATAATAAATTATAATCTTTTTTAAATAATTATTAAATTTTAATTATCTTTTAATAATTGAATTTGAAATAAAAGATTATGAAAAATTAAAAAAAAATGAAATTACAAGATAAATTTTTAAGAGCGGTTTTTTTACCTTTTTTTTTAGGGGTATTAGCATGTATAATATTAGTAACAATCTTTTTATTTCGTTATTCATATAAATATCTTGATAATAGAAGTTTTCAAAATGTTTTAAATACAGAACAAAATTTATCTCAAATCAATATAATGACAATAAATAATTTAATATCACGTCCCTTAGTTCAATCACAAATAATTTTAGAAGAAAGTTATTCTTTATATATGAATTTAGTAGAAAATTCAAATATTTTAGAAAAAGGAAATATAAATGAAACAACATTTGTTAATGGATATAAATTATCAGAAAATTATTCATATTATTTAGATGATAGATTATCTAATGAAGTTGCAATATGGTTTATTGATCAAACAAATATAACATTAGAAATATTAAAACAAAACAATGAATTAGCTTATAAACAATTATCAATTGTATCTCAAATGATTCATTCATTTTATTCAATTTATACTATTTTAAATCAAACAATTGACTCATTTTATATTGGTTTTGATAATTCAGATTTATTAATTTATTATCCAGCTTTAGAAAATAGTAATATTATTGATTCAATGAAATATTTTAATAGTAACATAAATTTTTGTTCTGAAGAAGGAGGAAAAATAAAAACTTATTTTTATTATAAATGTAGAGAATGGCATTTGGAGTATGAAAATTTTTTTAATGATAATGAAAATCAAAATAAAACTTATATATTAATTCCACCTTATAATAATATTAATGATGATAATTTTGAATATAATCCAAATTCTTATATTTTTACTTTTTGTAAAAGGTTTATTGACCCAATTCAAAAAAAATATTATAATATTCAGAGTTATATTGTTATGTGTGTTGATAGTTTTCCAAATCAATTATTTGATATTTTAGATGAAATAAATAATAAATTTAGAGGATATTTTTTTGTTACGAGTGTTGGATTTATTAAACCTTTTTATTATCCTAAAATTTTTAACAAAATAAAAAATGTACCTATATATGATTTTGAATTTGGTTGGGATGATGTTTTTTATTTAGAAGAAAAAATGAATTTTTCAAGTAAAATTTCTAAAGTAATGAATAAAGATTATATAAATGAATTGACAGAAGAAATAATTAATTTATCTACTTCTTTTTATAATAATTTCAATCAAATATCTATAAATACAGAACCTAATTTTTATTATAAACATGGTATAAAATTAAATTTTTCTGTTTATCCAATTTTACTTAATAATGATGATTCATTTCAACATATATTATCAATTATTTATGTATATAATGAAGATAATTTATATGAACATTTATATAGTTATCAAAGTAAATTTCAAAAAAGATTATATTTAGAATTAATATTATTTATTTTTTTTGGTTTTGTACTTCTTGCAATGGTTAGTTTAACAATGAATTCTTTAGCAAGATTTATAAAAATTCCAATTAAACATGTTCAATATATGCTAAGAGGAATTAATATTGGAGGAGAAAATAGATTAGATTATTTAAATTCAATTAAATTTCAAAAAGAAGATTTTGATTCAGAAGGACATAATTATTTTAATCCATTTATTGATGAAGAAAATTCAAATGATCATCAAAAGAATAAAAAATTAAATAACATTATTAAAAAAAATCAACATTTTATATCATATTATGAAAATCCTAATTCTGAAAATATAAAAAATGATTTATATTTTAATGAATTTGATGAAGGATTATTACAATATAGACCAAAAGAAATAAATAGTTTAGTTAAAATTTTATTAGAAATAAAAAGAGTTTTAATTTTAACATCATCAAATAATAATAATGAAAAAATTATAAATTATTCAACTAGTGAGAATATATTTTTTAATATAAAAAATAAAGAAGGCATTTATATTTGTCAAAGTAATATTGGAAATTTAGAAAGTCAAATTTTAAATTATGATAAAGCAATTTATCATCTTTGTTTATCTTTACAAGATGTTAAATTAAAAAAATTTTTATCAAAAACTTTAAGTGATGAATTAGATGTTAGTAATACATTATTACATATGATTGATGGATCTTATAATAAAAATTATCAACAAGAAGTTACAAATTTATTAGTTAAAAAACAACAAAATTCATTTCATAAAGTATTTAGTCAAAGAATTATAGGTAATTTAATTAATAATAGATATAATAAATTAATACATATTTATTTTAAATTTTTTTCAATTTTACAAAAATCAAATAGACGATATGAAGATTTATCTGGTTTATTTATGCATACTTCTTATCATACAATTGATTATTATCATAAAATAATTATACAATATATTTATTTATGTTATTCATCTAATGATTTAATTAAAATAGGAGAAAGTATTTTAGATTATATTGAATTTTTATTAAAATTCAAATTAAAAACAAATAAAAATAATAAAAATTATTTATATAAACAAAATGAAAATATTCCTTATTTTAAAGAAAAACAGAATATAAAAAGGAAAGTATTTGAAAAAATAATTGATTGGTTTGATTTATTTGATCATTATGTAAATCATGTAAATGATAATACAACATTAGGAAGTGAAAAAAGTATTATTGATGCATATACACATAATATAAATAATTTAAATGAAATTAATTCAGGAAATCAAAGTACATTTTTATATAAAGTTCATATTCAAAGAGGTGATTTTTTAAGGGCAAAATTTGCATTAATATGTCATGATTACACAGAAGCTGTTTTTTATTTTATAAAAGCTTCAAAAAGTAAAACAATAGTTCTTGATGGATTAATAAAAAAAAAATCTTTAAAACACTTAAATAAACTAGTAAAAAAATTAAAAAAAAAAATTATCCAAAATAAATTAAGTAATTCTATCTTTGATGTAGATCAAACAAAAATATTTAATAATTATCATAAAAACTTAAAAGAAAATGATTTAAATATAAATTCATCAGATAAAGACAATTTAAATTATAATATTACATACTTAGATAAAATAGAAGAAATATAAAAAAAAGTAAAAAAAGACATTGATGAATGTAATACAAAACAATTAAAAGATTTATTAATAATAGTTGATGCAATAAATATAGATAGAAATCCATATGAAGTATATTTAGATGAATCAAAAACAATATTAAAAAATTATTTAACTGGAAATGATAGATTTTCAATGTTTATATTTAATTCTAAATGTAGAATTGTTTGTCCTATGATGGAAAAAAAAAATATTGATTTAAAACACTTAACACAATATTTTGAAAGTTTTGAAAATAAATTTCAATCATGTGAAAATTCATATAAAGGTTCTTATGTTGATGAAACTGAAAATAATGAAGAAAGTGAAAGTGAATATATTAGTTCTAATACTTCAAATGATTATAATAATTATATGAATATTAAAGATATTATATCTTCTATTAATTATTGTATTAATTATCTTTTATTAAAAGGAGTTGATACTAATGAAAAATTTTTAATTTATTTTACTCATTTGTTTTCTAATGATGAAAGTAATTATTATTTAGATGATGGATTTAGAGAAAATTTTAAGAAGATTAAAAAAGATAAAAATATTCATTTTATTATTGTTGGAAAATTTGATCAAAATTCTGTTTTTATTAAAGATAAAGATAATTTAATTAGCTCTGTTTTTCATGGTTTCGGAAATAAGTCAGAATTGGTTAGTTCTGAAAATATGAATGTAATTAAAAATATTTTATCTTGTAATAACATTATTAATGATAATATTATTTTTCCAAATGAAATTTATCAATCAAATAAATAAAAATTAATTTTTAATATTTAAATTTATTAAATACTTTATTTAAATTTTATAATTTATTAATATTTATTATATCAAAAAAAAAATAAAAAATAAAAAAAATAATAAAATAATAAAATAAAAAAATATTTTTTATAACTATCAAAAATACAAAATGACAATTAACTAAATGAACTAAATTAAAATTTCAATTTTATTTTTATCAATTTTAAAATATGAATATAAATAATTATTAAATAGCCTAATTCCAATTAATTTAAGAATTTATTTACTTTTTTATATCAAATAACACTTTTTTAAAATTTTTTGATTTTATAAAAAATTATAAACAACATTTTATATAAAAAAATGTCTAATTAATTTGATTTAAATCAAAAAAATAAAAAAAGGATAAAAATTTCCAAAATTTACCTTATATTCCACTCAAAAACTAATTTTTTCTTTTTTGATAATTTCTAAATTACTATAACTTCATTTGTTCATAAAAAAAAATTATTTCTTAAAAATTAATTATTTTAACCCATTTCAATAATTAATAATTTAATGATTTTCACCCATTTACTTAATTAATTTTTATAAATGTATACATCAAAAACCAAAAAATAAAAAATAAAAAAAATAATTTTTTAAACCCCTTTCATCAATTAAATAATAATAATATCATAAACAAAATGTAAATTAACATCCAAAAAATCCTCTTAAATTGATATAAAACCCCAATAAAAAAATAAAAAAACAATAAAAAAAAAAATCAATCAATGCCAAAATTCACAATAGACCAACTCCATTCAATAATGTCAAACCCAAACAACATACGTAATATGTCAGTAATAGCTCATGTTGATCACGGAAAATCAACATTAACTGATTCATTAATAGCATATGCTGGATTAATGTCAGAAAGTGAAGCTGGAACTAAAAGATTAACTGATGGTAGACCTGATGAAGCTGAAAGAGGAATTACTATAAAATCAACTGGAATTTCTTTATATTATGAATATGATATTTACGATAATCAAAAAGAAGAAAAATTTCTTATTAATTTAATTGATTCACCAGGTCATGTTGATTTCTCTTCTGAAGTAACTGCTGCTTTAAGAGTAACTGATGGTGCTTTAGTTGTTGTTGATTATGTTGAAGGTGTTTGTGTTCAGACTGAAACTGTTTTAAGACAAAGTTTACAAGAAATGATTAAACCTGTTGTTATGATTAATAAAGTTGATAGAGCTTTTTGTGAATTGAGACATGATGAAGAAACTATTTATCAAAATTTTATGAGAGTTATTGAAAATGTTAATGTTGTTATATCTACTTATCAAAAAAGTGATTTGATGAATGATTTACAAGTTGATCCTATTTGTGGGAATGTTGCTTTTGGTTCTGCTTATTATTGTTGGGGATTTACTTTGATGACTTTTGCTAAAATTTATGAAGAGAAGTTTAAAGTGAGTAGAGATAAAATTTTGAAGAAATTATGGGGTGATCATTTTTTTAATGAAAAAAATGGGAAATGGTCATTGGAAAATGTTGATAGTGAAGGAAATACTCTTACAAGAGGATTTTGTACTTTGATTTTGAAACCTATACATAAATTAGTGAGTGCAATAAATGATGAAAAAAAAGATGTTTATTTACCTTTAGTTGAGAAATTAAAAATTAATTTGACTGAAAATGAAAAAGAAATGAGAGGGAAGGATGCAATGAGAACTATTATGAGAAAATTTTTAAATGTTTCTGATGCTCTTCTTCAAATGATTATTATTCATTTACCTTCTCCTAAAGTTGCTCAAAAATATAGAACACAATATTTATATGAAGGACCATTAGATGATGAGGCTGCTAAAGCAATGATGAATTGTGACCCTGAAGGACCTCTTATGATGTTTATTTCTAAAATGGTTCCTACTAGTGATAGTGGAAGATTTTATGCTTTTGGTAGAGTATTTTCTGGAACTGTATCACAAGGACAAAAAGTTAGAATATTAGGACCAAATTATAAAAAAGGAAAAAATGAGGATTTATTTGAAAAAAATATTCAAAGAATTGTTATTATGATGGGAAAAAAAGAAGAAAATGTAGCAAATATACCATGTGGTAATACTTGTGGTTTAGTTGGAATTGATCAATGTTTAGTTAAACAAGGAACAATAACAACTTATGCTGGTGCTTCTAAAATAAAAAGTATGAGTTATTCAGTAAGTCCTGTAGTTAGAGTTGCAGTAAAAGCGAAGAACCCTGCAGATTTACCAAAATTAGTAGATGGACTTAAAAAAATGTCAAAAGCAGATCCATTAGTACAAGTAATATCAACAGAAACAGAAAATATAATATGTGGAAGTGGTGAATTACATCTTGAAATATGTATAAAAGATTTATGTGAAATATATGCAAAGGGATTAGATATTATTCAATCTGATCCAGTAGTTCCATATAAAGAAACAGTAACAGCTCATTCATCACAAGTTTGTTTATCAAAATCTCCAAATAAACATAATCGTCTTTTCGTAACAGCAGAACCATTAAATGAAGAATTAATAAAAGAAATAGAATCAGGAACAATAAGTGCTTCAGATGATATAAAAGTAACATCTCGTAAGTTAATAGATACTTACTCATGGGATATTCATGATGCTAAAAAATTATGGGTATTTGGTCCAGAACAATCAGGACCAAATTTCCTAGTTGATCAAACGAAAGCAGTACAATATTTAAATGAAATTCGTGATTCAATGGAAAGTGCTTTTCAAGATGTAACAAATTCAGGAATTTTAGCAGAAGAATCATTAAGAGGAGTACGTTTCAATATATTAGATGTTGAATTACATCCTGATGCTATTCATAGAGGAGCAGGACAAATTGTACCAACAGCAAGAAGTGTTTATTTTGCATCTGAATTAACAGCACAACCACGTTTCATGGAACCAATTTATATTTGTGATATTTCTACTCCTTCTGATGTTATTAATGGTGTTTATCAATGTTTTAATAAAAGAAGAGGTGTTGTATTTCTTGAGGAAAGTGTCGCTGGGACTCCTTTAATTAATGTTAAAGCTTATTTACCTGTTAGTGAAAGTTTTGGGTTTTCTAAACATTTGAGAAGTTTGACTTCAGGACAAGCTTTCCCACAAAGTAATTTTAGTCATTGGGAAATTGTTAATATGGATCCTTTTGATGTTAAAGGAAAAGCTTATGAAATTTTAATGGGAATTAGGAAGAGAAAAGGACTTAAATTAGAATTACCTATTCTTTCTGATTATATTGATAAGATTTAATGATTTTTAATGTTATTAAAATATTTTTTTATTTGGTTTATTTTTGGGTTTAGTATATATTTTTTTTATTCTTTTATTATTTTTTTTATTTTTGAAATTTTGAATTTTAAAAAGTTTATTATGAATGAGTTTTTTGATTTTTTTTAATTATTTGTAATTTTTAAAAAAACGTTTAAAATATAAGTTATAATTTAAATCTATTAATAAAATTAAAATGTCAGATATACAAAATGAAAACAACAATGTACAACCAGATACTCAAGAATCAAATGAGAATAATAAACAAAATGAAGAAATAAATTCTAATAATTTAAATGAAGAACACCCAACTGATGAAAATATGATAAATGAACATGAAAATCAACAAAATTTAGAAGACGAAGCATTAAAAAAACCTGAAGAAGAAAATCAAGAAAATTTTAATGAAGAGAATATAAATCAAGATGAAAATTATAATCAATTACAAAATCAAGAACACTTTAATGAAGACAAAATAAATGAAAATGAAAATATAAACCCAGAATTAAATATTAATCAAAATGAAAATATAAATCCAGAATTAAATCAAAATGAAAATATGAATCCAGAATTAAATCAAAATGAAAATATGAATGAAGAATTAAAAATAAATCAAAATGAAAATATAAATTCAGAACAATTAATAGATCCAAATTTAAATCCAGAAAATTATAATATGAATAATTTAAATCCCGAATTTCAAAATCAAGAAAATTTAAATATTGAAAATCCAGAAGAAAATGAAATTGATTTACCAAAATTTCAAGAAAAAGGAATAAATACTGATAAACTTCCTGAAGAAGAAATTCAAAAATTAGTAGATAATAATAGAGAAATTATGAATGAAAATTTCCTTTTGACAATACAAAATGAAATTAATGAAGAAAAAATTGATACTCCTGAATCAATTTATGAATTAAAAAAAGATTTAAATGAAAAAGATAAAATATTTGATTTACTTGTTAAATCAAATAATGATTTAAAACAAAAAATTGAAGTTTCTAATCAAAAATATAAAGAAATATTAAGTAAAATTGAAGATAAAAAAAATGAAGATGCTGAAATAAGATTAACTAATCAAATTAAAGAAATGGAAAAAGAAATAAGTGCAAATAATACTGAAACTGAAAGATATAAAAAGATGATTGATAATTTAAAAAATAAAATTGAATTTCAAACTAATTTAGAAAGAGCATTTAATTTACAAAATGTTTTAAAACAAGAAACTGCAAAAAATAATGAATTAAAAAAAGATTAAAATGAAAAAGATAAAATATTTGATTTACTTGTAAAATAAAATAATGATTTAAAACAAAAAAATGAAGTTTCTAATCAAAAATATAAAGAAATATTA
>JAEEGL015352458.1_pt1 | contig 11952 bp, 11 predicted proteins | sample 9134231 | NCBI WGS metagenome assembly JAEEGL01 (sample SAMN16246548, study PRJNA631951) | gut metagenome | biome: gut microbiome; feature: rumen; material: fiber-attached | host: Bos | place: Iran: Karaj | collected 2018-10 | reverse complement strand
TAGATTTCGTACTTCGATATACAATTCCATATAACCCACTCACACGTTGGATATATTTCATAAATACCTGTATAGGCTTATAATATGCTTTAGCTGTATATTCCGACCCGAAAGAGCACACTGCACGGTAAATTAGAGCAGGCCTTCCGCTGATCGAGTGCATCTGTTCCGCTCTGTTGAGCAGGACGGATTGGTCTCCTATAATGAGATTGGCACACATTCGTGTGACTATCATTACAGGAGGTCGATAACCATGGTTGATTATCGAGAGATTTTGAGGTTGAAAAGCCTCGAGTACACCAACACCGACATATCATCCAGTGTCCACAGTTCACGCAATACTGTTCAGGAAGTCCTTTCTATTGCGGATGCATTGAATATCAAGTGGCCACTTGATGACGATGTCACCAACGCTATGTTGGAAAACCTTTTATATCCCGAGAGACACAAAAGGGATGAAGAACGGATGCTTCCCGATTTCCCTCGCATCCACCGGGAGCTTGCCCAAAAAGGTGTTACGCTTTCTCTTCTTTGGACAGAATACTGCATGGAAGCACAAAACGCGGGCAAGAAACCGTACATGAGTACCCAGTTCAACGACAACTACCATAAATGGGCTCGTGTCACTAAGGCTACAATGCGTATTCAACATAAGCCCGGGGACGCTATGGAAGTTGATTGGGCTGGAGCTACCATAGACATCTATGATGCAGTTACCGGTGAAGTGACGTCGGCATATCTGTTTGTAGCTGTATTATCATGCAGTTGCTATGTTTATGCCGAAATCTGTAGCAACATGAAGTCGGAAACATTTATAAACTGTCATGTGCACGCATATGAATACTTTGGTGGTTCAACCCGTTTACTTGTTCCTGATAATCTCAAAACAGGTATAACGAAGAACACGCGGTACGAGACCATAATTCCTCGTGCCTACAAGGAAATGGCTGATCACTACAACACAGCCATCGTTCCTGCCAGAGTCAAGCATCCTGATGATAAGCCGAATGCGGAGGGATCGGTCAAATTTGCCACCACTTGGATTCTGGCTGCTATACGAAGTTTTCGCTTCTTCTCAATTGATGAGGCCAAAGCGGTTGTTTCTCAAAAGCTCGAAGAGCTGAACACCCGGCCGTTTCAAAAACGGGCAGGAAACCGCCGTACAGCCTTTGAGAATGAAGAAAGGGAGTTTATGCAGCCGCTTCCCTTGTGCCCGTATGAACCGGCAGTCTGGTCCACTGCCAAAGTTCAGAACGATTATCTCATATCCGATGGGATAAATAAATACTCAGTTCCGTTCGATCTTATCGGCGAATACGTAGACATCCGTTGTACCGGTAATACGGTGGAGGTGTTCTTTCATGGGAGCAGAGTTGCTTCACATGTGCGGAAAAATGTCGCGCAGAAAGATCCGATCTGTATTAGGGAACACATGCCTCCCGAACACCAGAAGTATCTCACCTACAATCCGAAGGGATTTGAAGACTGGGCAGCGTCTATCGGTGAGTATACTGAAAAGGTTATCAGTTATTTTCTCTACTCCGAAAAAGAACCGGAACAGGGTTATAAGTACTGTGTCAGCATGATGAAAATGGCTGATCGTTATGGTCAAAATCGCCTTGAAAAAGCATGTGAGAGACTTCTGTCATTCACAACACAGCCTTCATTGAGGAGCATTACCACTATACTAAAAAACGGCCAGGACAAGCTTCCTCTGGAAGGACCCGTAACAGAACATCCTTCCGAAAAGCGTAGTAGTGGAATCACTCGTGGCGCGTCCGCCTACCGAAACGGAGGTGATGCTACATGCTGACCAACTCCACAATTGAAGTATTAAAGACTATGCGGTGTTCTGCAATGGCACATGAGCTTGAGAATCAACTGAAGGATCCTAAAACTTATGCCAAGCTCTCCTTTGAAGAACGTATAGCACTTATGGTAGACGCGGAATGGAACAGGCGTCAGCGCACCAAACTGCAGAAACTGATCAAACAAGCTACTTTTTCGCAACCGACAGCATGTATAGAGAACATCGAATACCTGCCCGACCGTAAGTTAGACAAGGCTCAGTTACTACGCTTTGCGACATGCCAGTATATCAGTGATAACCATCACATAATCCTGAAAGGTGCCAGTGGTTCAGGAAAAACTTACCTTGCATGCGCGCTGGGAAATGCAGCGTGCAGGAAATACAAAACAGTACGTTATATGCGGATGCCCGAACTACTGGACGAATTAAATCTCGCTAAAGCCGACGGGTCATTCAGAAAAACTGTCAACGCCTACAGAAAAGTAGATCTTCTGATTGTTGATGAGTGGTTGATTCGCAAACTCACTCCAACAGAAACCTACAACCTGCTTGAGATCATTGAATCACGGGCTAATAGTCCCAAAGGCTCTATGATCTTCTGTACGCAGTATAATAACGAAGAGTGGTATGGCCGCATCGATCCTGAATTCGATGAAGGAAGCCCGATATCCGAGGCTATCATGGACAGGATCACTAACAATGCATACGATGTCCTCATCGAAGGGAAGACATCCATGAGAAAACGTCATGGTTTAACAGCTTCTCAGAAAAGTGCTAACGATGAGTGATCGTTGTGCATTCAGCAAAGGTCATATCTGTAAGTAACAATGCGTTCGCTTCCGGAAAGGAGTTTAACCTCTTTTCCGGAACGGACTGCTCAACAGACCGGAAAGGGTGCTCTAAAGTAGCGGAACGGTTGCACTAAAACACCGTGCAGTATGCTCTGACTGGTCGGAATATACAATCATTTCCGACTATTCGATCAAAATCACTCCACAATCAAAGATGTAAAATTCTGCTTGACAATTGCACTCTCCGTTTTACTCATGACATCCAACTCTATCATCGCTTTTCCCCCTTGAGCGGGACATTATACGGGAAGCTCACAGATTACGATTCAATCGCCTGGTAATTTTTTTTATCACCAAAGTGATAAGTAACCCCGTCATTAGCAAAACAAAAAACAAGAATATAGAACTCCATGTCTTTTCTTCATACAACGCGTATACCTGCATTGGTTTATCAACATTGAAATTATTTGTAAAAGGAACCATTTCTTTTTCCTCATTTAAGTAATACCATCCGATAAATCCTTCAGTACTATGTGGCAACGGCAATTTTTTAACACCTGTCTTCCCAATTGGAATAACGCACTCTGTACCATTATCAAAAAATGATACAGAATACAAATTCGCCATTAGGGGAATTCTGTTGGATAAGTATATATTTCGAACGCAATAGAACTTCTTCAAAATAGCAATTCCTAAATTTCGTTCAGCAATAGAACTACCACCCTTATAGTTATTGCTTCCAGTCCAGCGAATCATATCGTTATTGGCCGATTCTTTTATTATTTCCTCATTCAAGTCACAAAACCCCTTAATCATGCAACCACATGACGATTCTAATATCGCGTTTTCATCACTCAGGCTCAGGCAACTACAATCACAACACGAAAACATTTCTTTGTGAAGGTTATACTGTCTTACAATCTCTTCTTTAAAACAATCATGCTTGAGCAACAAATCCATCCATCTATACCCAGCAAACTCCCCAGTTTCATAATCCCCAGTAATTGTTTCTCTAAAAATAGCGTCATTATCCTCAAGGCTCTGTGTATTACGACCTGCTGATCTATCCATATCCCACGGTGGCCCTGCGTGTAGCAAACCATCCCCAGTTATATCAGATTCCTTCCACATATGATAATTATATGCAGCATCTAACTGTCCCAGACATTCGGTATGAAGCCACATTAAAGCAAATGATTCTATATCGATATAAGCTCCTAACTCTTCTCTAGAAACATTATCTTTACTTAAGACCTCTTCAACAGAATTAATAAATGCTCTAATATATTCATACGCATTATCATTAACGCTTTCTGCCAAATTATCTGGCTCTTTTACTGTAATCTTTAAGCCATATCGCGCAGTAGTAAATTGACATTCATCTTCATAATTGTCCATTTCTAAATGATATCCACCTGTGAGGTCTATTTGTAATCCATTTCTTAATTTGCATGTTTTATAATCATCCGAATAATCCACTACCATTTCAGATAAATACTCACATTCAGTATTCTTTAGTTCCTCTTTTACATTCTTCTCCAAATTTGAGATATTAATACGTTCTTTATCAATTATTATTTTTTCGCAAATACAATATAATCCTCTATAATCACCATTAATAAACAGATTGCAGTATCTATAATCCGGCGTATATTCAATACCTAGTTCCCGAGCAACACTGAAGCCAACTGCATTTCTCAAAAGAGTAATGTCAGCTGTATTTGACAACAAAATCCACTTTTTACCCTCTCCCATACCAAGGATGTTTGTTCTGTTGCTTAGTGTTATCTGAAATGACTTCTTCGCTCTTTTCCAACTAGCGTTTCCACGTCCCTTTATGGTCATAGGAACATCAATTACGTTTTTATCCTCATCTGACAATATCGATAAACTACCCTTTATTTCCTTTTTGTGTTCTGGATCAGACTCCATTTCTGTCATTATCTCAGGATTCTCAATTGAATCCAAAAACACTGTAGGTATTTCCGGGCTACATAACCTTAATTCTATTATCAAATTCAAGCATGAAGCGGCACATTCTGCCTTCACCTTCATGACATTTTTCATCGATTGGTCAAATTTCAGTAAACAGCTATTGTTTTTTTTATCTAATACGCCTTCTCCAGAAAACTTAATCTCGTATTTTCCGATATAGGAAAGTATAATATCTTCTTTCTCCGCGCATGCTGGTATGAATAAGGAATATTTTTCCCCACTTTCTTGTTCGTTTTTTTCTGTCACAGAATAATACAAATTATAAACACGATCATTTATCTTCACACAAAAATCATCAGTAGCTACATTACACTTTAACTCGTCGTTATCATTCGCATAAACACACTCACTATTATAGTGACACGGACATATTACTAATATCACCGTTAATCCTAATAATACTATTTTCAAAATGGTTAATAAGCCGTTTCCTTTATCTATATTATGATTTTTAGATTCGATTCTATACATAATCTGATATCTTGTATCCATTACTTTAAAATACTCTGTTTATGATCACTACCAACCTTTTGGGCAATAATCAACTCCCTAATTTAGATTTAATACGCAATTTATCTTCAGTTGAAATATTATACGCAATGATATTGCATACTTTATTCCTACAACACTCTTAAGTACGGACACCCCATCCTCCTTATATCTGTATATTCCGACCCGAAAGAGCACACGGGTGATGATTTCAATCGGAATAATCACCATGCATTTCAAACAGCTTATTCACACGATTTACTCCTATATGATATAATAAACCCCGAGATTTATTATCGATCATCCGATTTAGCGGATGGTCTAACAAATCACACTATATTAAGTTGACGATGTTTTGACCATATTGGTGACAGTGTTGTGGTCAAGTAAAATTGTAACTCCAGCACCTTCTTTTCATCCGACTAGTAACGGCGGGAACGCCATTGTTGTGAGTATGCGGACGTTCTTTGTTGTACCAGCCAAAAATGTAATCAGTTATACCCAAATCCATATCCTTTGCAGTTGCAAAGCGATGATGGTATGTAAATTCATTTTTTAATGTATTGAAGAAACGCTCCATGGGTGCGTTATCATAAAGACATCCTGCTTGGCTCATGCTTTGCTGGATATTATTATTCCTGCAGAATTCTACAAAAGCTCTTGAACTAAATTGGCGTCCTTGGTCAGAATGCAGAATTAAACCTTTAGGTACTTTATGCGTTAAAAGGGCTTTCCTAAGGGTATTTATTGCTAAGTCTGCATTTAAAAGATTTGAATTCAAGCTTGCGACAACCGAGCGATCATAAAGGTCTAGTATCGTACAGTTGTATCTTACTGTTCCACCGGCGTATTCAAGGTTAGTAAAGTCAGTACACCATACTTTGTTTCTGGCAGGTGGATTAAAGTCTCTGGATATAATGTTCGGAAATACTTCATTTTCGTTCTTTGGAGCGTTATACTTCGAGTTCCTTCTGGCTATAGAATGAAGATGCATTTCCTGCATATACTTATGAACCGTATTTATGCTTGTATTGATCTTTTCAAGTTTTAAAAGATAATGCATCATTCTGTAGCCAGGAATTCCATTTTGTATGTGGTAAAGCTCACTTATCCTGCGCATCACAGCTTGTTTATGGGTATGATAAGCACACTTCCTGTCCTTCAGGTAGTTGTAATAAGCATTTGGATATATACCGAACTTAGTTAACAGCCAACGAGTGCCAAATTCGTCGCTGTGGATCCTGATAAACTCATACTGAGCTAATCTATTTCCCTCGCAAAGAATGCCGCTGCTTTTTTTAGGAATGCGTTTTCCTTTTTGAGTTCCTCAAGCTCTTGACGTAGCTTGCGGTTTTCCTCATACATATCGGATTGTACTTTCAATTCAGGCTTTTTTTTGGCATTCTTTTCGGTAGTCGGTAATCCATTTTTCAATAGTACTGTGGGCAATGAAATACTCATCACATAGGCTTTTGGTGGTTCTTCCTTCTTCAAAATGCTTACGCAGTATTTCTTGCTTGTCTTCTGGAGATAAGCGCTTGTATGACATTTGTAAACTCCTTTCACATAAATTATAATATTTATGGATAGGTGTTACAACTTTGTTATATCACTTCACAGGCACCAATGTTCAATATCTCTGCTACCATTCTATCAGCACCAAAGCCATCAATCATATCCTGCATCTGGGATGACATAGCCACTCGGCGTTCATAGTTACCGCTTAACTCTTTCACCGCTGTGAGTATCCTATCGACTGCACCGTCATCCAACGTGCCGGACATGACTGAATTGTGGTCTATGCTCTCCGGGTCTCTTAGATCACCGACATTAAGAGCGAGGCCTAATCTTTCAAACGCCTCTGCTCCGTGAATTTGATTATCTGCTAAAGAGAAGGTTATGAGCGGTACTCCGCAGACGGCGATTTCATAGAGAGTAGAACCGGCTGCTGAGATGGCGAGGTCGCATGATGAGATTAAGGATTTCATATCGGAGACGTTTTCATGTAGCATAATCCTGTCCCTGTTCTGTGTACTTGCTAAGGAATATAAAGCCTCTTTATCTGTGTTCATCGCACCAATCAGGAAATGATAAACACAGCTTTCTGTCCGCTTAACAGCGTCTTCTCTGCCCAACTGATCATGTAGATACTGGAGTATCGCTAACGCCAGATGCAATTCATCAGAACCGCCTGTGGAGATTAATACATTCCGAACATCCTCCGGCTGCACCTTTTTCGGAACGTCCCGGAACATACTTCTCAGCGGTGCATAGGTGGGTCCAAGGATCAGTTGTGGCCGCTCTGATACTTCATACAGCTTATCGTAGATAGACTTTGTAGCGTATGCGTTATAATCTATTAAAATGTCTACCGGATACGGAAAAGAGTAGACATCATCTATGTAGACTAGCTTGCCGTTTGTGGCTTTCAGCCTGGATTTGAGTGATCGTAGATAATCGACTGTCACATAATAAGAATCTACGATGATAAGGTCTGCATGGATATCTTGTGGCCATAAAGCAAGCTCATCATCCATTCTTTGATAATCTGAGTTCAAGATAATTGCTTTGTACCCTCGATTGGAAATCAGCTCTGATACGCTGTCATCAGCGATTATGAATTCGACATTACAACCGGCAGTTCGAAAGCTAGCCGCAATCGAAACTGTTCTCATGATATGACCCATACCAATTGCTTTATTTGCATCAGCACGGATTAGAATGTTTTTATTCATTATGTTAACACCTGCGTTCTTCTGCGAAAGGAGATATCGCAGATATTATCTAGGTTCGTAATTTGGATTGGAGTCATTTTTATATCAGTTCTCTCAATAGTAAAAATCCCTCGGCCATCTCAAAGCCAACATTACTTCCTCTGTATTTACCTAAAGCTCTCAGAGCCTCCGGACTTCTCGGGTGTGGATAAACAGTGCTTTCCGATCTGTAGCACGCCATTCCTTGAACTTTAGCTTCTAAGGTCTTGCTCACATCAAAGTAAACATTCGGAGTAAATGGCTCTCCATACGTGTAGTTCCACTCTGTGGAACTTGGTGTCTCAAAGCCATAAATTCTCTTGACCTTATTGTCCCCAACCGGTCGACAAGCGGTCAAAACAGCCTCACAGGTAATTCTGTGGTCAATATTCAAATCACCATGATGATGTGTGAATATCGTGTCCGGGTGATACTTCTCCACATACTTACTCACAATCTTGATGACATCAAGCAATTCCATTCCATCCATTCGATTGTCTGGAAGACCACAGAATTCTATACTTTGATAGCCGACGATTTCTGCTGCTCTTTGAGCATCTTCTTTCAGCTCTGCCAGTTCGTTTTTATCAGCTTGATCCCTGGACTCCGAACGAGATGTAATTCCCTCTGCCATTATAATCGCCCTGACCGTCACTCCTTCATTGACCAGGCGCCTAACGGTACCGCCCAAACCAAGCAACTCATCATCAGGGTGTGCGGCAAAAACTAAAACATTTTTCATTCTGCCTTGCTCTCCATATCTATTACAAACTTTGCCTTTGCTGTCACAACTCCATCTTCAAAAACAGCATCGGTGTAATACACCTTTCCTGTATCGTATTTCTTAAAGGCCGCAGGATATCCTTCGCCATCTAACATTCTGATATAATCGTAGATCTGCCGCTGTGTAAGTCCATCCGGAATCTCACTCTGTTCCGGTTTTCTGCGTTTAAACGATACAACCTCGCCTTCTTGTTCTACCGGTATCAGTTCTCCCTCAAGAAACTGTGGTATCATCTTTTCGAAGACTATATCAGAGATCCTCTTGAAAATATCGTCTGCACTGCCTTCGCTGATATCAATAGATTCCTTTAGATAGATGGGACCGGTATCAACCCCGGAACAAACTTTTATTGCGGATACTTTAGTATTATACACACCACGTACAATTAGATTCTGAAGAGGGCTTCCTCCTCGTCCAAACGGAAGATCCGTTGAATGAAAAACCACACAATTATAATTGTTATAAATCTCTTCGGGAATTATCCATGACCAGTGCGGGAAAAAGATATACTTTGGCTTATATTCTTCCAGCAGAGAAACTGTCAGTTCCTCCTTCGAATTAACCATCATGAACTCGCAATCATGATGTGTTTCTTTTAACTTATTGTAATTATGAATATTCCACGACTTAATCGTGGCTATCAAATATCTGTCCATGAATACATCCATCCTATTTCTTTTCAATTCGCCCTAAGCACTACTCTTTTATTTCAAATTCTAATTGCCTATAGACTTCTTCAAATCCATTTCCTATAAAACAATGATATGAAGCAGTATTAGATGGCTTTACTCTTCCTATCAATTTTTTCACCATGGGACAATCTTCACGAACCCTCTCTGCGATAAGACCGATTATAACCTTTCCGTAGCCATGCCCACGTTCTGCATCAGAAATGCTATAATCTATATCTGCTTCCTGGTTTTCAATCGACAACCTCACCTGACCTACGGGCTTTTCCCCATGCATCAGGATATACTGTATCTGATCCGAGTCTTCCATCATTCTTTTAAACCAGGCAGAGTGCTCCTCATATGTAATAATATGCGTATCAAAAGCATTCTGCCTGGTATCTTTATCGTTTACCCATTCAAAAAGGATGGTAACATCGTCTTTGGTAGCTTTACGGAGATAAAGCTTTTCATCATTCATTGGATATATTCCTCTTTCATCGGCATGCCTCTTTGAATATCACAACTTGCCTTTTTCCCGAGAGTTTCATTGTAGTACTTTGGCTTCATACCATAGCCAGGTCGAATTACTCTTATGTTCTCTTTCGAGAATTCTTCTCCTGCTTTAATGTCCTTGATAGTAAAAATACTGCGTCTGAAAACAGTGGAAGATTCTTCTCCTTTGGTAAGACTATAATCAGGCCCTTTTGCAATCATTTTAGCATTACGCACATCCTGAACCATTTGAGCGAAATCGTCCATCGTCATACTAAAGCCACTGTCTGCGCTTTCTACGCCATCCAGCTTCACATGCTTTTCAATCACACATGCGCCAAGGCTAACACCAACGACTGCACCAATGCTGCCTGCACTGTGATCAGACAAACCAATCGGAACTTTATATCTTTCAATCATGTCAGGAATATTGCCCAATTTCATATCGTTCCAAGGCGCAGGATATTCTGAACAGCACTTCAAAAGTACTATCTGATTGTTATTCATCCGATGGCAAGCATCAATGGCATCCTGTATCTCTTCTAAAGAACCCATTCCAACTGATATAATCATAGGCTTCCCTTTAGACGCAACATACTCTATCAGTGGAATGTCTACAAGTTCATAGCTTGCAATCTTATAGGCCTCGATTCCAATATCCTCAAGAAAGTCAACAGCTGCGTTGTCAAAAGGCGTAGAAAGGAAATCCATCCCACACTTTTCACACTCTTCCTTAATCCTTGCCTGCCATTCATATGGGGTACCCGCATATTCATAGAGATGGTAAAGATTATAGCCATCCCATAAGCCCCCATGAATTTGGAAGTACTCATTGTCACAGTCAATGGTCATTGAATCCGCCGTGTAAGTCTGAATCTTCAAACAGTCTGCACCGGCTTTAGCAGCACCACGGACAATCTGAAGAGCGTTCTCCAGACTGCCACCGTGATTTGCACTCATTTCCGCAATGACATATACTTCATTATTGTTTATCTTATCGTATAAATGAAACATTATTATTCTCCAGCCAATAATCAAAAGGAAAAGTTTAAATCAAGTCTTTTCTACGCCAATGACCATTTGCATCCTTCACTAACAAATCTGTATTTGCAAAACGATCAACAGTATCATCAAATTCTTTCTCAGTAATGCCAATAGTTCTACAAAAGTCTTTCTTTGCTAATGGATCACAGATCCAATCCGAATCCTTAATCTTCTGTTCAGCCTGCTCCTTCGTCAATACACCTTCCCTGACCAACCTGCACGCCATATCGGACACTCTTTGGAAACCAAACTTAATAAACTTTGTCCAGTGTTGCATCATATAGCCCTTGCTGTCAATTTGTGTAAATGGATCCGCACTTCCTTGGCGCTGCCAATCGTCAAAATCGTCCAGCGTTTTAAAACCAATAGCTTTAGATACTTCTAACGAATCCGTATTTGAATATGGATAAATAGCACCCATAAAAATGACCTTTGTCGTATCATCACTTGCAGGATGGAATATTTCACACTCTTCGCTTTCGCCATATTCAAACGCAGAATTTTCTCCCATGAACACTGTCGGAATAGCAAATGCCTTGGCAACTTCAAGCGGTTTTGCGTAAAGCTGTTTCTCAATCCACTCCAACGGATGAAGTTTTTCAAAGAACGTCTTCTTTGTCTCTTCAACGAAGGTCTTTGGTGCACACCTGAAATTCATTAAATCCAAATCATATGTCTTAACCAAATTATCAAGATTGTATAATCCTGCTTCAGATGGAGTAAACTCATCACAAACATGCACCAACAAGAGTCTATCATGCGGAACGTTATGATTCTCAATTAGTCTTCTTACAATAGCACAAGAATCCTTACCTCCAGATACTCCGACCACAACATCCCATTGAGAATCGGGATTCTTATGCTCTTGCAGATAAACTGTCAGCCATTCCTGACGCGATTTCCAGTCAATGGTGTCTTTTCTATGCTTATTTGCACAGGCAAGACATACCCCCCCTTCATCTTTTGAGCGAGGTCTTTTACCCAAAATAAAACCACATTCCTTACAAGTTCTAATCTCCATAATTCTTATCTCCTTTATAATTTATTAATTGATTTATATTTTGCTTCTGCGATCTCCCAGTCTGACATTGTATCGATATCCTGCACTTCCTCCTCTGGAAGG
>JAEEGL014979507.1_pt1 | contig 11952 bp, 12 predicted proteins | sample 9134231 | NCBI WGS metagenome assembly JAEEGL01 (sample SAMN16246548, study PRJNA631951) | gut metagenome | biome: gut microbiome; feature: rumen; material: fiber-attached | host: Bos | place: Iran: Karaj | collected 2018-10 | reverse complement strand
ATGTTCGATAAGGCCACGCTGGAGCGGGACAGGAGGCTCGACAGGACCGTCGACGAGATAAGGGCTAAGTTCGGAAGGACGAGCGTTTTCAGAGGCCGTTTCGCCAACAGCGGCTACAGGCCGATCGAGGGCGGAGTTAACGACGGAAATTACATATCGATGGGAGGGTATGAACAGTGAAGATAGTCGCGAGACCCATCGACGTTATCGCCGTATTCAAGGGCGGCGAGCGGCCGATCCCCTACAAGTTCAGATATACCGAGTCCGACGGAAGGAGCTCGGACGTAAAGATCGACAGGATACTGGTCTCCGACGAACAGCGCGTCGCCGGGCAGCGCAGCTTTATCTACGAGTGTCAGAGCGAGATCGACGGCTGCGAGAAGCGCTACCAGCTCAAATACCTTATCCCCGAGGCCCGCTGGCTTCTGTACAAGATATAGACCGGCCGCGGGGAGATCCGACAATGCACCTTTTACATGCGCGCGAACGGCAGGTATAATATTCCGCGAGAAGAACTTGTCAAGATAGTCTACGAAGATGATTATCAGATAGTCGTAAAGGTCGACGAAAACGTCGTTATCGAGGACGTGCAGGACAGCTGGTCACCGGAAGAATGAAAGAGCATATAGTACACCCGATCCCGCCGTTTTACGATCAGGCTTCGAGGATATTGATACTTGGAAGCTTCCCGTCCGGAAAATCGAGAGAGCAGATGTTCTTCTACGGACATCCGCAGAATCGATTCTGGAAGGTGATGGCGCGCGTTTTTGATGATGAGGAACCGGTCGGGATCCCTGGAAAAAAAGCTTTTCTGGCGAAGCATCATATAGCCCTGTGGGATGTGATCGGAGAGTGCGATATCGAAGGCTCTTCGGATTCGAGCATCAAAAATGTTAAGCCGAACGATCTGTCGAGAATCCTGGATAACGCGAAGATACTTCGCATCATCGTGAACGGGAAAACGGCGGAACGGTATTATAAGAAGTATTTCGAAGCTGAAACGAACATCACGGCGGTCTGCCTGCCGTCTACCAGTCCGGCGAACGCGGCATGGAACCTCGAACGGCTTGCCGCTGTCTGGCGAGAGGAGATAAGGCGGGAAGCAGACCGGTAGATACTGAATCTGCGGAGCAGCATAAATGACGACTGAAGAACTGAAAACGATCTGGAAAAGCGAAGAGGAGCGAGCCTTTATAAAGGGGTGGGATTTTTCGCATATCCACGGGCGCTATGACGAAGAAGACGATCTCTCGTGGGATTACGAAGCGATCATCCGCGGCGTCCTTAAGGACGGGATGAAGCTTCTTGATTATGATACGGGCGGCGGCGAGTTCCTGCTCTCGCTCGGGCACCCTTATGAAAACACTGCCGCGACGGAGGGCTATCCTCCGAACGTCGCGCTCTGTAAGGAGCGGCTGCTGCCGCTGGGGATCGACCTGCGCGAATGCAAAGACGCGGGAAATATCCCGTTCCCGGACGGGTCTTTCGATATCATTATCAACCGGCACGGCGACTTTTACGCGCCGGAGATCCGGAGGCTGCTGAGACCGGGCGGGCTGTTCATCACCCAGCAGGTGGGATCCGACAACGACAGGGAACTGGTCGAGATGGTCCTTCCCGGCGTTGAGAAACCGTTTCCGGACGCGAATATGCGAGCTCAGAGAACAGGCTTTGAGGACGCGGGCTTCGAGATCCTGCAGGCCGACGAGGCTTTCCGTCCCATCTGTTTTTACGATGTCGGCGCCTTCGTGTGGTTCGCCAGGATAATCGAATGGGAGTTTCCCGGCTTTTCTGTCGACCGCTGCTTTGACCGGCTGTTGAAAGTGCAGGAGACCATTGAACGGGACGGCAAAGTAACGGGAACGACTCACCGCTACCTGATAGTTGCGAGGAAGAACAGCTGATATGGCCTTTGATTTCAAAAAAGAATACAAAGAATTCTATCTGCCCAAGAACAAGCCGGAGATAGTGACCGTGCCGCCCGCGAATTACATCGCGGTCAGAGGGAAGGGCGATCCCAACGAAGAGGACGGCGCGTATAAAAAGGCTATCGCCGTGCTGTATGCCGTGGCCTATACGCTGAAAATGAGCTATAAGACCGACTACCGTATCGAAGGCTTTTATGAATACGTGGTTCCGCCGCTAGAGGGTTTCTGGTGGCAGGAAGGCGTCCGCGGCATCGACTATTCCGACAAATCGGCTTTCAACTGGATCTCGGTCATACGCCTGCCTGAGTTCATCACCGAAAAAGATCTTGCCTGGGCAGCGGAGACCGCGGCCAAAAAGAAAAAGCTCGACTGTTCGGCGGCAGAGTTTCTGACCGTCGACGAAGGCGTTTGCGTACAGATAATGCACAGCGGCCCGTTCGACGACGAACCGTCGACCGTGGCGATCATGGACGAGTTTATCAGAGAAAAAGGTTACGAGAACGATCTCTCGGACAGCCGCCTGCATCATGAGATATACCTTTCCGACGCGAGGAAGGTCGAAGCGGCTAAATGGAAGACTGTGATACGCCACCCGATCAAAAAGAAGGAGTAAACGAACATGGCATCGAGCAGGGACTATCTTGAGTTCATAATGGAACAGCTTTCGGAAGCCGAAGACGTGTCTTACCGGGCGATGATGGGGGAGTACATAATATACTGCCGCGGCAAGGTCGTCGGTGGGATCTACGACGATCGCTTCCTCGTTAAACCCACGGGATCTGCCGTCCGCATGATGCCGGACGCGATGCGCGAGATCCCGTATGAAGGCGCGAAGGAGATGCTGCTCGTCGATGACGTTGATGACCGTGAATTCCTGCGGGATCTGATAGAGGCGATGGCCGACGAGCTTCCCGCGCCGAAGAAGAAGTAGATGTAAGTGAGGAGAATGAGCATGGGGCGGAATCATGAAGTAACGAACAGGCAGGCGCTGTTGGACGATTCAGGCGAGCTTCGCGAACCCGGGTGGTCCCGTTCATTGGTCCAGCAGTATGACCGCGGCAGTATCAAGGCGCCGAAATGGCGCATCAAAGAGTGGGACTACTATCTTGTCCTGAGCGAAAACTTCGCAGGAGCCTTTACCATCTCCGACGACGGGTATATCGGCCTGCAGTCCGTGTCGCTGCTGCGTTTCGGAGAAAAACCGTGGGAACATACCGAGACCGTGCTCAACGCGTTCCCGATGGGCAAGCTGAAGCTGCCTGCGTCTTCCTCCGGCTGCGTTACGGAATACCGAGACAAGCGGCTGCAGATGAAGTTCACCGCGGAAGAGGGCAGAAGACATATCACCTGCCATTTCGACCGCTTCTTCGAGGACAAGCCGTTCGACTGCGATATCGTCCTTTCGCAGCCCGATATGGATTCACTGGTCATCGCGACGCCCTGGGACCGCAGACACGCTTTCTATTACAACCAGAAAATAAACTGCATGCGCGCGTCGGGCTATATGGAGTTCGACGGCGTACGCTATGAATTCGATCCCGCGACTGATTTCGGTACGCTGGACTGGGGCCGCGGCGTCTGGACCTACGACAACACCTGGTTCTGGGGTTCCGGCAACGCGAATATTGGCGGAAACGCGTTTGGATTCAACCTGGGATATGGGTTTGGAAATACGACGGCCGCGTCTGAAAACATAGTGTTCTATAACGGCAAGGCGAATAAGCTCGACGACGTGACCTTCCACATCCCGGAAAGCGGGTATATGGATCCGTGGCGCTTCACTTCTTCCGACGGACGTTTCGAGGCGGATTTCATACCTGTCATCGACCGCTGCGCCAAGCTCGATTTTAAAGTACTGGTCTCAGATCAGCATCAAGTCTTCGGCAGAATGACGGGGAAGGCCGTTCTTGACGACGGGACCGAGATCAGTTTCCGAGATATGATGTGCTTCGCGGAAAAGGTGCATAACCGATATTGAGCAAAGTAAAAAACCGGAGAGACACATTCCGGTTTTTTATGCGCATTTAACTTATGCACTTGTGGGGGACGGGTGAGATTACTCTGCCTGCTTGGCCTTGTTGTAGGCCAGGTTCATTCTGGAGACCTTTCTCGACGCGGTGTTCTTATGGATGGTTCCCTTGGCGGCAGCCTGCATAAGCTTCTTCTCGGCGAGAACGAGCTTCTCCTTGGCGGTCGAAAAGTCCTCAGCGGCGATGGCCTTATAGAAGTTCTTGATAACGGCCTTAAGGGTTCCCTTGACCGCTCTGTTCTTTAAGGTCTTCTTCTGGATGACTCCGATCCTTTTCTTAGCAGATTTAATGTTTGCCATATTTGTTCATTCACCCCACTTTCGATAAATATCGCAACAGAGAATATACTACACAAATTCGGGTAATGCAAGCGTTTTTATGCTATAATGTTTGCCATGGAAGATAATCAGAGATACATACGCAATTTCAGCATAATAGCGCACATAGATCACGGCAAGTCGACGCTGGCCGACCGGCTCATCGAAAAGACCGGGACGGTCGCCCACAGGGATATGCGCGAGCAGTTCCTCGACAACATGGATCTTGAGCGCGAGCGCGGGATAACGATAAAGCTCCAGACGACGAGGCTGATCTACAATGCCAAGGACGGGAACGAGTACGTCTTCAACCTCATCGACACTCCGGGCCACGTCGACTTTACCTACGAGGTATCGAGGAGCCTGGCCGCCTGCGAGGGCGCCGTTCTCGTCGTCGACGCGACGCAGGGCGTGGAGGCCCAGACTCTCGCGAACGTATATCTCGCCCTCGACGAGGATCTCGAGATAGTCCCCGTCATAAACAAGATCGACCTCGCTTCCGCGCGGCCTGACGAGGCCAAGGACGAGATCGAGGAGGTCATAGGGATAGAGGCCCAGGACGCCCCCTGCATATCCGCGAAAGAGGGGATAAACATCGAGGATGTCCTCGAGGCCATAGTACACAAGGTCCCGGCGCCCTCGGGAGATCCCGACGCGCCTCTCAAGGCCCTTATCTTCGACTCTTATTACGACAATTACAAGGGCGTGGTGATCTACACCAGGATATTCGACGGAAGCGTAAAAGCCGGCGACACCATACTCATGATGAACACGAAGTCGACCTACGAGGTCACCGAGGTCGGCGTGAACGCCCCATACCAGACTCCAGTAAAGGAGCTCTCCGCGGGCTCCGTAGGCTATATCTGCGCGTCGATAAAGCAGGTCAGGGACGCCCGTGTCGGAGACACCATAACTCTCGCCGAAAGGCCCGCGTCCGAACATCTCCCCGGCTATAAGCGCGTACAGCCCATGGTCTATTGCGGGATATACCCGACGCCCGACGAGAAGTACGAGAACGTCAAGGACTGTCTCGAGAGGCTCCAGGTCAACGACGCGGCCTTTATCTTCGAGCCCGAGACCTCTCAGGCCTTAGGCTACGGCTTCCGCTGCGGCTTCCTCGGACTCCTCCACATGGAGGTCATAGTCGAAAGGCTCGAGCGCGAGTTCGACCTTGAGATAATCACGACCTCGCCGAGCGTTATCTACAAGGTGGTAATGCACGACGGGAGCGAGATGATGATAGAGAACCCCTCGAATCTCCCCGATCCCACCGAATACGACCACATCGAAGAACCCATGGTCAAGGCCAATATAATGCTCCCGAAGGAGTACGTGGGCTCGATAATGGCCCTCTGCCAGGACAGGCGGGGAGTCATGGAACAGATGGAATACATAACCCCCGAGAGGGTCAGCCTCCATTACGAGATGCCCCTCAACGAGGTCATATACGATTTCTTCGACGCTCTCAAGTCGAAGACGAGGGGCTACGGCTCTCTCGATTATGAGTTCGCTTATTACAAGAAGTCTAATCTGGTAAAGCTCGACATACTCCTCAACAGGGAGCTCGTCGACGCCTTCTCCATGATAGTCCACGAATCGAAGGCCTATCCGAGAGCGCGCTTCGTATGCGAAAAGCTCAAGGAGGTCATACCGATGCACCAGTTCGAGGTCCCCATCCAGGCCGCGATAGGCCAGAAGGTCATAGCTAGAGAGACCGTCAAGGCCTACAGGAAGGACGTTCTTGCCAAGTGTTACGGCGGCGATATCTCGCGTAAGAAGAAGCTCCTTGAAAAGCAAAAGGAGGGCAAGAAGAGGATGCGCCAGTTCGGCAGCGTCGAGGTCCCCCAGGAGGCTTTCACGGCCGTTCTCAAGTACGATGACGAAAAGTAAGGACCTCGGGATATACGTCCATATACCGTTCTGCGTAAGGAAGTGCGCCTACTGCGACTTCGTGTCATTTCCGGCGGAAGAGGACGTAAGGGAGGCCTACGTATCGAGGCTGATCGAGGAGATACGCGCAAGCCGCGACTCGATAAGGACCGCTTCGACCATCTTCTTCGGGGGAGGGACCCCGAGTCTTTTGAGCACGGACCAGCTCGGCAGGATACTTTCAGAGCTTCCCGGGGCCGGAGAGGTCAGCCTCGAGGCGAATCCCGGGACTTTTGATATCTCAAGGATAAGAGAGTGGATGGAGCTCGGCTTCAACAGGCTGAGCATAGGCGTTCAGAGCTTCGACGACAGGATACTTTCGAGGCTGGGGAGGATACACGGCGCCGAGGCCGCGGAGACCGCGGTCAGGGCCGCCGCCGAAGCCGGGATCAACACCAACCTGGATCTCATGTTCGGCGTCCCTGAGCAGGCCGAGGAGGACTGGATACGGACGCTGGAAAAGGCCTGCTCCCTCGGCGCCTCCCACATCTCCGCCTATTCCCTCCAGCTCGAGGAGGGCACGAGATTCTACGAAGAGTACAGGTACGGAGATCTGGAGCTTCCCTCGCGGGAGCTCGACAGGCGCATGTACCATGACGCCGTCGCGATACTCGCGGACCACGGCTACAGACGCTATGAGATATCCAACTTCGCCAGGCAGGGATTTGAGTGCAGACACAATCTCGGCTACTGGACGATGAAGGATTACATAGGCTTCGGCCTCGCCGCCCATTCCTTCATGAACGGAAGACGTTATTACAATACCTCCGACCTCGGGGAATACATGGCCGGAGCCCGTCCCGTCGAAGACGACGACCAGGATATAAAGGGTGACTTCGTGTTTACGGAGCTTCGGCTGACGGACGGTTTTTCGCCTGCGGACTATGAGAGGGTATGCGGGAGCGCCTTTTTCGAGGACTTCCCAGAGAGCCCCAAAAGGCTTGAAGCCGAAGGATATATAACGCTTGAAGGCGGACGTGTTGCCCTTACGGATAAGGGCATGGACGCGACAAATACAGTTATGACCGAACTTTTGGAGGAGCTGCATGGATAAGAGGTACGTGATCGCCCTCGATCAGGGCACGACGAGCTGCAGGTGCATAGTATTCGACCGGAACGGGAAACAGGTCTCGGTCGCGCAGAAGGAATTCACACAGCACTATCCCCGGCCCGGCTGGGTCGAGCACGACGCCATGGAGATATGGTCGTCGCAGATAGGCGTAGCGCGCGAGGCGATGCTCAAGATAAGGGCGACCGCCGAGGATATCGCCGGTATCGGGATAACCAACCAGCGCGAGACCACGGTGGTCTGGGACAGAGAGACCGGAACGCCGGTGATGAACGCCATAGTCTGGCAGTGCAGAAGGACGGCCGAGATGTGCGATCAGCTGCGTGGAAAGACGACTGCGGGCGGCAGGAGCTTCCCCGAGATCGTGAAGGAACGCACCGGCCTTCAGCTCGATCCCTATTTCAGCGCTACCAAGCTCAAGTGGATACTCGACAACGTCCCCGGCGCCCGCGAAAGGGCGGAGAAGGGCGAGCTCCTCTTCGGAACGATAGATACCTGGCTGATATGGAACCTCTCGGGCGGGAAGGTCCACGTAACGGACTATTCCAACGCCTCGAGGACCATGATGTTCAACATCCACACCCTCGACTGGGACAAGGAGATACTCGAGATACTGGATATCCCCGAGATAATGCTCCCAAAGCCCGTCCCGAGCTCCGCGATATACGGTTTTTCGGATCCCGCCATATTCGGAGGCGAGATCCCCATCGCCGCCGCCGCGGGCGACCAGCAGTGCGCTCTCTTCGGCCAGACCTGCTTCAACAAAGGCGAAGCGAAGAACACCTACGGTACGGGCGGCTTCCTGCTCATGAACACGGGGACCGAGCCCGCCGTCTCAAAACACAACCTCGTTACGACCATAGCCTGGGGACTCGACGGGAAGGTCACCTACGCCCTCGAGGGCTCGATATTCGTCGCGGGAGCCGCGGTGCAGTGGCTGCGCGACGAGATGGACTTCTTCGAGTCGGCGCCGGAATCCGAGGAATACGCGCGAAAGGTCGCCGATACCAACGGCGTCTACGTAGTCCCGGCCTTCACCGGCCTCGGCGCGCCGTACTGGGATCCCTACGCGAGAGGGGTGATAGTAGGGATAACCCGCGGAGTGAACAGGAACCACGTCATACGCGCGACTCTGGAGTCCCTCGCCTACCAGACCGCGGACGTTCTCGACGCGATGGAGAAGGATATGGGCGGAAAGCTCTCCGGACTCAAGGTGGACGGAGGGGCCAGCGCCAACAATTTTATCCTCCAGTTCCAGGCTGACATAATACAGACTTCTGTAGTCAGGCCCGAATGCATTGAAACTACCGCGCTTGGGGCCGCTTTCCTCGCCGGACTCGCCACAGGTTTCTGGAGGGATCTCGACGAGATAAGGAACACCGTGAAGATATCCGCGGTCTTCGTACCGTCCATAAGTCAGGGTGCAGCGGGCGAAAAGCTGGTCGGCTGGCACAAGGCGGTCGGAAGGTCCCTGGGCTGGGCCAGGCCTGACGCGGAGTAGCAGGACCGTAATGGATCTGGAAAAGGAAGACGAGCTTCTTATCGCGGAGCTCGACGACAAGAGGATAAAGGCTGAATACCGGGAGTGCGTAACGCACTCCGGTTTTCTTGACCCGCGCCAGAAAAGCGTAGCTCACAGGGTCTTCGGCTGCCGTTTCTGGGGCGGCTACGAGGACGCCGAGCGCTGCGTCGCGCTGTTCTTCCCGGATCCCGGTCCGGAGGCTTGGGAACCTCTCTTTAAGAGCGACGAGGACGATCCTCTCACGGTCCTGCGCGTCAGCGTTCCGAAGGGCGGAAGGGCTCTCAGCCACCGCGACTACCTCGGCGCGATGCTCTCGCTCGGGATAGATCGCGGCGTGACCGGGGATATTCTGGTCAGCGAGGGCGGAGCTGACATAGTGATACTCAAGACCATCGCCGAGTATCTTCTTTCGAGCTTCGACAAGGCGGGAAGAACGAGCCTTAAATGCGAGCTCGTTCCCTGCGGCGAGATAAACACAGGCGAGCTTAAGACCGTCGAAAAGCGCGACAGCGTGGCTTCTCTCCGCCTCGACAACCTGGTCTCCTCGGCCTTCGATCTCGCCAGAGGCAAGGCCCAGGACGCGATAAGGATGGGCATGGTCTTCGTCGACGGTCTGCAGAACACCAAGCAGGACGCCTTCCTCGAGGAGGGCGCGAAGCTCGTCCTTCGCGGCAGGGGCAAGGCCGTCCTTAAGTCCGTTGGTTCCCCGAACCGCAAATCCCGCCTCCCGGTAGTCTGGGATAAATACATATAGTTTTGCAGGCAAAACGCCCCCGGACCGGTGTGGTCCAGAGGCGTTGCCGCACTTGTGGTCTTATTATCCCAGGATCTTTTTCAGGTCTTCTTCCGGAGTGCTTATCGGCGCGATGTTGTAGTTCTCGACCAGATAATTCAGCACGTTCGGGGAAACGAATGCCGGAAGCGAAGGGCCGAGACGGATGTTCTTGATACCGAGATACAGAAGCGTCAGAAGGATACATACGGCTTTCTGCTCATACCAGGAGAGGATCATTGAAAGCGGGAGATCGTTGACACCGCAGCCAAAGGCTTCCGCGAGGGCGACCGCGACACGGATCGCGCTGTAGGCATCGTTGCACTGGCCCATATCCATGATGCGGGGCAGCCCGCCGATCGTTCCGATATTCAGATCATTGAAGCGGTACTTTCCGCATGCCAGAGTCAGGATGACCGTGTCCGCGGGAGCCTGCTTGACAAACTCAGTGTAATAGTTTCTTCCGGGCTTCGCGCCATCGCAGCCTCCGACCAGAAAGAAGTGACGTATCGCGCCGCTCTTCACGGCCTCGACGACAGTATCGGCAACACCGAGAACAGCGCTGTGGCTGAAACCTGTGGTGACAGTGGTGCCGCCATTGATCCCGGTGAACTGCGTGTCTTCGGTGAACCCACCCAGTTCAATGGCCTTCTCGATGACCGGAGCAAAGTCTTTGTCTTCTCCGATATGTTCGACCCCCGGATAGGAAACGACCTCTGTGGTAAACACGCGGTCCTTGTAGCTGGCTTTCGGAGGCATCAGACAATTGGTGGTGAACAGGATCGGCGCCGGAATGTCCTCGAATTCCTTTTGCTGATTCTGCCAGGCGGTACCGAAGTTGCCCTTCAGATGAGGATACTTGCGAAGCTCCGGATAAGCGTGCGCGGGAAGCATCTCGCCGTGGGTATAAACGTTGATCCCCTTGCCCTTCGTCTGTTCAAGCAGCTGTTTCAGGTCATAGAGGTCGTGGCCTGTGATCACGATAAACGGGCCTTTTTCCACCATCAGCGGCACTGTCACCGGCGTAGGATCGCCGTATGTCTCTGTATTCGCTTTGTCAAGCATCTCCATGCATTTTAAGTTGACCTCGCCGACTTCAAGAACGATGGGAAGCAGTTCATTCATGCCCCAGTCCTCACCGACAGCAAAGAGCGCCTTGCCGAGAAACTTATTCACCTTTGCGTCGGTATATCCCAGCACAGCCGCGTGATAAGCGTACGCCGCGACACCTCTGATCCCAAACAGGATCAGCGATTTCAAACTGCGGATGTCTTCGTCGGCGTCCCATACCCCGGACATATCGTAGTCGTCGTTCCTTCCGCAGGGGGCTTCGCAATACGAGCAGTTGGGAACGAGCTTTTCTTTTTCCGCATGTACCTCATCGATCAGCCTTCTGATATCCGCTTCGTTGAAGTTCACATTGGTAATAGTCGTAAACAACCCTTTTACCAGCAGCTTATATGTATTTTCCGTCGGCTGAGTGTTGCCGTCTGTCGCGCGGGCAAGACCGATCAGAGCGCCGGTCAGCCGATCCTGTAATCCCGCGACATCCGCGCTCTTGCCGCATACTCCGGCAGCTCCGGTACATCCTTTGCAGCCTGCCGTCTGTTCGCACTGAAAACAAAACATCTGAGTATTCATCGCCGTTCCTCCTTTACCTTAATCTAAGATACGTCCGTCCCTGCTGATCGTTACGACCTGCCAGGGGATAAACCTGCCGCTTGCCTTGAGAGCGTTTTCCGCAGCCCTCTGCAATCCGCCGCAGCATGGCACCTCCATCCGCGCGATAGTCACGCTCCTGATATCGTTATCCCGGATGATCGCCGTCAGCTTCTCCGAGTAATCAACATCATCCAGCTTCGGGCAGCCGATGATGGTGATCTTGCCCTTCATAAACTCCTCATGCATGTCGGCATAGGCGTAGGCTGCGCAATCCGCCGCGATCAGCAGCTTCGCGCCTTCAAAGAACGGAGCCTGCGTCGGTACCAGTTTGATCTGGCAGGGCCACTGGTTCAGACGGGAAACAGGATGAGATCCCGAATCCGGGGGATTTGTTTTGGCCGATTCCTCTTTCCGGTCGAACTGCATCATACGCGAGCCAGGGCAGCCGCCGGCAGGATGCTGTCCGCCTGATCCCTGAGGAGCCGCCATCGCGGCCTTATTCTTTGCCGCTTTTACCGCGGCGTCATCGTAAGCCGGAGCTTCGCGCTCCTCGAAGCTGATCGCGCCGGCAGGGCATCCCGGCAGGCAGTCTCCGAGACCGTCGCAGAAATTCTCCCTGACCAGCTTCGCCTTCCCATTCACGATTTCAATGGCACCCTCATGGCAGGCGCTGGCGCACAGCCCGCAGCCGTTGCACTTTTCTTCATCGATCTTTATGATTTT
>JAEEGL013919250.1_pt1 | contig 11952 bp, 14 predicted proteins | sample 9134231 | NCBI WGS metagenome assembly JAEEGL01 (sample SAMN16246548, study PRJNA631951) | gut metagenome | biome: gut microbiome; feature: rumen; material: fiber-attached | host: Bos | place: Iran: Karaj | collected 2018-10 | reverse complement strand
CCATCGCAATACCGCCGCCAAAGTTGATAAGTGTAATGATAAGACCCGCCACGGCATCTCCTTTTACATACTTTGTGGCACCGTCCATCGAACCGAAGAATGTGGATTCTTCCTGTATTTTTTCTCTTCTTTTTCTGGCTTCCTCATCGGTAATGGCACCGGTATTCAGATCTGCATCGATAGCCATCTGTTTTCCGGGCATGGCATCAAGCGTGAATCTCGCAGTAACTTCCGATACACGTTCCGAACCCTTGTTTATTACGAGAAACTGTATCAGTATCAATATGATAAACACGATGGCACCAAGTATCAGGTTTCCACCGCCAACAAAATTTCCAAATTCTGTAATAACTTTTCCAGGATTCCCATCTTTCAAGATAAGTCTTGTGGATGACACGTTCAGCGATATTCTGAATATCGTAGTCATCAGCAGTATCGTCGGGAAACTCGACATCTGAAGTACATCCGGTGCAAAAAGCGCGTTGAAAAGCACTATCATCGCGATAGACATATTGAACGCTACCAGAATATCAAGCAACAGGGACGGTATGGGTACTATAAAGAATACTATAACGGCTAAGACATATACGCCGACCATGTAGTTGGATAATGTCTTAAAATTCAGCTTCATAGCATCCTCCTTCCCCCGGAATTTATATCATCCCCCATATCTTCAGATTTTATTCTCCTTTAAGGGAGTATACATATGCAAGTACTTCGGCGGTCATCTGGTAGAGTTCCTCAGGTATTTCCTCGTTGATCTCCACATTATGGTAAAGCATACGGGCCAGCGGTTTATTCTCTACTATCGGAATATCGTGTTTCTTTGCCTCTTCTTTTATACGGTTCGCCAGGTAATCCGCTCCTTTTGCGAGAAGTATGGGAGCCTCTGCTTCCTGTTTGTCATATTTTATGGCACAGGCCAGATGCGTAGGGTTTGTGATAACAACATCCGCTTCCGGCAGCTGCTGCATCATTCTTCGCTGTGAAGCCTCTCTCATCTTCTGCCTAATCTGGCCCTTTATCTTAGGATCACCTTCGGTCTGTTTGAATTCGTCCTTTATCTCCTGTTTGGTCATCCTCATATCTTTATTGAACTTGAATTTCTGATAGATATAGTCTCCGATACCGATGACAAGATATATGATCGCCACCTTAAACCCGAAATCTATGACCTTTCCGCCGATGAATATCACGGCGTCAAACAGTTCCATATCATAAAACGAATTCACAAACCCTGCCGAATCACTGAGTTCGGAGTATGCCAGATATCCCACGACACCTATTTTTACTATAGCCTTAAACAGGTCAAACAGCTTCTCCATCGAGATTATCCGCTTAAAACCGTTTATTGGGTTCAGTTTACTGAACTTCGGCATCAGGGGTTTTGCCGTAGGTTTCCATTTTACCTGCGCAACATTTATAACTATAACGAATGTCATAGCCACCAGAAACATGGGCAGGCATATGATTATGATATTGCCCATGGCACTGTTTATCCACGAACTCGCAAGATCCGGTGATATCTGTTCTTTGTAATACGTATCTATCACGTTGTAGGTCTCGGGAAAGGATCCTGCAAAGCGCTCCGCTACAAATCCCACAAATACTTTCAGGCTTCCGAACAATGCTATCAGCGTAACAGCCGTAGCAAGTTCCTGGCTTTTTGCCACCTGACCTTCTTTTCGGGCATCGTCTAACTTTTTGGGCGTAGCTTCTTCCGTCTTCTCTCCGCCTTCATCATTTGCAAAAAGCTGAAGGTTCAAAGGGAAGAGCAGGCGATTTTCTTCTAAATCCTCTCTTGTAAATGCTACGCTACCGTACATATCCTTTTCCTTTATGTCAATTCTTTCTATCCCGCCTCAAAATAGGACACTGCCAGCCTCATAAGTTCAAACATCTCATCAAATATCATATCGGCAACGCTCGGGATAAGCTGCACTACAACGAGCATGACCGTAAAACCTACAAATACTTTAAGCTGCATACCTATGACAAACATGTTCATCTGAGGTGCCACTTTTGCCATGATAGCAAGAATCGCGTTAACTATCAGTATCGCCGCAAATATGGGTAATACGATCCTGAATGCGATAATAAAGAAATCAACAATATACCTTAATCCCACATTGTAGATAAGAGGATTTATGACTACTCCTCCTATGGGGATTATCTCAAAACTGTCCACCAAAGCATCTATCAGATAATGATGCAGGTAACTCACCATCATTATCAGCATCACGGCATATTCATAAAACGTTCCGCTGACTGTAACCTGTGTACTTGTTACGGGGTCGAACTCATTTACCATGGAAAAACCTATTTCCATATCGATCATATGTCCGGCAAGACTTATTATCGGATAACTGACATTTGCCAGGAAACCCAGCATCAGACCCGCTACGAGATTTTCCAGGATAATAACGGCATATCCTACCACCCCGACATATTCTAAGGGTTCATACGGCGTGATATTAAACATTACGAAAGACAGCATCAGGGTAAAACCTATCTTCGAAGATCTGGGCGAATTCTTCAGGCTGAAGAACGGTGCCGTAAACACAAACCCGGATATTCTTATCAGTATTATCAGGAAAAACTCCAGCTGCTGAAGGGTAAACGATACGTCATTCATACTTTCTACCGGATAAATGAGTTAAAATTCTCAAACAGATAAGTCATATACTCAACTATATTGGTGAGGATCCAGCTTCCCGCTATCATCAGTACCAGGAAAATACTTATAAGCTTCGGTACAAAAGTAAGAGTCTGTTCCTGAATGGATGTTACGGTCTGCAGGATACTTACCACAAGTCCGACTATAAGTGATACTATAAGCATCGGTGCCGAAACCTTGATAATGAGATACAGTGTCTCACTCAGCAGGCTTACTATAAGTTCAGCATCCACAAACCATCACTTCCTTTCCATGTTTTGTCAGTAAAACGTCTTTACCAGCTGTCCTATTATCAGATCCCATCCGTCCGCTACCACGAAAAGCAGAATCTTGAACGGCATCGAAATCGTCGTGGGCGGCAGCATCATCATACCCATTGACATAAGGGTTGATGCAACTACCATATCTATGATCAGGAACGGTATGTATATCAGGAATCCGATAATAAATGCTATCCTCAGCTCACTAATGATGAATGCCGGAATAAGCACCGAATTCGGAACGTCATCTCTGGTATTTACTTCCTCAATCCCCGCTATATCCAGGAACAGCTGAAGGTCTCTCTCTCCTCCGTCCATCTGTTCAAACATAAACTCTCTGATGGGTTCCATACCGAGATCGATGGCTTCCTGTGTAGTCACTTCGCCTTTGTTTAAAGGTACGATTGCCGCATCATAGATTTTGGTAAGGGTCGGTGACATTATGAAGAATGTGATAAACAACGCCAGCCCCACAAGTACCTGGTTCGGAGGCGTGGTCTGCGTACCGACCGCCGTACGCACAAAATGCAGCACTATGACTATTCTGGTAAATGATGTGAGCATGACCAGAATGGACGGTGCCAGCGATATAATGGTGAGGAGCAGAAGTATCTGGAGAGTAGCAGAAAGAGAGCTCGAATTGTCCCCATCAAAACGGAACGTGAGCCCACCTAAATCTCCTTCTACGTAATCATTCCTCGTATCGTTATTCTCATTCGACAGTGCTGCCTGTCCATCGGTCACTTCGGTAGCGCCGATTTTAGTTTCAGCACAACAAAGAGAGGTCAATACGCATGTTATTGTAAAGACAAGCCCAAATACCAGTGCCTTTATGAGCCATCTTTTTTTTACAAACTCTATCATGCTACCAACCTTTTCCTATAAATTATTTCTGTATGTCAAAGTCACCTCGAAAACGCTTTCAGCGTTTCCTCGGTAACAAAACAATGCTCCGCATCTGTTTTGTTATACAACGAAAAAATTAAATATCCGAATTGTCAAGGTCGTCATCTTCTTCAGTGTCTTCAGAATCCCCGGGATTCCCGGTACTCTGTATCACTTCTGATATACTGTTCTTTTTCCCTGATTTCTTTTTGTTCAACATCTCAGACATGCACTCCTTGAAGCTCTTTTCTCCGGGTGCGGGTGGGAAATTCTTTATGTCTTCCTTGTCAAGTTCAGCTATCAAAGTGATATTGTCCTTTGATACCGCGATGCAGAAGTACTTCTCTCCGATTTCCACTATCTGAAGATATTTATTCGTGCTGATCCTGTATATATCGATATTACGAAAATTCGACTTCGCCGATCCCTTTAACTGACGCTGCCCCACAAACTTTGTGGTAAAGTAACTTGCGGCAATTATCAGTATACAGAGGATGATCAGGCCGATCAGCTTTAACACACTTGTTACTCCGCCCGAGGACTCCCTGTTTAAGAAATCTGTGGCGGCAAATATCATATCATAAGGCATTTACTTTATAACCTCTGTCACCTTTATTCCAAAGGTTTCCTCGATTACGACTACTTCACCCTTTGCTACGAACTTTCCGTTGACCAGAACATCTATAGGTTCTCCCGCCAAACGGTTCAGTTCGATAATGGTACCCGGTGAGAATTCCAGGATTTCCTTTATGGACTTGCTGGTACGTCCGAGTTCTGCGGTAACTTCAAGCGGAACATCTAAAAGCAGGTCTATATTCTCCGTCTTTAAGAGTGGATTGTTCATCTCCACAAACGGCTGGAACTGTACCGGTGCGATATTCACGTTCTGTACCGGCGGGGCCGCATACGGATAAGGTGCGGGCTGTGCATACATACCCGGATCCTGAGCCATCGGCTGAGGCTGGGGTGCCGGAGCCGGTGCGGGTGCAGGTGCAGGCGCGGGTGCAGGCGCTCCTCCCGACATATTCATGAATTCTTCGTAAATGCTTCTCGCAAATTCCAAAGAATACATCTGCATGATCTCACTGTTGATGAGATCGCCTATCTCCATCTTAAAAGATACTTTTACGAACGTTCCTGTCAGGAAATCCGCTATATCGCTTGCATTAACGATATCTGTCAGTTTTACAAGACTCGAAGTGGGAGGACTGATATCTATTTTCTTGCTCAGCATTGAAGAAAGCGATGTCGAAGCGGAACCCATCATCTGGTTCATTGCTTCACTGATAGCACTCAGGTGCAGGTCCGAAAGTTCTCCTGAAGTATTTGTACCGTCTCCTCCCATCATAAGGTCGGTGATGATCTTTACGTCACTTTCTTTCAGAATCAGAAGATTGTTGCCTTCGAGACCTATGGTATAATATACCTGTATACATACACAGGGCTCGGCATAGTCCTTTAACAGACCATCCCAAGTCGCATATGACACCTTAGGTGTGGTGATATTAACTTTCTGGTTGAGCAGCTGCGACAATGTGGTAGCCGCAGTACCCATGCTGATATTCGAAATCTCTCCTATCGCATCTTTTTCTATATCTGTAAGATCTCCCAATGTATCAGTAGTTCCTGCCGGTTCGGGAGCGGCAGGTTCCGGAGATCCTGAATCCGAATCCGTATTCATGCTGTTTAACAGCGCATTGATTTCTTCCTGGGAAAGCATGCCATCCATCAGCTATTCTTCCTCCGTTATAACCTGTGATATTTTTACCGCATATGAATCCGATGAGGTACCGGGAAGTGCATAAAACTTTTTTATATTACCTACGAAAATACCAAGCTCATCGTTTACCTTCGTATTAAGCTTGATAATATCCCCTCTCTGGATATTTACAAAGTCTTTTACGGAAATAGTGCTTCTTCCAAGTTCAACCTTTACGGGTATTCTCGCTTTTGCTATGGCAACCTCTACAAGCTCTCTGCTCTGACCGTTGTCTCCTCCGCCCTTGACAGTCGAATACCAGTATTTGGTATTCAGTTTGTCTATAACGGGTTCCAAAACCTCGTAAGGCATACACACATTTATCATTCCCTCAACATTACCTATCCTTACGTTCATGGTAATGATGGCAGACATCTCACTCGGGGATATGATCTGTGCAAACTGTGAGTTTGTCTCTATTCTCTGCAGCCTCGCCTCCAGCGGAGTAACATTTGCCCATGGTTCAGCCAGCAGATTCACTATCACTATATATATCCGTTCTATGATTGACAGCTCTATCTCAGAGAATTCTCTGGATTTCTCCAGTGGAGTTCCCGTACCGCCCAGCATTCTGTCCACAATGGTATAGCCGAGCTTCTCAGCCATCTCTATAATTATATTGCCCGTGAGAGGCGTAAAATCCACTATTCCCAAAAGCACCGGGTTCGATAGCGAGTTCGTAAACTCCTGATATATCGTAGCTTCGGCATTCACCACCTCGACCTGTACGTTCTTCCTAAGATATGCCGGAAGTGAGGTGGATAACAAACGCCCGTAATGCTCAAAAATGATCTCCAGCGTTCTTAAATGTTCCTTCGAGAACTTGGAAGGCCTGTTGAAATCATAGGATTTTACGATTTTTTCATTATTATCCTTAATGTCACTCGCATCAAGCTCACCACTGCTTAAAGCCGCCAGCAGATTGTCTATCTCACTTTGGGATAATACATCACCCATTTTTACTCTCCTCTTTTGATGCGGTTTTGCCGCATCAGATTCCTCAACTTACGCTTCGGCTAAGAAGTAGAGGGTCCCCTACTGGATCAGATAGTCAACGGTTACATCTACTATAAATCTTGAATTAAACAGTGTCTGAATGTCTGTAAGTATCTTCTCTTTTACTTCTTTCTTTGTCTCGGGTAATCCCAGCTGATCATGAGTATATGCCGATACATCCGACTTTATGATGGAGATGATGTCGCTCTTCATGGTTTCTACCTTGGGGTTGAGCTTTACATAATCTTCGTCCGCATTATTGATGGTCAGACTTGCTGAAATCTTTGCATAATGCTGTTTACCGTCATCACCCATGGCCACATTGGCTGTCATGTCTTCAAGTTCATACTTTTCAATATTCTCTATATCATAGGTGGTATTGATATTGGTCGGCAGAGGCGACTCAAGCTCCAGGTCGATAATCTGAAGTATCTTTGTTATCAGAGTATCGGTCCTCTGGGCATTCGGTACAACCGTAAACACAATGTATGCACTTAAAGTAAGATTTACGACACAAAGTATAAGTACCAGTATCGTCAGCATATTTTTTTTCATGACAACTACCTCTCATAAACTAAAGTTTCTGTCCGCAGGTTACGAACTGAGTGAGTTATAAATACGGATCTCGACACGTCTGTTCCTTGCTCTTCCCTCAGCTGTGGAGTTTGTATCTATGGGATCGTATTCTCCGCGTCCGGTCCATGACATCTTCTCGACTCCTACACCCTTTTCATTTATCAGGTAATGAGCAACACTTATGGCTCTTGCTGATGAAAGCATGTCATTTCCCGAGTATCTGTCGGATTTCATGGGAACATTATCCGTATGTCCGATAACCTGTACATTGTTCTTAGAATATACCTTCAATATGTCTCCGACCTTCGAAAGAAGAGGTAAACATTCCTTCTTCAGCTCGGCGCTTCCCGATTCGAAAAGAACCGAACCGCTGATGGTCAGCTCAACATATTTTCCGTTTACATCCATTCCCACTTCCATAAGACCGCTGATATTATACATCTCGGTCATCTCCGAAATGGCATCGACCATATCGGTGGTTTCCTTCATATTAGCTGCTTCCAGCTCTTTTTCCAGACTTCCTTCGCCTTTCTTTGTTTGGTCATCCTTTCCTTCGCCTTTGTTCGGATCCTGGGTTTTACCTTCGTTCTTTCCGTCGTCTCCCTCGTGATCCTTTGGATTATCTTTGATGTCATCGCCGTCATCCTCTGATTTCTGACCGAAAGAAGAATAAAACTCATCCAGGTTCGACAACTGCGTAGTGCCGACACCAACGAGGGTTCCTTCGCCTATCGAGGTACTTCCGTCGTTAAAAACGCTGAACGCGCTGGTCATCGAAGCTACCACTTCTTCCCATTTATTCGCGTCAACACTTGACATCGAGAAAAGCAAAACAAAGAAACAGAGCAGAAGGTTCATCAGGTCTGAGAACGTCGCCATCCAGGCGGGCGAGCCTTTAGGCGGATCTTCCTGCTTTTGTTTTGCCATTATTCTTCACCACCTTCACCTGTAGAGAAGTTAGCCCTTGCCTCAGGTGCCAAGAAGGACTTGAGCTTTTCTTCAATAACTCTGGGGTTTTCACCTGCCTGTATGGAGAGAAGACCCTCCACCATGACTTCCTTCATCTGGATTTCTTTATCGTTTGTAGCTTTAAGCTTGGCTGCCGTAGGAGCACATATCCAGTTTGCAAGGACCGAACCGTAGAATGTGGTAACAAGAGCTACCGCCATGGAAGGTCCTACGGTACTAACGTCCGACAGGTTACCAAGCATGTTTATAAGTCCGATAAGGGTACCGATCATACCCCACGCAGGTCCCATGGAACCCAGGTTCTCCCAGAAACCTACATTGCCCTTGTGACGGGTCTCAACGCACGAAAGCTCGGTCTCCATGATGGAACGGACCAGCTCGGGATCCGTACCGTCGACTATAAGAAGAACGCCTTTTTTCATGAAATCATCTTCTATACTGCCCGCTGCTTCTTCCAAAGCCAGAAGTCCTTCCTTACGGGCTATGTTAGAAAGATCTATGATAGACTTGATGGTCTCTTCTTCGTTTAACTGAACCTGTTTGAATGTAAGTGTTATAGTCTTAAGACTTTTAACAAATTCTCCGGGACTGCCCTGCATCGCCATGGTAGCCATGAACGCACCACCGAATGTGATAAGCAATGAAGGCACATCTACGAAAGCTGTAACCGCTCCGAAATTGAAGCTGAATGTATTGGCATCAAATACCATACCGAAGATCATGAGCAGGAACGCTGCAACCAGACCTATTAGTGTTGCTAAATCCAAAATACCACCACCCTAACGTGTAATATTTTAATCGATTTGTTCATCAAAAACGAATTTTTCAAACAAATCCCTCTTATATGATTTTACTAAATTTTTGATTTTTTGTCTACTTTCTTTGACAATTATTTTCTTACCCGTTGTCAAAGTAATGACGGTCTCCGGAATCTCATCGACAAACTCGATAAGTTCGGCATTTATGGTTATTTCTTTCCCGTCAAGCTTAGTTACATCTATCATAACATTTTTCTCCTAAAATGTCTATAAAAAATTTTTTGAATAATCAAATTGTTTGTATTTTTATGTATAAAATAGTGACTATTTTAAAAAATACCGACAACGGTTGCCCGCTGCCGGCCTAAATATTTATACATCTGATTAACGCTTAAGGTTAATAAGCTCTTCAAGAAGTGTATCCGAAGTGGTGATAACTCTTGAATTTGCCTGGAAACCACGCTGTGTAGTGATGATCGATGTAAATTCGGTAGACAGGTCGACGTTTGACATCTCCAGAACACCGGTGGTCATCTTGCCGCCGGATACCGAGATATCTTCTCCTACACCGTTGAACTCACCGGAGTTCATGGTAGCGAGGAACAGACTGTTTCCTGCTGCCTCAAGACCTGCGGGGTTAGCAAAAGATGCTACCGCGATCTGGCACAGAAGTTTCTTGTCGCCGTTATCATACGATCCGTAAATTCTTCCCGAGGAATCAACCGCCATACCTGTCATGTTGCCCTTGGGCTTACCTGCACCGTAACCCTCTTTTAAGCTTCCTCTCTGTGCGGCGAATGTAGAAGCACCGCTCGCAGCATACATGGTCATGGAAGAGAAATCACAGTCGATGGTCTTAAAAGGAGATTCTTCTTCGTTATCCGTCATTACCTGGAACTGAACCGATTTGAAAGGATTTTCGGGATCAACATCACCTTCACCTGTGATTCCCACGAATTTACCGGTTGCCTTATCAAACTTAATGGTTACGCCAGTCTCCATATTGAGGTGTACTTTACCTGTCTTTGCAAAATCATCGGCATTGTCCGGAAGTACTTCCGTTACCTCGATACCTCCTGAAACAGCACCCGTATCATCGAGCTGTCCGCCGAAGTTAAGTCCCCAGCCTTCCTTTATCTTGTAGGAATTTTCTTCCGTGATGGGCTGATCGGGGTTGGGAGGTGAAGTAACATATATCGATGTACCGGTAGAATCAAGAATATCATCAACTACCAGATCGTATATATCTTCCGACCTGGTGCCGTCATCAGCGGCACGCTGTTTCAGCTGGAAAATAGCCATGTAGCTCTGTCCGAGACTGTCATAGAAGGACATTGTGGTTGTCTTTCCTGTTTCAGTCTGAAGCTGTGTATCCTTATAATCGATATTACCGAAGAAATATACATTTTCGGTAGCCTCGGGAGGTACCTGCATATTGGCTTCGGACTGAACCTTAAGTTCGGATACCGTATCGTGTACGCACTTGTTGGGGTCATTCTCATCTACCTGCCAGCCCATAACCTTGCAGCCGCCCGTAGTACAGAGAACACCTGCCGCGTCCACGGTAAACGCTCCCGCTTTTGTGAAGTAGTTCTGGGTTCCGTTATTTACGATAAAGAACTGGTTTCCTTCGATCATAACATCAAGTGCATTGTCCGTTCTCTGCGATCCGCCTGATACCGTAACCGTCTGCGATATAGCTGAAACCGTAGATCCGAGACCGATCTGCTTTGCATTTATACCTGCGGTATGTGCTTCCGCATTGGGTCCCGAAGCATTACTGGTTGTCTGATACAGAATATCAGAAAAATTAACCTGACTGCTCTTAAAGCCGACCGTGTTTACATTGGCGATGTTGTTACCAATAACGTCCATCTTTGTCTGATGAACCTTTAATCCGGAAACACCGGAATATAATGAACGCATCATAATAAGCTCCGATCTGTAATCCTGTAGATTACCTTAAACTCTGCATTCCGACAGTCTCTGTCATTCAACTGTCCCACTTTCCTTAAAAGGTCCAAGTGTATGCATTAAACTATAACTGCTCCGTCGATATTTGTGAAGACCCTGTCCTCACTTTCATCCACTGCCGTAATAACCGTGTTGTTGCCGACATTTACTATAAAAGCAACATCATCGACCATTATCAGCGATTCTTTTATCCCTTTCATCTCCGCTTTCTTAACTCCCGACTCAAGTCTCTCCCACTGTTCGTCGGAAAGATCGATATTTCTCTTAAAGAGTCGTTCGTTAGCATGCTTCGATACTTTTAGTCCGGCATTTTCTTCCGTTTTGGCTTTGAAAATACTTTCAAACGAAGTTCCGGAAGATACTGCACTGCTTTTCCCCGAAGACTTCCCGGGTACTCCTTTTATCTGCGGAACGGAAGGGAATCCATTTATAACATTGATTGCCATTCTGTCACCTCTTCCCGTACCTGTACTGTTTAGCTTTCTTCATCTGTTGTTTCGTAACCCGGCGCTTCGTTCATAACGGTATAAAGTTCATCATACTTGTATATCTTATCGCCAACCGAAAGAGTAACCTTGCCGCCGGAGATATTTACCGAATCCACATACCCTTCAGGATATGATGTATTTCCGTTTGAATCCTTTGTCTGGAATACACAGTACCTGCCGACCAGTGAAAATGCCTGTGATTTTTCGGATTCGGTTCCTAAGTTCTGAAGCTGTTCAAGCTGTGAGAACTGTGCAAGCTGTGCCACATATTCCGTATCTGTGCTGGGATTCATCGGATCCTGATTCTGCATCTGGGTTACCAGAAGCTGAAGGAATGCATCCTTGCCCAGATCCGTCGATCCGCGTCTGGCGGTTTTATCTTCGGTAATCGAAGTAGCCTTGTAATCCAGCTTACCATCGACTACGGAAGCCTGTATTCCCAATCCGTTAACAGTATCAGCCATAAATACTCCTTTCTTTATGCCCTGTAGCTTACCGTGCTTGCAGGATCAAGAATTGTTTCTTCAACATCTGTTTCTTCGTTTTCTGTTCCGGCTGTTCCAAAGATTCTTCCTCTTCTTCCCGAGCCACGGCTTTCTTCGGCACCGTT
>JAEEGL013245051.1_pt1 | contig 11952 bp, 8 predicted proteins | sample 9134231 | NCBI WGS metagenome assembly JAEEGL01 (sample SAMN16246548, study PRJNA631951) | gut metagenome | biome: gut microbiome; feature: rumen; material: fiber-attached | host: Bos | place: Iran: Karaj | collected 2018-10 | reverse complement strand
ATCACTCGCAATAGCTAAAGATTCTCCAACAAGCCCTAATTTTTCATAAGTAGTTGCCTTAATACTAACTAGGGAGATATCTATATTAAGTAATGATGAAATACTCTTTCTTAAATCGTAAATAAATGGCGCCATTTTAGGCTTTTCAGCATAAATCATACAATCTAAATTATTGATTTTAAAGCCTAAATCATCCATCATTTTAAGTACATCTTTTAATATTAATTTTGAATCAATATTTAAAGTTTTTTTATCAGTATCAGGGAAGAATTTTCCTAAATCTCCTAAAGCTAAAGCTCCAAGTATTGCTTCACTTATAGAATGTAATAAGCAGTCTCCATCAGAATGTCCAAGTAATCCTTTTTCAAATGGAATAGTTATACCACCTAATACTAATGGCCTATTTTCTACTAAACGATGTATATCAAAAGAGTGCCCTATTTTGTAAATAGTTGGAAGATCTTCTTTTGTTGTAATTTTAATATTATCATATGAACCTTCTACTACGGTTGGTTCTATATCAAAATAGTTTAATACAACACTTACATCATCAGTAAAATCAAATCTTTTTTCCTTATAAGCTAATCCATATGCTTCTTTAAGTATACTTGTTTTACCACCTTGTGGTGTTTGACAAACTATAAGTTCATTTCTATTAAGTGTTTCTTTTCCTTTTCTAATAGTATTAATTTCTTTAACACCTACATAAAACAAATCATAAGTATAACATTTATCAATTACTTCTTTTTTAATATTATATCTAGCACAATCATGAATTAAAATGTAGTCTTCTTCTACAACTTGTAGCGCATTATAAACACTTAAAAATCGCGTCTCTCCGGCTTTTACTTGAACTACTCCTTTAGGAAATATATCGTTTGATACAAAATATATTTTATAACCCTTAAAAGCATCTAGGGCATATTCATAAATAGGTTTATTATCTATTTCATATAATAATTTATTATATCCTAAGTTTAATCTTTCACCCTTACCACCAGCAAGAATTATTACAGCTTTCATTTTAATTCCCCCTTTATGATGTAATTAAGTTTTACATCGCTAGGTTTAACATCTATTTTATCTACTTCTTGAAAATCATAACCTACTCCAATAGTTATACCTTTATAATCAGATAAAAATCTATCATAATAACCTTTGCCATAACCTACTCTATTATTATCTTTATCAAAGAATAATAAAGGTACTATTATTAAATCGATTAATTTTTTATCTACAAATTCTCCATTAGGTTCTAATATATTAAATACTCCAGGAGTAAAACCATCAGGTTTAAAAAATGATATATTATTACCTATTATTTTAGGGTAACATACATTTTTATTATCTAAATTAACTTCAATTTCATTATTGATTGGCATATATAAACCAATCATCATATCCACATTATAAAAGTCTAATTTCTTTATTTTTTCTACTACATTATTTGAATAGGCTAGAACTTCACTCCTAGTTAGTTCTAGCCTTCTATTTATCATATATTTTCTATCTAACATCTTTATAATAGCAACAGCTTCTAGCAAATCCTGGAGTACTTGCGACCTTTAGTGCACGCTTAGCACAACTAATTAAAGTTATACCATCATCCGCATCGTTATAAGATTCTGAAATACCGCTTGTTGCTTTTACCTCTATTTCCTCTGAACCATATTTAAACTTCATATTTAGTGGATATGCTTCTACTTTAAATGCTTTATCTAGCACTTGCATTTTTCTTGGATCAGTCACAGTAAGTATAAAATCTTGACCTGTAATTCTATAAATATTAGAACTTTCAGTTTTGATGTTATATAAAATATTCTTTATATATTCACCTAAAACCATATTGCCTACACTTCTACCATATTTTTCATTTATTTCAGGTAGATTATTAATTCTAATAGCTAATAATTCAAATGTTCTTTTATTGTTATATAGGATTTCTACATCCTCTTTTAATTCTTTATCAGTCAAACAATTATCAACCTCAGGAATACCTAATTTTTCATATTCATTAGATTTTACTATATCAACAAATCCAATAATAATTGATGAATTCTTATCATCAAATAAACGTTTACCACGTTCATTAACCCATGTGTATTTACCATTTTTAAGTATTCTATATTTAACATCATAGAATGGCTTATTATGGGTTAGTTCAGCGATTTTTTTGTTATAATTGAAGGCATCTTCATCAGTCATTAATCTTCTAAAATCATCAAGTCCTAAAGTGTTACCTTTTAAGCCTAATTCATTTTTATAATTATCATTAAACCATATATAACGCTCAGTTATATCTATAAAAAACATTAGTTCATGAGTTAACTCTAAAGCACCTATAAATTTATAACGGATTCCTTCAAGCTCATCACGTTTTTCATTAAGTTCTTTTTCAGCTTTAAGTAATACTTCATCACTTTTCTTTTCACCTATCCACATTCTACCTCTATATTTAGAGAATACATAAACAGGTCGCTCTACTACATTTAAAACTATTTTTTCATTCTTATAATTAGTTAAAACTATTTCTCTTTTTTCTTCTTTGCCTTCTGTTGCAGTAGCTTTATAGTTTTTATAGAAATTCTTTAATTCTTTATTATTCATATCAACACCATTAACTTTTAAAATACGTGTTGCTTTATCAAATACATCAAAGAATTTCTTTCCAATAGCTTCTTCATATTCAATACCTAACTCTTCTAACATTCCACTAGATATTTCTTTTATTTTATCTTTCTTATCTAAAATAATGTATATGTTAAATCTTGTTGATTTTATAGTTTCAATTAACATATGATAGTGGTTATTTTTAAGCATTGAGGAAATAAATGATACATATAGCATTAACCCAAATACACAGTATAGTAATATTGATAAAATAAATACTACTAAACTAAATGTTTCATTACTTGATATTTTTTGATAGAAAATAGAACCTAAAATCCAGGCAAATAAGTTAACCATAGATATAGAAAATTCTCTATATTTTATTTTCTTTGAAACAATAGAATTATTAATAACAATACCAACTATAAAGAAACTAATAACACTACTGCATATCATTAAGTATAATAGATGCATATTAACCACCTCACATATTAATTATATCAAACTTTTTTATAATAAAAAATATTATAAAAAGAAAAATGAGGAAAAATCCTCATTTTAATTAAAACATCAATTCACCATAACTTGGTACTGGCCAAATATTAGAATCTACTATTAATTCTAGCTTATCAATAGGGTATCTTAAATTACCCATAATAGTAAATACTTCTTTTCTATAATACATAGCTTTTTTCATACCATTAGGTTTAGTTTCAGCAATAGCTACTTTTTCTTTTAATGCTTCTAGTGCATCTTTAGCTTCTAGTAATAATACTGATGTATCCTTAAGTGTTTTTTCTAAGTTAGAAGTAATTGCTTCATTGCTAGCACTCTTCATATTATTAATAGTTTTAGCAAGGTTATTCATATATTTGATAACTGCAGGAATATATTGTTTTGAAGCCATTTCTATCATTGTATTAGCTTCAATATTTACTGTCTTTGAATAGTTATCGTAATATATTTCAGCACGACTTTCTAATTCTGATTTTTGGTAAATATTATTTCTTCCCATTACTTCAATTGTATGTGGATCAACTAAAGCTTTAATTGATTCAGCAAAGCTTGTTGCACAAGGTAGTCCTCTTTTCTTAGCTTCTCTTTTCCAATCTTCAGTATAGTTATTACCATTAAATAATATTCTTTGATGAGCTGTTAGAGTTTCTTTAATAACTTGTCTAACGTCCTTCTTATTAATTAATACTTCATCAGCCATTTCTCTAATAGAATCCGCAACTGTACCATTAAGCATAATATTAGTACAAGCTATAGATATGCTTGAACCAACCATTCTAAATTCAAACTTATTACCAGTAAAAGCAAATGGACTTGTTCTATTTCTATCAGTTGCATCTTTTCTAAATGTTGGAATTGTATCAACACCAGTATTTAATACATCACCTTTTTTACTAGTCTTTGCTTCACCACTATTTATAATTTGATCAACTATATCACCAATTTGATCTCCTAAATAAATAGAAAGAATAGCTGGTGGTGCTTCATGCCCTCCAAGTCTAAAGTCATTACCTGGACCACTTGCAGCATGTCTTAATAATAATGCATTCTCATCAACTGCCTTAATTACTGCAGTTAAGAAGAATAAGAATTCCATATTTTCATGTGGTGCTTTACCAGGAGCAAATAAATTCTTACCAGTATCAGTAATTAAACTCCAGTTATTATGCTTACCACTACCATTAACACCATAGAATGGTTTTTCATGTAATAAACACTCCATATTATGATGTCTAGCTACTCTTTTTAGTGTTTCCATAATTAATTGGTTATGGTCAGTTGCTACATTTACAGGAGCATAAATAGGTGCTATTTCAAATTGTGCTGGAGCGGCCTCATTATGCTGTGTTTTCGCATAAACACCTAATTTCCATAGTTCTATATTTACTTCTTTCATAAACTCTAAGACATTTTCTTTAATAGTTCCAAAATAGTGAGCTTCAACTTCTTGAGTTTTAGGTGATTTAGCACCAAATAATGTTCTACCTGTAAACATTAAATCTTCTCTTTTTAAGAATTTATCTCTATCAACTAAGAAATATTCTTGTTCAGGACCTACTGATACAGTTATACTCTTACAGTTTTCATTAAAGATTTCATTAAGTGCTCTAACAGTTTCTTTATTAATAGCACTTATACTTCTAAGTAGTGGAGTTTTCTTATCTAGTGCTTCACCTGTGTATGAACAGAAAATTGTAGGAATACATAATGTTACACCTGCAGTAGATTCTTTTAAGAATACTGGTGATGTACAATCCCATGCAGTATAACCTCTAGCTTCAAAAGTTTGACGTAATCCTCCTGATGGGAAACTTGATCCATCTGTTTCACCTTGAATTAATTCTTTACCAGAGAATTCTAAAATCATTTTATTATTTTTATCTAGTGACATAAAAGCATCATGCTTTTCAGCAGTTAAACCAGTCATTGGTTGGAACCAGTGAGTAAAATGTGTTGCACCTTTCTCCATAGCCCAATCTTTCATAGCACTAGCAACTTCATCAGCAATAGATAAATCTAGTTTTTCTCTATTTTCTATAGTCTTTTTTAATTTTAAATAAACTTCATTTGACAAGCGTTCTTTCATTACCTTATCATTGAAGACATTCTTTTCAAAATTATCAATTAAACAATTTGGCATAAAAATACCTCCTTAAATATAATACATAATGTATTATAGCACTTTTTATTAAATATAACATACTTATTTTTAAAAAACTATATATTTTTTTACTTTAATATATCAAAAAAAAACAAATAGATAATATATTATCCGTTTTATGCGAAAACAAAAGGTGCAAGATATGCACCTTTAACTTTTTTACTATGAATTGTCACAAGATAATTCAATATCAGTAGTAACTGTTAATACTATGTCAGTTGATCCACCTTTGTTTATATGTCTTTCCTCAAATACATCATTATCGAATCTATCATATCCATAAACTGTTAACTTACTATGAGCACTAACAATGTGAATAATTATTTTTGTATTTGGTTCAACCAAAGCTAATTTATTAACCATTTCTATATCATTACCTAATTCATCTTTAATTGTAACTACTTCACCATAGTGTCCAAAAGTATAATCGAACCTTACTGCCATGTTCTCCTTTTCTCTAACATAAATATTTATGTCAGATTGAACAGCAAAACTTAAATATCCATATCCTGGTTCATCATTTTCTTTTGCATAAGCAATGCCAAAATAGATAAGTTCATTTTTAAAATCATACATCTCTATAGTATAGTCTTTATCAGTATTATTTGTTGATTTTAAGTATACATTTTGCCACCAAGTGAAATCATAATCTAGTGGATATTGAACATTTTGATCATAACTGTCATAGAAATCTAATTTAACCCCATTATTTGAGTAATCATAAACATATAAATTAAACTTTACGCCTTCAGCATATGATACTATATTTAAATATAGGTCTGTATTAAACTCCTCTATATATATAGATCCTTGATCATTTGGACTTGAAACTGTGAAATCAAGAGCATTATCATTACTATCATAAAGAGTAGCCATTACTTCAACATCGCTTTCATTAATAATAGTAATCATAAGAGTGCCTTCCTTTATCTTATGATCAAAATCCTCATATGAATCTACTGAATCAGTTACATAATATCTTAATCCTGTAAAACTATTACGTAATTCTATATCATGTAAGACATAATAATCTGAATATATGCGAGTGTTTCCCTCAATTGTATAACAATCTGTTTCACCTGCTGTAAATGATGAATTAGCATCGATTACTTTTGAATATAATACATTTGATGCCCACTCATCAGTTATTTTAATAATTATTTTTTTGCTAGATGAATTAGTTATGGAGTAAGAAAGTACTGTTCCTTTTCTTACAACACTATTAGTAGTTATAGCTTGTTCTATATCATCATAGCTACTTTTAAAACTTATATTTACATCACTAGATGAAAGCATATCGCCAAATACAATATTATAAGTGATATATTCTGTTACTACAAAATATAAATCATAAGTTGGCATATTAAATTCAGGCATTTCATATGTAGTATTATTATCTATAATTTGTGAGCTTAATGGAATAGTTGGATCATCATTTTCATCATATTTATATACTTCAAATAATACTTTATTACCTGAATTATTATTGATTTTGACATTTACTTTCTTTTCTTCTTTTACCATTCTAATAGTTGAATTAGAAAAATCAGTTCCATTAAAATTCATAGTAACATTACTTACTTGTCTATCATAATTAATGTCATACACTTCTAAATATCTATATTCTATTTTAACTAATTCTGTTTTAGGTAAATAATTGTTTATTTCAAATGTTTTTGGATTTATATCAATTGGATCTTCCCCAAAAAATGCTGTTGGATCATCATAATACAAATAATAAGTATTAACTATTTCTCCATCTGTAATAGTAATTAGATAATCGCCAATATATGAAAAAGAAATATCAATAGGTGTATCATTTTCAATATATGTTGATTCATTAAATGTTTTTATAACGCCATCTTCACTATACTTAATAGTTATACTAAGACTACTCTCATCATTAGGTATATCTATTAAAGTAGTTTTAGAATTTAACTTTGTAGTAGTTTGTTTAGCTGTTGTTTTTTTAGTTGTTGTACTACTTACTGTTTTTTTATTAGTTGTTAAGTTAGTTGTTTTATTATTTGAACTATTTTGTTTTTCAGTTGTCTTTATAGTTGTATTATTCTTTGTTGTTGTACTTTTCTTTTTACAGCCTATCATAAAGAAAGAAAAACATAATGCAAATAAAAATACAAATAAACATTTTCTTTTATTCATAGGAATCCCCCTTTTATAATACGTTCTTATTATAATACAAATTATAATAATTGTAAAACAAAAAAAGCGAACTTTTTTTAGTTCGATTATCCAATTGAATTTGTCATTTCTAGCTTTATTAATTGATTTAATTCAACCGCATATTCCATTGGAAGTTCTTTTGCAAATGGCTCAATGAAGCCCATTACTATCATTTCTGTAGCTTCTGCTTTAGTTAAGCCTCTACTCATTAAATAATACAATTGTTCTTCATTAACTTTTGAAACTGAAGCCTCATGCTCTAAGTATGAATCATCATTTAATACTTCATTTGTAGGAATAGTATCACTAAATGATTTATCATCTAAAATGATTGTATCACACTCTACATGGCTTTTAGAACCTATTGCATCTTTACCCATTTTTACTGTTCCACGGTAATTAACCTTACCACCGCCACAGCATATAGATTTAGATATAATAGTTGATGTAGATTTTTCACCTAAATGAATCATCTTAGCGCCTGTATCTTGGAATTGGTTAGCTCCTGCAAAAGCAATAGTAATAGTTGTTCCTTTTGCTTTATATCCTTTTAAGATACATGCAGGATATTTCATATTTAATCCACTACCAATATTACCATCTATCCATTCCATATGACCATTATCTAAAACAACAGCACGCTTAGTTACTAAGTTAACAATATTATTACTCCAATTTTGAATAGTTGAATATCTACAATAAGCACTATTTTTAACAAAAATTTCAACAACTGCCGCATGAAGAGAATCTTTAGAATATTTTGGTGCTGTACAGCCTTCTACATAATTTAAATGTCCTTCATCTTCAACAATTATCATTGTTCGTTCAAACTGACCCATTTGTTCAGAGTTAATTCTAAAATATGATTGAAGAGGTTTATCTATTTTTACACCTTTAGGAATATAAATAAATGATCCACCACTCCATACAGCTGTATTAAGTGCCGCATATTTATTATCTGTATAAGGTACTGCCTTACCCCAGTATTCTTTTACTATATCAGGGTAGAGTCTTACAGCACTATCTGTATCACAGAATAATACTCCTAATTCTTCTAATTCTTTCATTTGATTATGATAAACTACTTCGCTTTCAAATTGAGTTGAAACACCTGATAAATATTTTTGTTCAGCCTCAGGTATACCTAATTTATCAAAAGTATCTTTAATTTCTGTAGGTACTTCATTCCAATCTTTTTCTACTTTTTCACTTGATTTAATATAATATGTATAATCATCAAAATTGATTCCTGATAAATCAGGACCCCAAGAAGGATTATTTAATTCTAGAAATTTATGATATGCTTTAAGTCTAATATCAAGCATCCAATCAGGTTCATTTTTAGCTTTAGAGATATTTCTAATAACCTCTTCATTTAAACCTTTTCCTGTATCATAAACATTCTTAGTATCAGTAGTAAAACCATACTTATATTCACCAACAATATCTTTAATATCTTTATTAGCCATACTAATCCTCCTCTATACCTTTTTTAATAGCTTTCCAAGAAAGACCAGCACATTTAATTCTTGCAGGGAATTTTGATACTCCTTGATAAACAAGTGCATCCATTAATTCTTCATCATCAATTTCCTTACCTGTAAGTAAATCTAAAAATTCTTGAATTAATCGTTTTGCTTCATCAACTGTTTTACCCATAATAACATCAGTCATTACACTTGCACTAGACATACATATAGAACAGCCATGACCATCTTGTTTAATATCTTTAATTATTCCATCTTCAACAATAAATTGTACAGTTATATCATCACCACAGCTTGGGTTATTAAGATGAACTTTTTTATATTTATCATTATCTATTAAACCTTTATTGTGTGGATATTTATAATGTTCCATTATTACTTGTTTATATAATGCTTCTAAATCTTCCATAATAACCCTCCTTAAAAGCTTAAGAAGAAATCTCTTGCTTCTATTACGCTATCTACAAACTTATCAACATCAGAAAAATCATTATAAATATAAAATGAACATCTAATAGTTGATATTTGATCTAAAAATCTTGTTATTGGTTGTGCACAGTGGAATCCTGCTCTAATGCATACATTATTTTTATCAAAAATGCTCGCAGCATCATGTGGATGCACTCCTTTTATATTAAATGTAATTAAACTAGAATCTAAATTGTTGTTATATATTTCTATTCCATCAACGTTTTTTAGCTTATCTAAGGCATATTTCTTTAATTCTAATTCATGTGCTTTTATATTATCTAAACCAATACTAGAAATAAAATCAATAGCATCCTTTAGTGCTATTACTTCACTAATTAATGGTGTACCTGTTTCAAATTTAAATGGTGCATCTTTAAAAGTCATTTCATGTTCATATACATCTTGAGCCATGTCTCCACCAAATTCTACTGGTGGCATTTTTTCAAGTAATTCATATTTACCATATAATACACCAACACCTGATGGACCAAACATTTTATGTCCTGAAAAGCTTAAAAAATCACAATCTAAATCTTTAACATCTATTTTCATATGAGGAACACTTTGTGCACCATCAACACTTACTATTGCTCCTACTTCATGAGCTAATTTACATATTTCTTTTATAGGGTTAGTATAACCTAAAACATTACTAACTTGATTTATCGCAACTACTTTAGTTTTATTAGTTAATACTTTTTTAAAATTTTCTATAGTTACTTTACCATCTTCTGTTAGAGGTATATAAACTAACTTCGCACCCTTTTTATTACACACATTTAGCCAAGGCATAAATGATGAATGGTGTTCTTGAAGTGTAGTAATTATTTCATCACCAGGATTTATAAAATCCATATAGCTATTAGCTACTAAGTTTAAACTAGCACTTGCACCTCTAGTAAAAACTATTTCTTCTTCTTTTGCATTTATAAATTTGGCAACAACCCTACGACTTTCTTCATATAAATCAGTAGCTTCATAGCTTAATTTATAAACACCCCTATTAACATTAACGCAAATATTGTTATAGTAATAATTTATTTTATCTATTACACATTTAGGTTTTAAGCTTGATGCGGCACTATCTAGATAAACTAAATCTTTATTATTATCATAGATAGGGAAATATTTTTTATAATCCATATTATAACTTACTATCCTGTGCCATAACTAATTCATTTTTCATTTCTTCATTAGTTAAGCTATTTAATATAGGTGATAAAAATCCCTTAATGATAAGCATTTCCGCATCTTTCTTAGATATTCCTCTACTCATTAAATAATATAAGCCTTCTTCATCAATCTTACCAATTGCGCATCCGTGATTTGCGGATACATCAAATTCATCAATTAATAATACTGGTTTAATTTTTATAGAAGAATTATTAGATAAAATAATACCACGACTCTTTTGAACGCAGTTTGAATTACTCATGTTCTTTTCTATTTTTCCTATAACATCTATATTTACATTTGCGTTATTACTTGTTATATAGTTTTCAATTAGTGAAGTTGTATTCTTATCATTATGATAAACTTTAATAGTTTCATTATCTATTTCATCTTTCATCATAATAATAGATTTTAAATTAAATGTAGAATTTTCTTTTTCTAGTTTTACATTTATATTCTTATTTCCACCATTAAAATTAGATGTAATCATATTTAATGTAGAATTAAGATTAATTTTAATATTTTTATTACTATCTTTTGATTTATCAATTATTAAATAATTAATATTACTATTTTCATCAATTTCTATATTTATATTTCTATTAGATTCGTTTTTCTCTATAAGAGTTGCTGTTATGTTCTTTTTAACTAAAATATTTATATCAGTATTACTTGGAATAATATATTCTTGGTTTTTATCGATTATGAAATCCATTATTTTTTAGCTACCTTATTTGCACAAGTACCTAAAATATTTGCATTTTTAGGTTCATATTCATCTTTAATTCCAAGTTCTTTTTTAACCCAATCATATCCATCCTTATCGATTTTCTCGATTAATTCAGGACCTCCTGTTTTAACTATTTTTCCTTTAATTAAAATATGAACATAATCTGGTTTAATATAATCTAATAATCTTTGGTAGTGAGTTATAAGTAAGCATCCAAAATCTTCATTAACCATTGCGCTAACATTTTCACCAACAATTTTTAAGGCATCAACATCTAAGCCTGAATCTATTTCATCTAGAATCGCAAAATTAGGTTTAAGCATTTTCATTTGAAGAATTTCGTTTTTCTTCTTTTCACCACCTGAAAAACCCTCATTTAAATATCTATGAGGTAGGTCACTATTCATGTTTAAATCTTTTACAGCCTTATCATATTCTTTAATGAATTTATATAAAGGCATATTTTCTTTATGCTTAATTGCGGCTCTAATAAAATCTGAATTTGTTACACCTGGGATTTCTGATGGGTATTGCATCGCAATAAACAATCCTTTTCTTGCTCTTTCATCAACTTCTAGATCATTTATTCTTTCACCATCTAAATAAATATCACCACTTGT
>JAEEGL012261526.1_pt1 | contig 11952 bp, 11 predicted proteins | sample 9134231 | NCBI WGS metagenome assembly JAEEGL01 (sample SAMN16246548, study PRJNA631951) | gut metagenome | biome: gut microbiome; feature: rumen; material: fiber-attached | host: Bos | place: Iran: Karaj | collected 2018-10 | reverse complement strand
CGCGGTGGACGCCGCCTTCCTGATCTGCGAGATGTTCTGTTACTACAAGACGCGGGGCATCAGCCTGCTGGACAAGCTGGATGAACTGTACAAGCGCCACGGTTACTGCCTGAATACGCTGTATTCCTATCAGTTTGAGGGTGCGGCGGGTTTTGCGAAGATGAAAGAAATCATGAAAGATTTCCAGACCGCCGGTATCAGGTCATTCGGCGGGCGGAAGGTGGAAACCCTGCTGGACTACAACACCGGCATCGACGGGCTGCCGAAAGAAAATGTGCTTAAGTTCCTGCTGGAAGGCCATGGCTCTGTTGTAGTGCGTCCGTCCGGCACCGAACCGAAACTGAAGACCTATGTGACCGTCAGCGCTCCGGACAAGGCAGCGGCCACGGAAATTGAACAGAAGATCGTGGCGGATTTGCAGAAGAGGATCAAGGGTATTTGCTGATGCAAAAGGAAAAAGAGTTTTTTATCCAGGTATTGGCAGATTTTTTAAATAAAAGAAAAACTATAATACCGGATATTTTAAACTGGCAGGAACTGGAAAAACTGGGGGAGAATCACCAGCTGAGCGGCATTATATATCACCAGTGTAAAAACGGTATTACACAGTCTGATTTGCCAGCGGAAGTCAAAACGAAGTGGAGAAAAGGGTATATATACAATTTTTATTTGTATTCCATACGGTTGGCATTACTGGATCAGATTGATACGGAATTCAGGAAAGAGAACATTCCGTATTTAATTTTTAAAGGTACTGAAATATCAAAGTTTTATCCTGTTCCTGCCCAAAGAACGATGGGGGATATTGACCTTTTAGTACATGAAGAAGATAAGCAAAAAGCTTGCGACGCGTTTCGCAGGTTGGGCTTTGAGATGGATACCAGCCAGCCTGTTGAATGGAAAGGAAGCAAAGACGAAATAGACATAGAATTGCATCATCGATTAATTTACAATTATTATAAGAGTGTTGAGCTTGAATCCTTCCAAACATGGGGAGATAAGGTTTGGGAACATGTAATTGTTCAAAAGGGAAAGATACAGCGTAAACTTGACTTGACATACCATTTGGTATATGTTTTGCTCCATTTAAGAAGGCACTTCCTGGAAGCGGGAGTGGGTTTCCGTCAATTTATGGATGTGGCGGTACTTGCTTCATTGCCTGAGATAAATTGGCGGCAGGCAGGATTGTGGTTCAAAGAGCTGGGGTTAGAAAAGTTTTCACAGGTTTGTTTTGCGCTTTGTAAACGCTGGTTTTGCGTTAAAATACCAGCCTCGAGCGTAGAGCTCCAGGAAGAATTTTACAATGACGCCACAGAAAAGATATTAAATAACGGCGTGTTTGGTTTCATTGACGAAGAGTATAACGAAAACATTATTTTCAATGAAGCGCGTTTTACCAAATCTTCCGGCACATACAGTGTTTTTAAACTTATCTTTTTGCCGTATAACGACATGAAAGGAAAGTTTTATTGTAAATTTCTGATTGGAAGGCCTTATTTATTACCGGTTGCCTGGTGCTGGAGATGTATCTATTTGTTTTTTAGCAGAAAAAACGTTGTTTCATATTTAAAAGGCGCGTACAGCAGTGAAACAAAAAAGAAAAAGGAAGATATGCTTTCTAACTGGGGACTGTAACATATTGGATACCAAAGAAAATCCGTTCAGCATAATGTTAGCGTAATGTTACCTCTTTTTTAGAGAATCGGGGTGGTAGTTTTGCATTTTTCCAAAACAGATAATCTTTCTGATTATTTTGCGGCGTTAGATGAAAGGTTAGATGAGATACTGCCCGCAAGAACCAGCGTGCTTGCCTATATAGCCGGTTATACCGTACGTTTGGTTGTTCCGGATTTTGAAGATACCCGTTACGTAGTTCGGGATATGTTTGCCCGTCCGGATAACGGAGCCGCTGTGGATGCGACGTTTATCTGGTGGGAAGACTGCATCGATCCGTACAGGCTGGATCAATTTGTTCATTTAAAAAATTATGAACAGTTAGGCCGGCTCGTTTTTAAGGCGTCAGATGATGAAGGATATCTTGAAATAGTTGACGACGAACTTAAAGGAGCGGATTATCGGAATAACAAATACTATTTATTGACGTATCCCTCTTCAGATTGCCAAAAATGGCCGGTTACTGTCCATCCTTTTGTTAATCATGTTTTTATGTGGGCGCAAAGCCATAATTTATTGGTTTTACATGCAGCTTCGGTGGGCATTGACGGGCATGGCGTTTTAATCGTGGGTCACGGGGGTGCGGGAAAAAGCACGTTAGCCTGTTCCTGTCTGGCAGAGGGGTATGATTTTATTTCGGATGATTATTGCTTGTTGAGCAATGCCGGTTCCCGCATAGCGTATCCGGTTTACACAAATGTTTTTTTGAACCCGGATTCCCTTGCAAAGCTACCTGTGTTAAAGCCTTTTGAAATTCAGCCGATGCAAGGGGAAAAGCCGTCTTTTGAGGTAGGCGAGAATAGAATTAAGCCCTCATTACCTGTTGAGGCCATTATTTTACCTCAGATAACAGACAATGCAGAACCTGAGCTTACAATGGATACATCCAATAAAGCGTTAGCACAGGTAATCTATTCCACCAATAAACAACTGGGGTATTTTTACGATCCGGTATTTGTCAGGAAAATGGCCCAACGCTTAGCAGGGATGCCGGTGTACCGGTTCAGCTTAACGAAAGACCTGCATAAAAACTGTGCATATTTTAAACAATGGATAAAGGAGGACTTACCATGTATAAATTAAACGAAGAAAAAATGTTTTATGATTATGCTGACGGGCAGGCGGTTGTAATCAATTATCAGACAGGCATGTATTATGGAATGAATCTGCTCAGTTCTGTCATTTTGGACCGTATTGTAGCCGGAAAGGATGTAGAGGAAATTATAACAGCAGTGAAAGTGCTGCCCCAATGCCCCCCTGATATAGCGGAGCGCGTGTATAACTTTGTGAAAGAGCTGCAGGAAGCAGAGGTCATTGTCAGCGGGCCTGCTGTTTCCGGGGGAGCAGAACCGCTGGCTAAAGAAGTTGCGGAAGACGGTTTTGAGTTAAAATTGGACATGTTTGCGGAGATGTCAGATCTCCTTCGCGCCGATCCTGTACATGACGTTGACATGAATGAAGGCTGGCCGGTATTGAAAGATAAGTAACTGCCAAACAAAAGCAGTCTGCCGGCAGTGTTGCGAAGGAGAAGCTCATGGATCTGTTGATTTCAGTAATTGTAGTTACCTATAACCGGGCCCATTTTCTTAAGGAAGCTCTGGAAAGCATACAAAAACAGACGTTTAAGGATTATGAAGTAATTCTTGTGGATGACGGTTCTACGGATGACACGAAAGAAATTGCGGAGAAATATGAAGGGATCCGGTACATTTACCAGGAACACAATGGCATTTCCAAAGCGCGTAATACGGCTGTTAAGGCGGCAAGAGGCAAGTGGGTCGCTTTCCTTGATTCGGATGACCTTTGGGAAAAGGATAAGCTGCAAAAGCAGGTTGACTATTTACATGCCCATCCGGACTGCCGCATAGTGTTCACGTTATTCAGGAATTTTACAGATATTCCGGAAGACAAACTGGACAGGCGGCAGCAGGATCTTTTGCAGACGGTTATTGACTGGTGTTTGCCAACGGCATTGATAGATAGAAGCCTGTTTGATGAAATCGGGCTGTTTGACGAGGCTATGGAGTACAGTGAAGATACAGACTGGGTTTTTCGCCTGAAATTTTGCAAGATCAATGTGGAACACTGCGTGGACGAGGTTCTCTATTTACGCAGGGTACATTCTTCCAATATCTCAAATGCCAGAAAAGAAATTACCCATGAGGATATGCTGAAACTGGTTCTTGACGCTTATAGAAAATTGAGAAGGCTAAGAAAAAAGTAAGTATCAATATTATGACAGGAACATATGATGGCATTCTGCAAACTATATTGGATAATTTAAATATAGACCATACGGTTTCGGGAGATCTGCTGGATCTGCATTTTACTGAAGGCATAACGCCGGATTCGGTAAGGGCGTTTTTTACTAAATATGATATTGAAAATCTGCCTTACCAGTGTGTATGGCTGGTAAGCAAACTGGCAAGCCGGTTGCGCTATGAAGGCGTTCCTCGAGAGCAGGTCCCGCGTATAAAAGGAATAATAAGAAAATTTACGGTTAAAAACGGCATGGCTTTGAGTATGCTGCCTGGTATATTAGGTGCTTTTAACGAGCATAATGTGGATACCATGCTGTTAAACGGAACCGCTATGAAGGTATTTTATGAACCGGAAGAAACACGTTACCAAAGCAACATTGATATATTAGTACGTTCTGAAGATATAAAAAAAGCGAGAGATCGTTTAGAAGAGTTGGGCTTCCGCCTGCGGAAGACTTTCTGGCGGCAGTATGAGTATGTGAAAAGTGATGTCAGAGTTGTTGTGCAAACTTTCTATCTGCGTGCAAATATATTGACAGGAGATTGCGCAGATATCTGGCAAAATTCCCTGAAAATCAGCTGGCGTGGGAAAAAGGTGTGTGTTCCCTGTCCCGAAATGCTTCTACTGATTCTTTTGGTGGAGGGGTTGGAAGATTCCTGTTCACGTATACGTAACAGCTGGGCAAATAGCTTTGTGAATTGTTTTTTGGACAGCAAGTTCTTTTTGAAAGCGTATCCTTTGAACCGGGAAAAGTTTCTTGGGCTTGTTAAAAAATCCGGATTTACGCTGCATACGCGTTTAATGCTGGACGTGATCGATCGTTTATATCCGGGTACAGTCACAAGAGGCCTTTTAGGTGCCATTAAGTATACAGATTATGATATTGCGAATGTACAAAAATTGGTTTTATACAATATTGCTGAAAAACGGGCGGCAGATGCCGGGATATGTCGTAAACGTAAAGAGTATTATTGGAACAGGTGTCTTTCTTTATGGAATCTGAATTGCTATTACGGCAACCGGGATTCTGTTTTTTCTAATATTGCTGATTTTCCGAGTTTTTTTCCCGTATGGAACAATAATAAAAGACGGTAAGGGCTGTCGTCTGAATTGGGGGACAAAAATGAAAGTGTCTGTTATTATTCCCAGCTATAATGCGGGAGCCTATCTGGTACAGGCCGTTTCTTCTGTTAGGAAACAGCAGACGAGTTTTCCCTTGAATACAGAGATTATTGTGATTGATGACGGTTCTTCGGACGGTAGCGTGGAACAATTGCAGGGTCCGGCTGCTGCGGAAAGAACCTTAGGATTGGGTCTCAGGATTTTGCGCCAAAACCATCAGGGAGCGGCAGCAGCCCGTAACTATGGCATGAAAGAAGCAACAGGAGACTACCTGCTGTTTTCGGATGCCGATGATGTGTTGATGCCTGATGCCATCGAATCGTTTTATCAGGGGCTTTTGCAAAATGAGGATGCAGTGGTTGCATTAGGCATGGCGGAAGATTTTATTTCAGAAGAGTTAGATGCAAAGCAAGCCAGTGAACTGTCCAAAAAGGAATTTCCTTATAGCGGTGTTTTGGCTGGTTGTTGTTTTGGCAAAAGGGAAGTATTTTTGGAGGTCGGCTTTTTTGACACAAGTCTTAAAGCCGGAGAAAACGTCGACTGGTTGTCGCGTTTGCGCGATTCCGGGTTAAAAACAGTGCAGTTAGATGTGGTAACGGTACGCAGGCGTATCCACTTAACTAATACAGGAAGAGTTTACGGGCGAGAACAGATGCAGGATTATGCCGCGATTATCAGAAGACGGTTGCTGGCCCGGAAAACTATGAGGAGCTAAGTATGTCAGTCCATTTTCAGAAAAAAACGATACTTTATTTTTCGCCGCATCAGGATGATGAGATTCTGTCCATGGGCATTGATATCTGTAATTCCGTAAACGGGGGGCATGACGTTCATGTCATCCTGTGTACGGACGGTTCTAAATCTATGGTCAGGGATGAGCTGGCAAACGGGAAAGGCTCCGGTAAGCCCATGGGAACCCACACCTATCATTTGACGGAGGAAGAGTTCATAACTGCCAGGGATATAGAGTTTCGGGAAAGCTGCCGGGCATTAGGAGTTGAAGAGGGCAATGTGCATATTCTGAAACACCGTTTTGCAGACCAGAAGCTGACTGTTTACAACAGCAAGAAGATCCTATTGCAATATCTTAACGTAATGGGCCCGGACTGTGTCGTATGCACATTGGATCCCAATCTTGAAAACAACTGGCAGCACCGCGACCACAAAGCCTTGGGGTATGCTGCGGCGGAGTTGTTTAACGAAGGTTTTATCCGTGAACTCCGGTTATTTACAGAACCGTATCATTCAGAGTTCTTTCATCATAAAACGGATTTTGTCCGGGGAGAAATCAGGGTGGTTATTGACACGGCAACAGCTTTTGTAAAGGGGAAGATACAAAAAGCCGCGGAAGCGTATTCTCATTGGGAACCGGAGGCCGGGCGCTATGCGGTGGGATATCGCGATATAGCAAAGGCTTTTAACACGATTCTGAAAAACGGATCATCGTACTGTCATATATGTACATGCGAAGCTGATTTTCTCAAACCGGGGGTAAGCAAATGCAGAAAGCTGATTGTATCTATGAATTCGGATCCGATTGGGCTCAACGTAGCCGTTAAAACGATTGATACTGTATACGATCAGAGTCTTATTCCGGACGCGATTATCTTATGGCTGGCGACTACCGATTTTCCCAACAGAGAGAAAGACCTGCCGGAAACGCTTATAAAAAAAGCAGAAGAAAACAATCTTTTCATTCGTTGGTACGGCAGCGATATGAAGGCGCAAGATAAATACGTATGGGCTGTTTACGAGTATCCGGATGATGTTGTAATTTCTGTTGACGATGACATGTTGTGCTATGACCAGTTTACCGAAAACCTGTATCATTCGTATCTCTTTTATCTGCAGAATGCTTCGGATTCCCGGGTATGTTTTGCGCCAATCCCGGCAGCCGGGGATATTTCGCTGGACGGAGAGAGTATATACAAGACCGTTACGTACTGCAAGGCTGAAGTCAGTTGTCTGAAGAAACTGCAGGACAATTACCGGGAGCTGCTGGACGATTTGAAAACGAAACATGGCATAATTGTACGGCTGGCAAAGGAAATCGGGAAATTGAAGCAGGAGCTGAAGAGTGTTAAGACAGACTGATTATTTTCTATAAAGGGAATCGTTATGATGTGGAAGAAATACCTGACTCCTTCAGCATACGTCCGGTTTATGAAACGCATGGTACTGCGGTTTGAAAAGGTAACGCTGAAACCTGAGCAGAAACTGTTGCGCGTCATGCAGAACGGCATAGTGTTTTCCCATGAATCCGGCCTTTACGCTGAAAGGTCTCTGAAGGTACACATGAAAGCGCCGGAGGGATACACGATTGCATTTACAACCAATGGGACAATACCTTCCAAAATTGACGGCAGCGGTAAGTCTGAACTGGATGTTACATTGAACCGCAAGATGTCCGGATATCTTTTAGAGCACAGGGAGCTGCTCTTTTGTCCTGAATTGAGGGAGCCTGCTTTATCTCAGGATGACAGCCTGCCTTCCGGTATTGTCCTGAATACGGCGCTTGTTGATAGCAAGGGCAGGATCAGCGATAAAGTTAAGACGAATGTGTATTTTTTGGAAGCGGATTTTGCAGGAAGATTTCCTGACTGCCTGGTTGTTTCGCTTATTACAGAACCTCAGAACCTGTTGGATTATAAAACGGGGATTTATGCTTCCGGCGCTGTATACGACACATGGAAGAAATCGGATGACGGGAAGAAGCTGTTGGCCGAAAAACAATATTGGAAGGTCAGGGGGAACTTCACCCAACGCGGAAAAAACTGGGAACGGCCCTGTCAGATACAGTTTTTTAACTATGGTTCGGCGAAGCCGGATATGGTACTGAATGCAGGGATACGGATACGCGGCGGCAGTTCCCGGATGTGCAACCAGAAATCGTTTACCGTGTATTTCCGGAAGAAGTATGGTTTTCCACTGCTTCCCTTCGCGTTATTTGGCAAACCGGATGAGCTTAAGAAGTTTGCCCTGCGAAACGGCGATATAGGGCAGCTGAAGTTCAAAGATACATTTCTTCAGGACCTGGCCAGGGGAGGACGGTATGCAGTATTGGATTCCCGACCAGCAGTAGTGTTTTTAAACGGGGAATACTGGGGGTCCTATTCGCTGAATGAAATCTTATCAGGCAAAATGATGGAGAGCCGGTTCGGGGTTGACAGGCATAACGTGGTTGTCATCAAGGCAAATAAAGTTCAGATAGGGGAAAAGGAAGATATAAAGCTTTATAAAGAGTTGCAGGCTTTTGCTGATAAGGATTTGACAGACCCTGCAACATACCGGCAGTTCTGCAACACAGTTGATATACGTTCCATGGCAGATTATTTTGCCTTACGGATCTACATTGGTGACAGCGATTGGAAACCGACGTCAAACCATGTTCTCTGGCGGACCAGAGACACATCCTATAACAGCGGACGGTGGCAGTATATCGTTCATGACACAGATGACAGTTCAGGAGACTGGGGTTCCATAAAATCGGCTCCTGTGACGGATCACTTCCGGCTGGCGATCGATAATTTCCCAGTATTCGGCGCAGTCCTCAGGAATAAAGAGTTTTATACATTGTTTTTGGAAGCAATCAAAAGGATCGGCTCGGAAAACTATGAAATTTCCCGTGTTCAGGAAAAAATGGATGAGTATGATAAAATCTGGGCGCCGCTGATGCAGGATTTCTATAAGCGTTTCGGGGGAAGCTTCCGGAACCGGGAATTATTCATGAAAATAACATTAGATTTTTTCCGTAAAAGATATGATTATATTATACCGATGGTGGAAAGCTGGAAACCGTGACCATCGTATAGATTGGAAACATAATGAAATACGATCATAACAATGAAAGTAACAACTACATATGCCTTTCCCCGGACAGAAGCTGGACCGATTTGCGGCTGGAGGAAGTGTGGCGGTACAGGGATCTGATTTTTCTGTTTACGAAGCGCACTTTTAAACTCACCTATGCCCAGACGGTTCTGGGGCCGCTCTGGTTGTTTTTGAAACCGTTCCTTACCAGTATTATGTTTACGCTGGTGTTTGGCTATATTGCGGGAATCCAGACAGACGGCGTTCCTAAATTTTTATTTTTCCTTTGCGGCACGGCGATCTGGAATTTTTACTCGGCTTGCGTCAATGATAACTCCAAAACATTTATCGATAACGCGTCACTGTTCGGAAAGGTCTATTTCCCAAGGCTCACTGTGCCGGTTTCCAAGGTGATTGCTATGGTAATCCGGTTCCTGATCCAGATTTCCATGGTGCTTATAGTACTGTTTTATTATTGTATAAACGGAAATGTCAGGCCGCACTTTGAACTGTGGATAGTTCTACCCTTCCTGCTTTTGCAGCTTGGCCTTATGGGCATGGGGGTCGGTATCGTTATTTCCAGTCTGACCACAAAATACAGGGACTTGATCGTTTTGGTGGATTTCGGTATTCAGCTCTGGATGTATGGGACTCCAGTAGTATATCCTCTGTCTCAGCTGCCGCAGGGATGGATGCGTACGGCGGCGCTGCTGAATCCGGTTGCGGCCCCTATGGAATTGTTCCGGCTGATTTTGCTGGGTGAGGGTTTGTTTATTCCTGCTTCTTACATATGGAGCCTGGTTTTTACAGCACTGGTAACATTTTTGGGCATGGTTATATTTAACCGTGTGGAACAGACATTTTTGGATACGGTTTAAAATATATGGATAATAAATATGAAGATATGCAGAAAGCCGGACTGGCTATCCGCATCCGGGGGCTGAAAAAAGAATACCGCCTGGGACAGATTGGCAGCACTACCCTGCAGAAAGAAATTAAACGCTGGTGGGCCAAAAAGCGCGGTCTGGAAGACCCGTATTCAAAAATCGGGCAACGGAAAAGGGTGATTGGCGAACGGTTTATGGCCCTTAACGGAATTGACCTGACCGTTCATAAAGGCGAAGCGCTGGGGATCATCGGCAGAAACGGCGCCGGCAAAAGTACGCTGCTGAAAATTATCAGCCGGATTACGGCTCCTACCGAAGGGGAAGTGGAAATCATCGGGCGGGTGACGTCCATGCTGGAGGTCGGTACCGGTTTCCACGTTGAAATGACCGGCAGGGAAAACGTGTATCTCAATGGCGCCATCCTGGGAATGACCAAGGCGGAAATTGATGCCAAAATGGATGAGATCATTGATTTCTCAGAGGTGGGTGAATTTATTGATACTCCTGTGAAACGCTATTCCAGCGGGATGTATGTAAAGCTGGCCTTTTCTGTGGCGGCCCATCTGGACAACGAGATCCAGATCATGGACGAAGTCCTGGCCGTCGGCGATATGGATTTCCAGAAGAAATGCCTGCAGAAGATGCGGGCTGCGGCCTGCGTGGAAGGCCGGACGGTTTTGTATGTCAGCCATAACATGAGCACGATTCGGCGTCTGTGCGACCGTTGCATCGTGCTTGACGAAGGAAAAATCATATATGACGGTAATGTGGATAAAGCGATTTCCCTTTATATGGGAACCGGGGAACAACTGAGAAAGGAATTTTGTTTTACGGAAATACACCGCCCTTACGGACACTTCAGCGAGAAATTTGTTATTGAGCGGCTTGCGCTGACAAAGACAGAAATACCAAGGTATGTTGAGAATGGCAGGGCCTTCTTTCAGATAGACGGTAAGGCTTTGCGGAACATAGTAAACTTGCGCCTCCGGATGGAATTCTGGTATCAGGACGGGACGAAGATCGGCTCCATGCTGTCTAATTCTGTGGATACGGTACGGGAAGGGCCTTGCCGGTTCCGGCTGGCAATGGACCTGACCGGCTTTATGGCCGGTCAGTACAGCGCAGACCTTGTTGCTTATACAGCTGATGAAAACGGGGTACAGGAACTGCTGGACGGCGTTTATCCGGGAGTTTTGTTCGAAGTGGTAAATTCTCCGGAGGCAGATTGCCATGTGGAATGGGACCATCAGTATTGGGGGCATATCCGGCTGCGTGACATGCAGCTTGAATCAATAGTATAAATTCCCTGAGAACAGAACTTATAATTAATGGGAGGATAAAGTAAGTGGAACAATCCAGGCCGGATCTTGTTGAGGTCCATAAAGTCCTGTTAAAGATGCTCAAAGCTGTTGCTGTTCTGTGCGACAAATATAACATCCGGTATTCGTTATATTGCGGTACGCTGCTTGGCGCTGTCAGGCATAAAGGCTTTATTCCCTGGGATCATGATGCCGATTTGACCATGCCGTTAGAGGATTATCGCCGGTTTTTGAAGCATGCGGATGAGTTGCCATCAGATTTTTTCTGCGAGTCTCCCGTGAACACGCCGGATTGTGAAACTCTTTGGGCAAGAATCAAGGCAAATAATACTACCTTTATGCGGATTGAGTATGCAGAAGTAGAGGAGCATAAAGGTGTGGCTATGGATATTTATCCTATGCTTGGGTCTCCAAAAATATCTTGGCTGAAAACCGCACAAAGCAGGCTCTTTTTTGTTGCGCTCAGATTACAGCGGGCTGCGCATTATCGCTTTGTCGGGGATCCCGGATGGGCCAGGCGGGTTATTGCGCATCTTCCGGACCTTTTTAGAAAAATTGTGATAGATGCGATAATGCGGCTATGTGTGATGGATACCCGTAATTCTGAATATATAGGAACCCTTGATACAGCTCCTTTTGAGGGAAAATTCCCACGAAAGGACTGGGAGGAAATGAAGCAGTTTCCGTTTGAGGATACGAGTTTTTTGGGGCCTGTACAATTCGACAGAATCCTGCGCCGGATATACGGGGATTACATGAAATTGCCGCCGGAAGAAAAACGGAATGAATTTTTTGAAGACGAAATGATTATAGATGCTCATCGTGATTACCGGCTGTATTGCAAGGAGTTGTTGGGAAAATGAAGAAAGTCATTACGT
>JAEEGL010596570.1_pt1 | contig 11952 bp, 7 predicted proteins | sample 9134231 | NCBI WGS metagenome assembly JAEEGL01 (sample SAMN16246548, study PRJNA631951) | gut metagenome | biome: gut microbiome; feature: rumen; material: fiber-attached | host: Bos | place: Iran: Karaj | collected 2018-10 | reverse complement strand
GTAACCTTCTCGGTGCTGGCATAGACGCCGTCGCCCCTGATTTCCAGGCGGTTCCCGTCCATCCGGATTATCCGGTGCATAATGTAGCGATCCCCGATGCGGAAAAGGACTATGTCGCCAACCGACAGGGGGCCCGGTTTATCCAGGACCACGAGGTCTTTCTCGCCCCTGATGAAAGGCAGCATGCTGAAGCCCTTTACCGGTATGGTCACGGTCTTTCCCTGGGCGAGCAGTTCCGTCACCCTGGCAAAGAATTCCCCGTTCTCTATCACCATCTTGTCCATAAACATGCAAAGATAACCAAAAAAAATTCTTATATTGCAACCATGGAAAGGAAACCGGCGGAAATGGACATACAGTACCTTCCGGGGGTGGGGCCCAGGCGGGCGGCGCTGCTCAAATCGGAGCTGGAGGTCTCCACCGTAGGAGACCTTGTGAGGCTCTATCCTTTCCGGTACATCGACCGCAGCACCCTGGCCCGCATCGCCGACATCACCCCGGGCGCCGCATTCGTCCAGTTCATCGCCCGTGTGAAGGAGGTCACCATGCCCACACCCAAAAGGCTCTCCGCCATAGTCGCCGACGACAGCGGAGAGATAGAGCTGGTGTTCTTCAAGGGCATCAAATGGATGCAGGCCAAACTGGTTCCGGGCGAGGTTTTCCTGTTCTTCGGCAAGCCGGCGGTATTCAACGGAAAGATGAACATGGTCCACCCCGAGGTGGACAAGCCGTCCTCCGGAATCGTGGGCAGGGACTCCTCGGGAGGGGTTTCCGGAACCCTCACCGGAGTCTACCCCAGCACCGAGAAACTGAAGAACGCCGGCATTACCGGAAAGGTGATGCTGAAGCTGATGGCAGAAGCCCTGTCAACAGTGCTGCCCACCGTGGAGGAGACGCTTCCGGAATACGTTATGAAGGAAAAGGGACTGGTACCCCTTTCCTACGCACTGCGGCAGATACATTTTCCCCAGGACTCGAACGCCCTGGCCAAGGCCACTTACCGGCTCAAGTTCGAGGAGCTCTTCTTCCTGCAGCTTTCCCTCCTCAAGCAGAAATACATCAGGAGCCGGGGCGAGAACGGGATAAGGATGCCCCTGGTGGGAGAGCCGTTCAACAAGTGCTACGACGCTCTCCCATATACTCTTACCGGAGCACAGAAACGGGTCATCCGCGAGATACGGGACGACATGCGGAGCGGCCGCCAGATGAACCGCCTGCTCCAGGGCGACGTGGGCTCGGGCAAAACCATGGTAGCCGTCCTCTCGGCCCTGATCGCAGTGGGAAACGGCCACCAGGCCTGCATTATGGCACCAACGGAAGTACTTGCACAGCAGCACTTTGCAAACATCTCCAGATACCTTCTCCCAACCGGGGTCAAAGTGGTTCTCCTTACCGGGTCCACCCCCGCCGGAGCCAGGAGGGACATCCACGCCGGACTAATGGACGGCAGCATAGGGATAATAGTGGGGACCCACGCGCTGATAGAGGACACGGTGCAGTTCCGCTCGCTGGGACTTGCAATCATCGACGAGCAGCACCGCTTTGGGGTTGACCAGCGTTCCAGGCTGTGGACCAAGACCGGGGCCGGGACTCCTCCGCACGTGCTGGTAATGACCGCCACCCCCATTCCCCGCACCCTTGCCATGACGCTGTACGGCGACCTGGACGTATCCGTCATCGACGAGATGCCGCCCGGGCGCAAACCCGTACAGACCATGATGTTCGGCGAGGGCAAAAGGGATGCGGTCTATTCCTTCATGAAGGCCCAGATCGCGGCTGGAAGGCAGGTGTTCGTGGTCTATCCCCTAATATTCGAGAGCGAGAAGGTCGATTACCAGAATCTTGAGAAGGGATTCGAGGACATCGCCACCAGGTTCCCGCTTCCGGATTACAAGGTCGCCATAGTTCATGGCCGGCAGAGCGTGCAGGAAAAGGCCTTCAACATGGATGCATTCGCTGCCGGAAGGGCCCACATCCTGGTTTCCACCACCGTAATAGAGGTGGGTGTGGACGTCCCCAACGCATCGGTGATGGTGATCGAGAGCGCAGAGCGGTTCGGGCTGAGCCAGCTCCACCAGCTGAGAGGCCGTGTGGGCAGGGGCAGCGAGAAGTCGTTCTGCATCCTGATGACCGGGAAGAAGGTTTCCACCGAGTCCCGGAAGCGCCTGGAACTGATGTGCCGGACGGAAGACGGATTCGTCCTGGCCGAGGAGGACATGAAGATGAGGGGCCCGGGTGACCTGGAGGGGACCCAGCAGAGCGGACTCCCCATCGCCCTCAACATAGCCTCACTCTCACGCGACGGCATTATCCTCACCGACGCCAGGAACTACGCCACGCATGTCCTGGACGACGACCCCACCCTGGAGACCGAAAAAAACGGACCTCTGCTGAGAGAGATCCGCAAGGACAAATACGCCGTAAAGGATTACAGCAAGATTTCCTAGATACAAAATTCCCTGACACTGTCTTCAGACTACGGACCTTCGGTCCTATCCCTCCCAGCCTGCGGCTGGGCCCCTCCCACTCACGCTGCGTGGGCGCAGACGGTCTCAGACAGTGTCAGGGAATTTTAATTCATAAGACTACTTGCCGAGAGCCTTGTTGGCCTTGGCGGCAGCGTCGTTGATGCCTTTGTTGGCGGCTGCGGCACCCTCGTTGATCTTGTCCACGGCAGCGTTGACTGCGGCGTCCTTGGCGGCATTGGTCTGGTCAACGGCCTTCTGGGCGGTTTCCTTGGCTGCAGTCTCGACAGCTTCCTTGGCAGCATTAGCCTGGTCCACGGCACCCTGTACGGCACCCTCGACGGCTGCGTTTGCCTGATCCACTGCATTCTGGGCGGCTGCCTCAGCGGCATCCTTTGCCTCCACGGCCGCGTTCTCGGCATTGGTGGCAATACCCTGTGCCGCCTCGATTGCTGCCTCCACGATGGACTTTACGGTTGCCTCGGGAACGGAAGCCTTCTCGACGATACCGGCGCAGAAAGCTTCGAACTGCTCCTTGGTGATGACCTTGTTTGCAAGAGCCTGTGCATAGGCCTCGACATAGGATTTTACCACCTCGGTGGTCTTGGCCTCGTCATTGCCCTTTACGGACTCTACGAGATTCTTGATATCCGACTCGGGATCGGAAACCTTTACGGCCTTGGGGCCGCATGAAAGTGCAATAAGGCAGATAGCTGCCGCTGCGATGATCTTTTTCATTGTGCTTATCAATTTTAGTTGAACATTTTCAATCCACGCGTACTTTGGCGCGAAGCAAGCAAAATTAGCCATATTATTCAGTATTACAATGGAAAATTTGTAATTTTGCATGTTAAGGTCATTATCGCATGGTCCCCGAACTTATCCGGAAATACCTCTGGCTCATCCGCACCATAACCGCTGCGGGAAAAAGGGGCGTCTCCCTCGAAGAACTGCAGGACAAGTGGGAGAAAACCTTCTTCACCCCCTATCCCAGAAGGACCTTCAACAACCACCGGGAGGCCATCCTGGACATTTTCGAGGTGGAAATAAAATGCGACCGCAGCACAAACCGCTATTACTTCCCGTTTGAAGGGTCCGTGATGGACAGCGACTCGTCACTGAACTGGATGGTGAACACATTCACGGTGGGAAACCTGCTTTCGCTTTCCAAGGAAAGGCTCTCCGGAAGGGTGTCGGTCGATGATATCCCGTCCGGACACAAGTGGCTGACCACCCTTATCGACGCCATGCTCCAGGGGCGGGAAACCCATATCAGCTACCGGAAATACACCGGTTCCACCGCCGAGGACCTCACTGTAAGGCCCTATGCCCTGAAGGAGTTCCTCCGCCGCTGGTATGTGGTTGGATATTGCGTGGAGCGGAAGGCCCTGAGGGTATACGGCCTCGACAGGATACTCTCGCTGGAGATACTCGACGGCGGGTTCCGCCTTCCGCGGGATTTCGACGTGGACGAGCTTTTCAGCTGCAGCTTCGGCATCTTCCTTCCCGAAAAGGGAGTGAGCCCGGTAGGAATCGTCTTCAGGGCCGGCCCCACCGAATCGGGTTACCTGCGGGACCTCCCCATCCATCCCAGCCAGAGGATCCTCTATGCCGACCCGGAAAGGGGCGGATATTATTTCAAGATTTTCGTGGTACCCGACCGTAACCTTGTCATGGAGCTCTGCAAGCACGGCGACAGGATAGAGATAGTCTCTCCCGGGAAAATCCGCGATGCGGTGGCCGAAGAACACCGCAAGGCCCTGGCGCTTTATGAAAACAAAGACAAAACCATATGAGAATCAAACACTTCGTCATGCTCGCCGCAACCATAGCGGCAGCCGCCTGCAATCAAGAGATGAAACAACAGCCCAAGTACATCGGTCCGTCCGACCCCGAAGTCCGGGACGGAATCTTCTCGCCGGAGGTGCTCCTTTCCCTCGGCCGCCTCTCCGACCCCCAACTCTCCCCTGACGGGAAAACCATCCTTTACGGGGTGAGTTACAATTCCCTGGAGGAGAACCGCAGCTGCCGGAACATTTACGCATGCGCCGCCGACGGCAGCGGCAAGGTCCAGCTCACCCGCGAGGGGAGGAGCGTCTCAAACGCCAGGTGGAGTCCCGACGGAAAGGCCGTGTTCTTCCTTCAGGGAGGGCAGCTTTACAAGGCCTCATTCAACGGGAACAAACTCGGGAAGAAACTGAAACTGAGCGATGTACCCAAGGGAATCGACGAATTTGAACTTTCCCCGGACGGCAGCCGGGTAATGTACGTGAGCTCCGTGCATTCCCACGTGGAGGTACCCTCCGACTCTGACCCCGCCCTTGACAAAGCCCGGGCTTACGCCACCGAGGACCTCATGTACAGGCACTGGGACCACTGGGTCACCGACATCAACCACACCTTCATCGCACCGATTGACGCCGTGGTGACCCCGGCCACGTCCACCGACATACTCGGAGGCCCCGATGTCCTGTTCCAGCTGCCCAACGGCCCGTTCGGCGGCATCGGAGAACTCTCATGGAGCCCGGACGGAAGGTACGTCGCCTATTCCTGCAAGAAACTCACGGGCAAGGAATACGCATTCTCCACCAATACCGAAATCTACATCTTCGACACCGAAACCGGGAACACCTTCCAGGTTACCGGCCGCAAGGGATACGACACGGCCCCGTCATGGTCGCCCGACGGGACCCTCCTGGCATGGCTCAGCATGGAGCGCGACGGTTACGAGGCCGACAAGGTGGACATCCTCCTGTCCAGGGTCACCTTTGCCGACGGAGTCCCTTCATGCAGCGCTCCCGAGAACCTCACCGCCGCATTCAAGTACAATGCCGACGGTTTCACCTGGGCCCCTGACGGGAAAAACGTGGTCTTCAACAGCCTTGCGGAAGGTCTCCAGGGCATTTTCAAGGTGGCGGTCCCCGAAGCCGCACCCACGTGCCCGGTCGGGGAATATCCGGTTGAAAGGCTCACCGCCGACGACCTCTGGTTCGACTTCGGCACCCCGTTCGGGTTCATGGAAGACGGCACCATGCTCACCACTTACTGCAGCATGGACTTCCCCACCGAGATGGTAGCGGTGAGCCCCGGCGGCATATCGCAGATAGGCGACGAGAACGGCCGCATCCTCAGCGCCCTCAAGGGACATGAAACCCGGAAGAGGATGGTCCGGACCGTTGACGGAAAGGACATGCTCACATGGGTGCTCCTTCCTCCTGACTTTGATTCCACAAAGGTCTATCCCGCCATCGAAATATGCCTCGGAGGCCCCCAGGGGACTCTCAGCCAGGGCTGGTCCTATCGCTGGAACTACCGCCTGATGTGCTCCCAGGGCTATGTGGTGGTGCTTCCCAACAGACGCGGGACCACCGCCTTCGGGCAGGAATGGTGCGAGCAGATAAGCGGCGACTACATAGGCCTCAACATGCAGGACTACCTCTCCGCCGCGAGGATGATAAAGGCCGAGCCCTATGTGGGGAAACTGGCGGCCTGCGGTGCCTCCTACGGCGGATACAGCGTCTACTACCTGGCCGGAATCCACGGCGATACCTATGACTGCTTCATCGCCCATGCCGGGATCTTCAACGAGGAGCACATGTACATGACCACCGAGGAGATGTGGTTCCCCAACTGGGACAACGGCGGCATCCCCGTGGAGTACGCCTACCAGGCCGGGAAGACCGGTCCCGACGGCGACGGCATCACCTTTGGCGGCATGCAGCAGGCAGGCTCGCCCTGGAGCGTCAAGGCCGAGGCCCGCAGGCACTACGCCAACTCGCCCCATACGCTCGTAAAGAACTGGCACACACCTATCCTGTGCATCCATGGAGGAAGCGATTTCCGTGTCCCGTACGACGAGGGAATGGCCGCATTCAACGCCGCCCAGATGATGGGAGTCCCGTCCAAACTGATCGTCTTCCCCGACGAGAACCACTGGATCCTCCAACCGCAGAACGCCCTCTACTGGCACCGCAGCTACTTTGGATGGCTCGACAGATGGACAAAGCAATGAGGAAGGCGCTGCTGGCGATAATCGCCGTAACGGTCATAGCCTCGCCCATGCATGGGAAGCCCCGGGCCTGGGTCGACGGCAGCGCAGTAATCTCCACCGCATACCTATGGAGGGGCGACAGGGTGACCGGCTTCCATGCAGCGCCTGACCTCAGGTTCCACCTGGGAAAGTTCACGCTGGAGAACTACTCCTTCCTCGCCCTGGACGGCAGCTACAAGGAAATCGACTGGGACCTTTCCTTCAGGGTGGGCGATTTCACCTTCCATGCTGCCGACTACTTTGCCCGTTACGACTGGTACGACGGCCCGGAAGACTGGTTCAGCTGGAAAAAGGGAGCCACCAACCACATCGACGAGGTGGCGCTGGTCTATGACAGTTCCGCCATACCATTCACCGCCAAATGGTTCACCTTCATTTGGGGCGACTGGATCCCCGACGGGGAAGGGAATCCCGGGATGGCCTCGTTCTCCTCTTACCTGGAACTCGCCACCTACCAAAGCTTCGGGGCATTCGGAACCGGATACCTGATCGCAGGCGCCTCCGTGCTCAAAGGGTCATATACCTCATATACCAGGAATTTCATGCCCATCCACCTGGAACTCAGATACCTGAAGGAATTCAAAGCAGGGTCGGCGGGAATCCCGGTGGGCTTCTCGTTCATGGTCAATCCCTTTGCCAGGACATGCCATGCGGCCGTCTGGGTAGGCGTATCTTTCTAATACAGAAGACTTTCCGGCAGGGGGCGGCAGTTATAGGACGATGCCATGGATTCGCCATAGGCCCCGGCGCTGCGGATGGCGAGGTAATCGCCGCGACGGCAGCATCTGAGCATCCTGGCCTTGCCGAATACGTCGGAACTCTCGCAGATGGGGCCAACGACGTCGTATTTTTCCTCCGGCATCATCGACGTGAGGTTGTCGATATGGTGGTATGCCCCGTACAGGGCGGGGCGGATGAGTTCCGTCATGCCGGCGTCCACCACGGCGAATTTCCTGGTCAGTCCCTCCTTGACGTAAAGCACCTTGCATACCAGCGAACCGCAGGGGCCGACGATGCTGCGGCCGAGCTCGAAATGGACCGGAAGGTCGCTCCGGAGATGCCTCTTGAAGGTTGAGAAGTACGCTCCGAAACTCGCCATGGTAATGTCGTCGGGATTGTAATAATCAATCCCCAGGCCGCCGCCGACGTTGATGTCGCTTACCGGAAGCCCCTCGGTATCCAGGCGCCCGAGAATGTCGGCGATACGGTTGCACAGGGTTGAGAAATCGGCCATGTCGAGTATCTGGGAACCGATGTGGAAATGCAGCCCCTTGAACTCTATACCCTTCAGCGACAGCGCGATACGCACAACGTCGGGAAGGATTCCATGGTAGATTCCAAACTTGTTCTCGGCCAGTCCGGTGGTGATGTTGGCATGGGTATGGGCGCCTATGTCGGGATTGACGCGGAGGCTGACCGGTGCCACCTTTCCACGGCTGCGGGCAAGGGCGTCGATTACCTTGAGTTCCGCCACGGACTCCACGTTGAAACGCGAAATCCCCTCATCAAGCCCCAGGAGTATCTCCTCGTCGCTCTTACCCACTCCGGCATAGACTATGTCGGAAGGTGCGAATCCCGCGTCCAGGGCCGCCCTGATCTCGCCCCCGCTCACGCAGTCGGCCCCGAGTCCCGCCGAGGCTATCAACTTGAGTATCCCGGGATTGAAATTGGCTTTGACGGCATAATGGACCTTCCAAGACGGCCGGTCGGAAATATGGGACCGCACCGTCTCGAGGGTTTCCTTCAGCAGGGAGGTGTCGTAGCAATAAACCGGGGTCCGGACTTCCCGGATCCGGTCTATGGGGACAGGAGACATCATTGCCGGAAGAGTTTGCGGCTTAGTTCACGGAGCGCCAGGGCCTTGTCCTCCTGACGGACCAGTATGGAGATGTTGTAGTTGCTTCCGCCATACGATACCATGCGGACGGGTATGCCCTTGAGGGCCTCCATGACGCGGGATTCAAAGCCCACGTTGGTCCAGTCCATGTCGCCTGCGACGCAGATTATGCACATGTCCAGGTCCACGCTGACGGTGCCGTATTTCTTCAGGTCGTGGACTATCTCATTGAGGTAGCGGGTGTCGTCTATGGACATGGAAACGCCCACCTCGGAGGTGCATATCATGTCGATGGGAGTGCAGTAACTCTCGAATATCTCGAACACTTTCCTCAGGAAACCGTGCGCCAGCAGCATCCTCGACGACTTTATCTTGATGGCGGCGATGCTGTCCTTGGCGGCGACAGCCTTGATGCTTCCGCGGTCCAGGGCGTTGTCGATAAGGGTGCCGGGGGCGGAAGGGTCCATGGTATTCAGTATCCTCACCGGCACATTTGCGAACCGTGCCGGCTGGATGCACGTGGGATGCAGTATCTTTGCCCCGAAATAGGCCAGCTCGGCCGCCTCGTCAAAATGCAGGTGACGCACAGCCGAGGTATCTTCCACGTAGCGCGGGTCGTTGTCGTGCATGCCGTCGATGTCGGTCCATATCTGGATTTCTTCGGCCTGGACCGCCGCGCCGATAAGGCAGGCGGTATAGTCGGAGCCTCCCCTGCCCAGATTGTCGACCTCGTCGGACGCATTCATGCAGATGTAGCCCTGGGTGATGTACAGCGAGGCATCCGGCCAGGAGGCCATCTCCTCCCTGATCTTTCCACGGAGGTATTCCAAGTCCGGCTCCCCCTGACGGTCGGTCCTCATGAAAGACAGTGCCGGCATCAGGGCGACGGGAATTCCCTTTTCCTCCATGTACGTTGCCATGAGGAAAGACGATATGAGTTCCCCCTGGGCCAGGATCACCTTTTCCAAAGCCTGCGTGAAGATATCCCTCCCGAAGGAAGAGATCGTAGAAAACACGCCCCTGACGTATTCAGTGGCCTTTTCTGCCGCCTCTGCGGTTTCATACAGGCCGGCGATTCGGCTCATGTACTGGCTTTCCAGGCGGGAGATCATCTCCCTTGCCCCTTCCGGATTCCGGTTGTTGTAGTAACCGGCAATTTCCACGAGCGCGTTGGTGGTTCCGGACATGGCCGACAGCACCACGATGTTCTTACCGGCTCCGCTGACCAGGCCGGCGACTTCCTTGATACGCTGGACACTTCCCACAGAAGTGCCTCCAAATTTGAGTACCTTCATATTGTTGCAATTTCTAACCTTACAAAGGTAATTCTTATTTTTTAAAAATGTATCTTTACGGTATGAAAACACTGAAACTACTGCCCCTGTTACTGATCATCACGGGCATTCTGGGCGGATGCGCCCCCAAACAGTCCCAAGTACCGGAGCTTATCAAGGTCATCCAGGTCCAAGGCCGCCAGGGAGTGGCCTGCGACGGACGTTACTACTACGTGTCGGGCTCCACGGCGCTGTACAAGTACAAACTGGACGGAACCCTCCTGCTGGAGAACACCGATCCCTTTGCAGACATGACCGCCTCAGAGCCCAGGCCCAACCATATCGGCGACATAGACGTATTGGACGGCGAAATCTACGCCGGGTGCGAATACTTCATGGACGGAGTGGGAAAGAACATACAGACAGCCGTTTACGATGCCGCCACCCTTGAATACAAGCGGTCGCTCCCATGGGAGCCGGAATCGGGACAGAAGGAATGCTGCGGCCTTGCGGTGGACCGCGGACGAGGGCTCGTCTGGATGGCCGACTGGGTGGACGGCACATGCCTTTACTGCTACCGTAAGGATTCCGGAGAGTATGTGGGGAAGGTGGCCCTGAATCCTGCTCCGGCGCTCCAGCAGGGCATCTTCTGCCTTGACGACGGGAGGATCCTCATCTCCAGCGACGACGGAGACGCCGACGCCGACAAGCCGGACCACCTGTATGCCTGCAATCCCTTTAAAGGCAGATCCCTTGCAAAGGAGGCGGCCACGGAGATGTTCATGGAGATGTCGTCATTTACCAAAGCAGGTGAAATAGAAGGACTTACGGTCAATCCCCTTACAGGGGAACTGGTAGTTCTCTCCAACCGAGGCGCCTGCATCGTACTGGGAATGCCCCGGGGCTTCTACCCCGGATACGACAGCGAAATCCATGAGCTGTATGTTTTCCGGACGGTTTTCCCCGACGTGTTCCCCGCGGAGTGGATCGTCCCCAAAGGAGAATTCCCGTCAAAGGCCACCAACGGGTCAGCAGCATACGCGGCACTTGAAGACCAGGGAGCGGACAGCGCCTGGGTGTTCCACTTCCCCGCCCGGAAGATTCCAAAGGGGACGTTCTTGGAGTTCGACTGGAGCATGAGCGCCAGGAAGGGAGACTGGGAGCACTACCGGGCCGAGTATTCCGACGGCGGGGAATGGGTCCCGATAAAGGAATTCGACGTCCTGTATGGGCAGAGCCATCCGGCCACCGAACTCTCCACCGTCCGCCTGGGTAAAACCATACGGAACGAACTGAAAATAAGGCTATTGCCGGTCCATCCCGACACAGTATCATACGTAAGTTCCGCCATCATCACCAGGAAGGCATATACCGGGGCCAAGGCGCTGCTTCTGGGGAACAAGGCACCGCAAGACAGCATGAAGGTACTGTTCCTGGGCAACTCCAATACATACTACAACTGCGTCCCGGCACTGATGAAGGAGATTGCCTGGAAAGAAGGGCATTTCCTGGACATGGAGATGAGCACCAAGGGAGGCCAGACCTTCGGCCAGCACCTGACCCTGACAAGGACCATGGCACTGGTACGCCAGGGAGGATACGATGCGGCAATACTACAGAACAATACCAAGCCCATGGTCCAGGTGGCCCTTTTCCCGGAAGAAGGGGCCCCTCTGGTCCAGGACTGCGTGGACCTTTGCGATTCCATAAGGGCATACAGTCCGGGCGCCAGGATCATTCTTGAGAGAGGATTCCCCTATTCGGGGAAGGACTTCTGGGGAGCAGGCGGTTGGGAAGGCATGAACGAAGCCCTGGACAAGACCGTGGAAATCATGTCCCAGGCCGCCGGAACCGAGGTTTCGCCCATAGGACAGGCCTCCGAGAAGGCCCGTACCCTGCGCGACGACCTGGTCCTCTACCAGAGCGACCATGCCCACCCGACCCTGACAATGTCGTACATCAAAGCCTGCGTCAATTACCTGACGCTCTGCTGCCCGGACAATCCCTCCTTCGGGCCTTCGCCCGCCGACTGCGGACTGGACCCCGAACTCGCCGCCTGGCTCAGGGGCCTTTCGGTGGAAGCGGTGCGCAACAATAATCTTTAAGCCTCCCCCGGCATGTCGAAGACAGGGTACGAAAAAAGACAGCTGATCCTTAGGATTTCGGAGGCCTTTGGCCGACCCAGGGGGTCTGGGGGAATCGGCCCCCAGTATGAAACAGGGTACGAAAAAAGACAGCCAACAGCTGTCTTTTTTCGTACCCTGTTTCATACTGGGGGCCGATTCCCCCAGACCCCCTGGGTCGGCCAAAGGCCTCCGAAATCCT
>JAEEGL010490018.1_pt1 | contig 11952 bp, 10 predicted proteins | sample 9134231 | NCBI WGS metagenome assembly JAEEGL01 (sample SAMN16246548, study PRJNA631951) | gut metagenome | biome: gut microbiome; feature: rumen; material: fiber-attached | host: Bos | place: Iran: Karaj | collected 2018-10 | reverse complement strand
GGACGACCACAAGCTTTTCGCGACCGGGAACAACCTAAACGCGCGGACGTTCCTGAAAGACGCCGGCGTGCCGGAAGACCGGGCGGAGCGGATCATCGAAGCCATCAACAGCGTTTCCTTCAGCCAAAACAACGGGAAACGGCCGGAGACGCCGGAAGGACGGATCGTGCAGGACGCGGACCGGCTGGACGCCATCGGGGCCGTGGGGATCGCCCGTACCTTCGCGTACGGGGGTGAACACGGAAGGCCCCTCTCGCAATCCATCGGCCATTTCCACGAAAAGCTCCTGCTCCTTAGAGACCTCATGAACACGGAGACCGCTAAAACGCTTGCGGAGAAGCGTCACGCGTTTCTGGAGGAGTTCCTGGCGGAGTACGGGGAAGAGACGGAGGAATAAGAAAAGCGGCGGATCCGGGGAAACGCCGAGAACATAACGAAAAGCGGCGGATCAAAGGATCTGCCGCTTTTTTCTCTCGTCTGTTTGTTGATTGGTTTTAAATAAAACTTTTTCCGCGGGACTCCGCTGCGCCTTTCAGGCCCGCCGGGCCGGTTCCCGTGGAAAATTAGTTCAACATAAAACCACTGTCTGCTCGTTCAGATCCGGAACAGTTTGCCCTAAAACCATCCTTCCTTATAGCTGCCGCTGCAGCGCGATCTTCAGCGCCTCCTCGTCCTCCTTCGTCAGCGGGTTGATGGACTTTCCGTTCATGATCTCCTTCACGTACGTGTAGCAGCCCTCGGCTCCGTGCATCGAATTGATGATCAGGCCATTGTTCTCGTTGTTCAGGAGCGCGATGGACGAGCTGACCTTTCCGGCCATGCCCGGGAACGCGTTATACTTCACGATGCCGATCTTCCGGTAGCAGTTCAGCATGTCCTCGTTCAGGCGGATGATCTCGTTCACGTTGTTCTTGAGCTGGATCTTGACCTTCTGGTTGTCTTCCAGGACGTGGGCCAGCACCTCCTCAAGCGGCATGCCGTCCGAATCCTGCATGAAGAAACGGAGCTGCTTCCGAAGCTTCCGCTCTTTCACCGCAAGCACCGCGGTCATGACCAGGAGGAACAGCACCAGGATCACCGCCGCCAAAAACAGATAGCCGCTGTACGGTTTCAGGAATTCCACGATGCGATTCAAAAACTGCGTCATTTCCGTGCTCCGATCTTATCTGATATGGGAGAGGATCCGCTCCAGATCGTCCAGCGAATAATAGTCGATCTCGATCTTTCCCGAATTCTCCGTCTTTCTGGCGATGCTCACGCGGGTGCCCAGCTTTTCCTTCAGGCTGTTTTCGGCGTCCCGGTAGGCAACGGCGTTCTTCAGGGCCTTCTTGCGGTTCTTTGCGGGCGCGGGCTTTCCTTCCCGGCGCACGCGCTCTTCCACTTCGCGGACGCTCAGTTGCTTTTCCGCGGCCTCCCTTGCGAGCGCAGTCTGCCTTGCCGGATCCGAAACGCTCAGGATGGCCTTCGCGTGACCCGTCGTCAGCGCGCCGTTCACCAGAAGCTCCAGGACCTCCTCCGGGAGTTTCAGAAGGCGCAGCGCGTTCGTGATGACCGTGCGGTTTTTGGAAACGCGTTCCGCCAGCTCATCCTGCGTCAGATCGTATTCCTCGATCAGCGTCTTGAAGGCCATGGCTTCCTCGACCGGGTTCAGGTCCTTCCGCTGGATGTTCTCGATCAGCGCGATCTCGGCGATCTCCCGTTCCGAATAATCCTTGACGATCGCGGGCACTTCCTTGAGGCCGGCCAGTTTCGCGGCGCGCCACCTGCGCTCGCCGGCGATGATCATATACCGCTCGCCGCGCTTCACAAGGATCAGCGGGGCGATGACCCCGTGCACCCGGATGGATTCCGCGAGCTCGGACAGAGACTCCTGGTCGAAGTCCCGCCGCGGCTGGTTCCGGTTCGGCTCGATCAGCCGCACGCGGATCAGCTGTTCCGATTTGATGTCTTCTTCGGTGATCGGGCTGACGTCGGTCAGACGGTTCAGATCGGCTACGTCACCCAGCAGTGTCCCCAGGCCTTTTCCGAGCCCTTTGTTCTTTGCTGCCATCAGGTACTCCTTCTATAGAGAACACGAATGTTCCACGTGGAACATCGTCACGATTCGTAACGGATCACTTCTTCCGCAAGCCGCCTGTACGCGTCCGCACCCGCGGACCGGGGGTCATACTCCAGGATGGACATGCCGTGGCTGGGCGCTTCGGCCAGACGGACGTTCCGCGGGATGATCGTGTTGTAGACCTTGTCTTTCAGATATTCGCGGACCGATTCCACCACCTGCTGGGAGAGATTCGTCCGCACGTCGTACATCGTGAAGACCACGCCCTCCATCTCCAGGCCGGGATTCAGCTTCTTCTGGACCAGTTGGATGGTCAGCATCAGCTGTGTCAGGCCTTCCATCGCGTAGAATTCGCACTGGATGGGCACCAGGACGGAGCCGGCGGTCGTCAGGGCGTTCACGGTCAAGAGGTTCAGAGACGGCGGGCAGTCGATCAGGACGTACTCGTAATTCTCCTCGACGGTCCGAAGCTTCCGTTTCAGAATGAACTCATGCCGGTCCAGTTCCAGCATCTCGATCTCCGCGCCGGCCAGGTCCACCGTGGAGGGGATCAGGTCCAGGTTCGGAAAGACCTCTTTCCGGATGCACTTCACGATCTCCCGGTCGTTGACCAGAAGGTCGTAGACGGAATTGCCCTGTCTTTTGTCCACACCCAGGCCGCTGGTGGAGTTCCCCTGCGGGTCCAGGTCGATCAGAAGGACCTTCTTTCCTTTTTCGGCAAGCGCCGCGGACAGATTGATGGCCGTCGTGGTCTTCCCCACGCCGCCTTTCTGGTTAGCAATCGCAATGATACGTCCCATGTCGGTCTCCTTTTCCGAAACTGGCATCATTATACCACATCACGAATGAAATTGCCATACAAAACAAAATGTTCCACGTGGAACAAACAAAAAAGCACGCAGGTCTCCGTCTTCCGAAACCCGCGTGTTTTCAATGTTTTTGAGCACTTTCTCATCGTTTCCCCAAAGAGAGAAACTGCTTCCTAAACGATCGGTCTCTTTTCCGGCTTTCCCGCGCGCCTCGGATACTTTTCAGGCGTTTCGGCGGTCTTCCGGATATAGACGAGCGTCCGGCTGCCCATCTTATAGGGAAGCGTGTACTGCCGGACAGTTTCTACAGTCCCGCCCAGCGTCTGAAGCGCCTTTCCGGCCTCCCGGATCTCTTCATCGGCATCCCCGCCCTTATAGGCGATGAACAGGCCTCCGACCTTCGTGAACGGCAGGCAGTATTCCAGAAGCGTCGCGAGCCGCGCGACCGCACGGGACGTGACCAGTTCGAAGCCTTCCCGGAGTCCCTCTTCCCGCGCCCGGTCTTCCGCGCGCCCATGAAGACAAAGAACGTCCGGAAGTTCCAAAAGCTCCGCCGTTTCCCGGAGAAAGCCGACCCGTTTCTCCAGCGCGTCCAGAAGGACCAGCTGAAGTCCGGGCGCCGCCAGTTTCAGCGGGATGCCCGGGAAGCCAGCGCCGGTCCCCACGTCCAGAAGCCGCGCTTTTGTATCCTGCGGGACCATCGCTTCCTTTCCGCCCGAAAGCGGAAGGCAGGAATCCAGGAAATGCTTGACTGCAGCCTCCTCGGGATCTGTGATGGCAGTCAGGTTCATCGTCCGGTTCCGCTCAAGAAGGAAGTCAAAATAACGTTCAAACAGGGCTTCCGTCTCCAGAGAGACCGTGATCCCGTATGTATTCAGTAATTCGCGGATCATTGGCGCCTCACTTTCTGGAAAGCCAGACCAGAAGGACCGAAACGTCCGCGGGAGAGACGCCCGCGATCCGGGACGCCTGGCCGATGGACGAAGGACGCACGGCAGTGAGCTTCTGACGCGCCTCGATCCGGAGGCCCGGGACGGAAGCGTAGTCCAGATCCTCCGGGATCCGCTTGTTTTCCATCTTTTTGAACTGTTCGACGGCCCGGTTCTGACGCTCGATATACCCGGCGTACTTGATGCGGATGTTGACCTGTTCGGCCGCGCGCTCCGAGATGCCTTCCGGACGCCCGCGGTCGATGGGCGCGATGGCTTCATAGGAGAGCTCCGGGCGCTTCACGAGTTCCGCGAGCGTCACGCCGCCCTTGAGTTCCGAAGTGCCGAAGCCGGCAAAAAAATCGCGCATTTCCGCGGTCTGGCCCACATAGGTCGACTCCAGCCGCGCCACTTCGTCCGCGACGGTCTTCATATATTCGTTAAACCCACGAAACCGTTCTTCCGAGATCAGCCCGATCTTATAGCCGATGGGCGTCAGGCGCTCATCCGCATTGTCCTGCCTGAGAAGCAGGCGGTATTCCGCCCGGGACGTCATCATGCGATAGGGCTCGTGATTGTCCTTGGTCACCAGATCGTCGATCAGGACGCCGATATACGCCTGCGAGCGGTCCAGGACCAGCTCTTCCTGCCCGCGGATATGGCGCACCGCGTTGATCCCCGCGATCAGCCCCTGGGCCGCGGCCTCCTCGTACCCCGAGGACCCGTTGAACTGCCCGGCGCTGTAGAGCCCGCGGATCTCCTTGAATTCCAGCGTGGTCCGAAGCTGCTGCGCGTCGATGCAGTCGTACTCGATCGCGTAGGCGTTCCGCACGATCTTCGCGTGCTCCAGGCCCGGGACCGTCCGGTACATCGCGTGCTGCACGTCCTCCGGCAGCGACGACGACATGCCGTCCACGTACATTTCGTGCGTGTAAAGGCCTTCCGGCTCAATAAAAACCTGGTGCCGGTCCTTGTCCGCGAAACGGACCACCTTGTCCTCGATGGACGGGCAGTAGCGGGGGCCGGTGCCCTGGATATCGCCCGAAAACAGCGGCGAACGGTCGATGTTCTCGCGGATGATCCGGTGTGTCTCCTCGTTCGTATAGGTCAGCCAGCAGGAGACCTGCTCCTTCTGGATGCTTTCGGGATCGGTCTCGAACGAGAAGGGGACGATGCGCTCATCGCCCTTCTGTTCCTGCATCTTGCTGAAATCGATGGTCCTGCCGTCCATGCGGGCGGGCGTGCCGGTCTTGTAGCGCTTCAGCCGGATGCCGCACTCCCGGAGCGATTCGGACAGAAGATCCGCGGATTTCAGGCCGTTCGGGCCGGTATATTCGCTGACGTCGCCGTAGACGCAGCGCGCCTTTAAGTAAACGCCGGTCGTCAAAATGACCGCGCCGGCCAGGTATCTGGCGCCGGACGCCGTGGAAACGCCTTTGATCTCGCCGTCTTTTACAAGAAGCTTCGCGACCTCGGCCTGCCGGATGGTCAGCCCGTCCTGTTCTTCCAGGGTCTTCCGCATCTCGCGCGTATAGAGCTGCTTATCCGCCTGCGCCCTGAGCGAATGGACCGCCGGGCCCTTGGAGACGTTCAGCATCTTGGACTGAATGAAGGTCTTATCGATGTTCCGGCCCATCTCGCCGCCTAAAGCGTCGATCTCGCGGACCAGGTGCCCCTTGGAGCTCCCGCCGATGTTCGGATTGCAGGGCATCAGCGCGATGGAATCGACGCTGACCGTGAACATGATCACGGACATCCCCAGCCGGGCGGCCGCGAGTGCGGCTTCCGCGCCGGCATGCCCCGCGCCGACCACGATCACGTCGTATTTTTCTTCAACATGATTCATCATTTCACGCTTTCCCGCACTTACTTGCCCATGCAGAACTTTTCAAAGACACGGTCGATCACGTCGTCGCCCACTTCCTCGCCCAGGATCTTCCCGAGCGCGATATAGGCGTTCATGAGATCGACGCTCAAAAACTCTTCCGAAACCTGCTGATCCGCGCCCTGAAGGACCTCCCCCAGCGCGTCGAACGCCTCCGAAAGGAGCGCTTTATGACGCGCGCTCGTGATCACGACCTGGTCGTTATAGATCACGTCGCCGCAGTCGTAGAGATCGATGATGCGGTCCGTGAGTGCCGAAAGCCCGTCCCCGGAAAGAGCGGAGAAGGGGAGCGCCATCCTTGCGTCCGGAAACGCGGAGACCAGCATGTTTACTTGCTTTTCGAGCGTTTCGGGATCCAGAAGGTCCGCTTTATTGAGAAGGAGGATCACCGGCTTTCCTGCCGTTTTTTCGATCTCCTTTTTGTCTTCTTCGGTCAGGCCTTCTTTGGCGTCCACCAGGTAGAGCACCAGGTCCGCCTCCGAAAGCGCCGTCCGCGCGCGGTCCACGCCGATCCGCTCCACCGGGTCCCCGGTCTCCCGGATGCCGGCCGTATCGTTCAGGATCAGGCTGATGGAGCCTAAGGTGACCGTCGTCTCCAGGACGTCCCGGGTCGTCCCCGCGACCGCCGTCACGATGGCCTTTTCCTGCCCCGCGAGCAGGTTGAAAAGCGAGGATTTACCGGCGTTCGGCCGCCCCGCGATGACGGTCCGGACTCCTTCCTTCAGGAGGCTTCCGAAATCCGCGCGCCGGATCAGGTCCGAGAGGTCTTTCCGTAATTTTTCGATATCCGGCACCAGCTCGTCCCCGAAATCCGTGAGATCGTAGTGCTCCGGATCGTCCAGCGCGGCTTCAATGTAGGAGACCCGGTCCAGGATCTGTTCCCGCATCGCGCGGACGGTCTCCGCCACGCGGCCCTTGAGCTGCGCGACCCCGGCCCGGAGCGCGAAGTCGTTCTTGGCCTCGATCACGTCGATGACCGCCTCCGCCTCGGAAAGATCGATCCGCCCGTTCAGAAACGCGCGTTTCGTGAATTCTCCAGGCTCCGCGGCCTCCGCGCCGGAGCGGAGCAAAAGCTCCAATACCGCTTTCGCGACCAGGATCCCGCCGTGACAGTTGATCTCCACGATGTCTTCGCCCGTATAAGTGCGCGGCGCGCGCATGACGGAGACCAGGACCTCGTCCAGGTCCCGGTCCCAGTCATGTATAAAACCGTAATGGATCGTATGCGTGGGGGCGTCTTTCAGGGAAAAGTCCTGTTTCCGCCCGCTCCGGAATACGCGGTCCCCAATGGAAACGGCCTCGCTGCCGCTCATCCGGACGATGGAGATGCCGGATGCCGCAAGGCCTGTGGAGATCGCCGCGATCGTCTTTTCCATTCTGTTTCTCCGGTAAAAAGAAACGGAGACCCGGGCGGATCTCCGTTTTCCGTTATCTTTCTTCGCCGTTCCGGTTTCTTCTATAGAACACGACCACGTGCCGGTAAGGCTCTTCGCCTTCGGACTTGGTCATCACGAAATTGTCCTGCTGAAGCACCGAGTGGATGATCCTTCTCTCATAAGGATTCATCGGCTCCAGGGAAACGCTCCTGCGCGTCCGCCGGACCTTGTAGGCGATGTTCCTGGCGAGCGCTTCCAGGGTCTCCCTGCGGCGCTCCCGGTAGTTTTCGGTATCCAGCTTGACGCGGATGTAATGCTCGCCGGTGCGGTTCACGACCAGGCTCGTCAGGTACTGGAGGGAGTCCAGCGTCTGGCCGCGCTTGCCGATCAGGACGCCCATCTCGTCGCCGGAAAGCGTCATCGAAAGGGCGTTGTCCGCGGCGTCGTAGGTGTACTCGATCTCGACCTTCATGCCCATCTTCGCGAAGACGTCGATCAGGAACTGTTTGCCTTCCTCAAAGTGCGCCTTGTCGTTTTCCGTGGTCTTGACCTTTTCGGGCTTCGGGGCCGCCGCCTTTTCCGGGGCCGCTTCTGTCTTCATGACCGCGGCTTCCTTCCGGGGCTTGTCTTCGGGCTTCTGTTCCTGCTTTTTGCCCTGCTGGGGCTTCTGGCTGTTCTGCTGATTGTTTGCCTGTTTCTTCGGCTCCTGCTTCTGTTCCTTCTTCACAGGCTCCTTCTTTTCAGGCTCTTTCTTCTTTTCGGGCGCCTGCTCGTTCTTATTTTCAAGTTTCTTCGGCTGGTCGTTCTTCTTACGGCCGTCGCGGCGCTCGTCCTGCTCCGGACGATCCTGCTTCTTCTGACGCGGTTTCTCTTCCGAAAGGTCCTCTCCGGCCTTTTCCTTCGGCCAGGCTTCGATGATGGTCCTTCTCGCAAAAAGTCCCAGGAAGCCCTTCGAACCGCCGTCGATCACGCTGTACTCCAGATCGCTGCTGGGGACGCCCAAAGAAAGCGCGGCTTCTGTGATCGCTTCGTCAACGGTGGCGCCGGTAAATGTCTTCTTGTCTGCCATTCTAACTCCTATCTCCGGCTTATTTCTTCCTGCCGGATCTCAATTCCTTCACGCGTTCGTCGTACTGCTGGACCATACCGGCCTTCTCAGCCAGGCTGCCCTTCTTCGCTGTTGTTGTCCTTGCGTAATAATCCGTGGAATTCTTGGCCATCTCGGCGATCTTCTGCTTGTTTTCCTCCTCTTTCTTCCGCTGGTCCTCGAGGTTCGTGATGACCGTCGTGACCTTCGTCACCTTCTGCGGAGGAAGACCCTTTTTCGCCCGCTTCTTATTCAGTTTTTCAATGTTCTTGGCGACCATCTCGTTCAGGTCGACCTTCTTCATGTAATTGTTGACCAGGAGCTGGATCAGGACCTGGACGCCGGACGAGGCCACCCAGTAAATGCCGATACCGCACTGGAACATGAAGCAGAAGACGACGGACATCAGCGGGAAGACGATGTTCATCGTATTCATCATGCCGGCGTTGCTGTCGTTCTTCTTCGTGCCGGCGGGCTGTCCGACCTTAGTCAGGACCGTGCTCAGATACTGCAGGGCGCCGGAAAGGATCGGGATCAGGATGCCGGGCCAGATCTGCTGCATCGGGGTCATCGTCAGGTCGATGCCCAGGAAGTTGTTCGCCTTCTCGATGAACGGCCGGATCTCCGTATAAGCGCTCTCAAGCTGGGAATTGTTGAAGATCGCGAGGAACTTGGTCCATTCTTCCCGGCTGAAGTTATAGAGCATGTCGATGACGTACTTCGAAGCCTGTTCGGCTCCGTCCGTCGCGATGGCAATGCTCTCGGCCTTCCGGATGGTGTTTGCAGTGGCGAGTTTGATCAGCTCGGCGTTATCCGAATAGCCTTCGATGCCCATCAGGACGTCCGCGACCTTCCGGTAGCTGTCGCCCAGGAGCTTGATGTAGCCGGGCATGTGGTAGATGACCTGGTACAGGGCGAACATGATCAGCATCGTGATGATCAGCTGCAGGCATCCGCCCGTAGGGCTCGTGCCGAAACGGTTGTAGACCGCCCGGGTCTCTTCCTGCTGCGCCATCATCGACGCCTGGTCCTTTTTGTCCTTATACTTGGCCTGGATCGCCTGCAGTTCCGGCTGCATGATGGCCTGCAGGGACGAATTTTTCTGCTGTTTGATGGAGAGCGGGACCATCAGGCCCTTCACGATCAGTGTGAACAGGATGATGGCAAGCCCGATGTTCGGGAGTCCGATGGCGTTCAGGGCGATAAAGATGCCGTTCATCAGGAAGCCCAGAAGGTGCGCGATGGGCCCGATCAGAAACCACGTACTCTGTGTTGCTGTTAGAAAGTCCAAATTATTACTTCCTCCTTCATTTACGGAACAGGGTCATATCCGCCGTTTCTGTTGAACGGGTTGCATCGAAGGATCCTTTTGAAGGAGAGCCAGCTCCCCTTCAGCACCCCGTACTTCGTCAGTGCCTCGATCGCATACTGCGAGCAGGTCGGCGTGAAAATACAGCGCGTGTGTCTCTTCAGCGGTGAGAGATATTTCTGATAAAACCGGATCAGTTTGATAAACAGTTTTGAGACCATCTGCGCTTCGGTTCTTCATTACATAAGAGAATGCCTGGTCAAAAGCTTCACCAGCGAATTCTCGATATCAATAAATCCCTGTCCTTTTGCCGTTTCTCTGGCAACAACGATGATATCTGCGTCTTTCCGGATCTTTTCCTTATTTAATCTGTAGGCCTCGCGGATCAGCCGCACCGTCCTGTGACGGACGACCGAGTTCCCGACCTTCTTGCTGCATACGATGCCGATCCTCCCGCTTCCCTCCGCCTTATAGACGACCAGAAACCGATCGGCTTTCGAATCGCGGCCCCGGAAGACGCGGTCAAATTCATCTTTCTTTTTCAAAGAATCGATGTTCCGCATTCCTTCCTCCCCGGCCGCGGCTTTTCCCTTGATAGAAAAAAGCCACTATATCAAGTGGCTTACTGTACCGTTAATACTTTTCTGCCTTTGGCTCTTCTGGCCGCAAGGACCTTTCTGCCGCCCGCAGTAGCCATTCTCGCGCGGAAGCCATGGACCTTGGCATGCGATCTCTTTTTCGGCTGGAATGTCATTTTCATAAAACACTTACCTCCTGGTTCGATTCGTTCTCCGGAAAGAAAACATCTGCTGAATTATAGTAGAAAAACCCAAGAAAGTCAAGCATTTTATAGGTTTTTGAACCTTTAAGACAAAATGAGAGAATATTTATCCACTTATCAACAGGTTATTCACAGACTTCTCAAGGTACCGGGGTATGAAAATTCTTTTCTACATGTTGTGAATAAATTGTTGATAATCGAAGGATTTTTATTTGCAAATTTTTCTACTATCCCTTATTTTTGCGCGTTTTTGAACGGTAGACCCGCTCAATTGTTCGATTTTCATTTTGTGAATAACTAATTATTTTTATATATTTCTCCGTTTTTTTTCTGTATTTTCTCGTTTTTAACAGAATCAACAGGCATTGGTTATCAACATACTTTTCCACTTTTCCCGCCTTTTTATCCTTTACAGTAGACCTTTTTTTCGCTATAATACCAGTGTGGTAATGTGCCTATTTATACCATACGCATGAAAAGAGGCCCTCTATGGCAGATATCTTAAGAGACAACTGGCAGAAGATCAAGGAAGCCGTACGCGACGAGTACGAACTGACCAACGTTTCCTATAAGACCTGGATCGAGAAGATGGAGATCTACGACTACGACGACAAGACCGTCAGGATCGCCTTCAACGAGCCGGAATTCATTTCTTATATCACGAAGAAGTATGCCCTGTTTTTCCATGTCCAGATCGAGGAGATCACAGGCCTGCAGCGAAACGTGGAATTCATTGTTCCGCCCGCGAAAGCCGGGAACCGGATCTTCAAAACACAGCGGAATACCAGAAAAGACCCGGATTATGTGGAGCTTACCAGGCTCGCGAATCTGAATCCCAAATATACGTTTGATACGTTCGTCGTGGGCTCGAACAACAATTTCGCGCACGCGGCGGCGCTTTCCGTTGCCGAATCCCCGAAAGACAGCGATTACAATCCTCTTTTCATCTACGGCGGGCCAGGTCTGGGAAAAACGCACCTGATGCACTCCATCGCGCATTTCATCCTGACGAATGACCCGAAGATGCGCGTTTTATACGTCCCTTCCGAGGTTTTCACGAACGAGGTCATCGAAGCCATCCGGAACAAGAACGGTCAGACGATGTCGGAATTCAAGGAGCGCTACCGGAACATCGACGTGCTTCTTATCGACGATATCCAGTTCATCATCGGGAAGGAAGCGACGGAAGAAGAATTCTTCAATACCTTTAACTTCCTTTATGAGAACAACAGGCAGATCGTCATTTCCTCGGACAAGCCGCCGCGTTCCTTCACTTCCCTGGAAGAACGCCTGAGAAGCCGTTTCAACATGGGCCTTTCCGTGGACATCACCGCGCCGGATTATGAGACGCGCATGGCCATCCTCCATAAAAAAGAGGAGATGGACAACTTTAATATCGACAACAACATCCTCCAGTACATCGCGACGAACATCAAGACGAACATCCGCGACCTGGACGGCGCGCTGACAAAGATGCGCGCGTACACGAGCCTTCACAACAACATGCCGCTGACTCTGGATATCGCGAAGGAAAACCTGAAGGATTACATCAATCCGGAGATCGAGCGGAAGTTGATGCCGGAGCATATTATTGAGGTCGTCGCGGAGCATTTCGGCGTCAGGCCGGAGGATATCAAATCGCAAAAGCGGAATAAGGAGATCGTGCTTCCCAGGCATATCTCGATGTACCTGATCCGCGTCCTCAACGATATTTCGT
>JAEEGL017291385.1_pt1 | contig 11953 bp, 10 predicted proteins | sample 9134231 | NCBI WGS metagenome assembly JAEEGL01 (sample SAMN16246548, study PRJNA631951) | gut metagenome | biome: gut microbiome; feature: rumen; material: fiber-attached | host: Bos | place: Iran: Karaj | collected 2018-10 | reverse complement strand
GCTCTCGGTGCTGAATACGCGGATGTTGGTGTTCTCTCGTCGGAAGGGGGCGGGTATGCGGTTGATGCCGCAGTAGGCCGGCACATAGGCGACCATCTTGGCGTCGTCCATGTTGAAATAGGTCACGCCGCCCACGGCGTCCGGGAGCCAGGAGCGCATCTGGCAGACCATCGTCATGCCGCTCTGCTGGCAGCCGATCGGGCGCTCGCGGAACATGGCGGTGCCGTCGCTGCTCTCGAAGTTGACCGGCTGGTTGCGGTACGGGGAGGCCCAGGGGCCGGCGCTCACGTCGGCGGTCATGTCGAGGGCGGTGCCCTCGTAGTGGTCGCGCATGTCGTTCATTACGTCACGCACGGACAAGGGCTTGTCGGGCTTGATCCAGAGGGGCAGGTGGTCGCAGACCTCGGTGTGGCCGTTGATGAAAGGCAGGTAGGCGTCCATCGCGGCCGGGTCGGTGTGGTGGCGGAAGAAGCTCCAGACACGGGCCTCGCAGTAACGGATGGCGCTGAAGTCCAGCGGGCCGTAAGCCTCGCGGAAGCTGAAGTCGGCGTCCGCGCCGGTGTAGAGGCCCAGTTCGCGGGCGAGCGTAATGACGTCGGCGGAGTACATGCACTCACCGTCAACCACACAGAAGCCGAGCTTCTTGTCGACCTTTTTCGCCTGCGGGAACTGCTGGATACGGCTGGCGTTGGCATAGGCGCAGATGGCGTCGTCGGGGACGCGCAGCGCCACCCACACGGCGCCCTTGCGGCCGGCGCCTTTCCCGACCATCTCCATGATCCAGGCTTCGTCCTTGTCGCACACTGCGAAGGACTCGCCGGTGCTGGCGTAGCCGTATTCCTGGACGAGCTGGTGCATCACGGCAATGGCCTCACGGGCGGTCGTGCTGCGCTGCAGCGCGAGGTCCATCAGGGTGAAATAGTCGAGATATCCCTCGGGGTTCCGTAGTTCGCTCCGGCCGCCCCAGGTGGTCTCGACGATGGAGACCTGGTTCTCGTTCATCAGGCCCACGACGCCGTAGGTATAGTCCGCCTGGGCGATGAGGCGCTGGGAAGCGTTGGGGCCATAGCCGCGCAGGGCGATCATCTCGCCGGGGGCGTGGCGGCCGGGGGCGGAATAGGACAGGGGCGAAAGGAAGCCGAAACTGTCACAATTGTACGTACAGATCACGCTCCCGTCGGCGGAAGCGCGCTTGCCGACGATCAGGTTGGTGCAGGCGTCGGCGGGGGCGCTCAGGAGCAGGGCCGCAGAAGCGACTGCGGCTAAAAACTTAACGGTTCTCATCTTATATAATTGGTTTATGTTCATATCAGGCATCATGATTTGTCAAAGATAGGAAAAAACTGACGGATGTGAGCGGGGCTCTGATGCTTTTACGCCGTTTTTCTCTGCATTCCGATCCCGCAGGCCCACAGGCCCAGCCAGGTGATGCCGGCATTGATCAGCAACAATTCGAACCCGATCCGGTATCCGCCCAGCCATGCTTCGCTGTGGGCGGAGAGGAAATAACAAAAGACGGGAGCCAGGATGCAGATGGCCGGGACCCAGCGGTCGCGCACCCGCCGCCGGGTCAGGATCCCGAAGAAGAACAGGCCCAGCAGGGGGCCATAGGTGTAGCCCGCCACGGTGTAGATCGCGTTGATCACGCTCCCTTCCCGGATGGCGCTGAAGGCCAGGACCACCAGCCCGAGCACGATGGCGGCGCCAGCATGGACGCGGCGGCGGGTGCGCAGCAACCCCGCCTCGTCCTGCCGCTCGCCGGCATGCAGGAAATCCAGGGTGAACGTGGTGGTGAGGGCCGTGAGCGCAGAGCCGGAACTGCTGAAGGCCGACGCGGTGAGCCCCAGCACGAAGAGCAGGCTCACCACGGGCGGCATCCAGGCCTGTCCGGATCCGTCCGATCCGCAGGCGATGGTGGGGAAGAGGTCGTCGGGCCGGGCCACCGCCAGGCCGCTGTCCGCGGCAAAGCGGTACAGCAACACGCCCAGGGCGAGGAAGAGCAGGTTCACGGGAATGAAAGCCGCCCCATAGCTCATCATGTTGCGCTGGCTCTCCCGCAGGGTGCGGCAGGAAAGGTTCTTCTGCATCATGTCCTGGTCCATCCCGGTCATTGCGACCGTGGTGAACATCCCGGCGAGGAACTGCTTCCAGAAGAAACGGGTGTCGCGCCAGTCGTCGAAGAACCAGATGCGGCTCATCCCGCTGTCGCGGATGCTGCCGCACATCCCTCCGAAGTCAAGCCCCATCGTGCGGCCGATGACGACCGTGCAGATCACGACCGTGGCGAGCAGTGCGAGCGTCTGGATCATGTCGGTCCAGACCAGCGAGCGCACCCCGCCCCGGAAGGTGTAGAGCCACACGCAGAGCATCGTGGCGGCCACGTTGACCCAGAACGGAATCCCCAACGGGCTGAAGACCACGAGCTGCAGTACGATGGCGGTCAGGTACATCCGCACTCCGCAGATGAGCAGTTTGGACAGCAGGAAGAAGCCCGCCCCGGCGGCGTGGCTCCACGCGCCGAACCGGTCCTCCAGATAGCTGTAGAGGCTGGTGAGGTTGAGGCGATAGTAGAGCGGCAGCAGCACATAGGCGATCACGGCATAGCCCGCCACGAATCCCAGCGCCATCTGCAGGTAGGACCACTGCGAGGCCTCCACCATCCCGGGCACCGACACGAAGGTGATACCCGAAATCGACGTGCTGACCATCGCCACGGCCACGGCCCACCAGGGCGACTTGCGCCCGCCGCGGAAGAAATCGGCGCTGCCGCCGCGGGTGCGTCGCGCGATGCGCCACCCCACGGCGATGACCGCCGTCAGATACAGGGCGAGTGCCAGCAGAAGGAGGGCCGGCTGCATCCTACAGGCGGAACAGGAGGCCGAAACCGAACGGGAAATCGTAATAGTCCATCATGCCCCCCGGTCCGTAGCCGCCCACGCCGAATCCGAGGTGGAAGTCAAGGGCGAAGCCGTCGGTGATCCACCAGTCATATTCGGCACGCGCAGCCAGGAAGGTGTCGGACGACAGGCCCACGGGGGGCTTGTAGCGGAGGGAGAACCCGAAGGCGCCGTAGTCCAGCCCGGCACCGAAGCTGAAGGTCGGGATGACGCCCCACTCCCAGGACCGGGGATAGGAGGCTATACCCACGTCGCCGAGCAGCGAGAATCCGCCTTTTTTCCCGAAACGGTATTTGAACTGGGTGACGTTGCGCCACTCCCGCAGGGTGCCGAAGTATTCCGTGCCCAGTCCGATGGCGAAGTATGGGAAGCGGCTGTCCTCCACGTTCCAGTTGCGGGCGGCCGCGACGCCCATCGCCGCGGTGGCGCCGACGGCGGTGGCGGCCATGCCCACCAGCAACCCCTTGTCTTCCAGCGGGTACAGGTCATCGACATAGCGGGGAGAGCGGTAGTAGCGCGGCAGCGGGAAGATGGGCACCCAGTTCAGGAAGACGAAGCCGTAGTCCTTGCGGTTGACCTCCCGGAAACCCTTGGCATGGAGCCGCTCGAAATAGATCTTGCCCGCCTGGGGCTTGAGCGTGCCGGGCCATCCCTTGAACACGCGACCGTATTTGTCCACGGCCGTGAGTTTGTGGCTGACGGGCGTGGTGTCGATGCTCAGGGCGCCCGGGGTGTCCAGCTCGGGCTGCTGTCCGAAGGCGGCCGTGACGTCGCCGAGGTACTCTTCGTCGATATAGATGCGGATGGGCACAAGGTCCTGGGCATCCGTCCAGAAACAGATGGACTGGGCGGACGCGGCGCCCGGCAGCAGCAGGGCGGCCGCGGCCAGCAGGGACCAAAGACGGGATCTCTTCATTTCGCGGGTCTGTTTTGCGCAAAGGTACAACAAAAACCATTCCCGGCGGGGTTAGGGGCCCAATCGCCAATCTCAGATTATTTTCGTATATTTGGCGTTTCAATGGACGAACTGATCAAAGATATCGCCGCGCAGGATTACAAGGAGGGCTTCGTGACCGAGGTCGCCCAGGAGTACGTACCCAAGGGCCTCAGCGAAGATATCATCCGCATGATTTCCGCCAAGAAGCAGGAGCCGGACTGGCTGCTGGAGTTCCGTCTGGGCGCGTTCCGCAAGTGGCAGCAGATGACCCCGCCGTTCTGGGGGCACCTCAAGCTGCCCCGGATTGACTTCCAGGACATTATCTACTGGGCGGCGCCCAAGCGGGCGGAGGACCGCCCGGACGAGATCGACCCCGCCCTGATGGAGACCTTCGACAAGCTCGGCATCCCGCTCCGTGAGCGCGAGATGCTGGCCGGCGTGAAGCCCAAGGGCGAGGTGGCCGTGGATGCTGTGTTCGACTCCGTGAGCGTCACCACGACCTTCCGCAAGAGCCTTGCCGAGAAGGGGATCATCTTCTGTTCGTTCTCCGAGGCGGTCCGTGAGCACCCTGACCTGGTGCGCAAGTACCTGGCGAGCGTCGTGCCCGTGGGAGACAATTATTACGCGGCGCTCAATTCCGCCGTCTTCTCCGACGGTTCGTTCTGCTACATCCCCAAGGGTGTGAAGTGCCCGATGGACCTGTCCAGTTACTTCCGGATCAACGCCGCCGGCACGGGTCAGTTCGAGCGCACCCTGATCGTGGCCGACGAGGGCTCGTCGGTGAGTTACATGGAGGGCTGCACGGCCCCGATGCGCGACGAGAACCAGCTCCACGCCGCCGTGGTGGAGATTGTCGTGGAGAAAGACGCCGACGTCAAGTACAGCACCGTCCAGACCTGGTATCCGGGCGACGCCCAGGGCCGCGGCGGCATCCTCAACCTCGTGACCAAGCGCGGTATCTGCAAGGGCAGCGGGTCGCACCTCAGCTGGACCCAGGTGGAGACGGGCTCCGCCGTCACCTGGAAGTACCCCAGTACGATCCTGAAAGGAGATTATTCCTCCTCCGAGTTCTACAGCGTGGCCATGACCAACAACTACCAGCAGGCCGACACGGGCACCAAGATGATCCACCTCGGACGCGGCACCCGCAGCCGGGTCGTCTCCAAGGGCATCTCCGCCGGCCACAGCGAGAACAGCTACCGGGGCCTCGTGCAGATGGGCCCGGCCGCGGAGGGTGCGCGCAACTACTCGCAGTGCGACTCCCTGCTGATCGGCAGCACCTGCGGCGCGCACACCTTCCCGGTGATCCGGAGCCAGAACCCGCACGCCGTCGTGGAGCACGAAGCCACGACCTCCAAGATCAGTGAAGACCAGCTCTTCTACTGCACCCAGCGCGGCATCGCCCCCGAGGACGCCGTCGCGCTCATCGTGGGCGGCTACGCCCGCGAAGTCCTGTCCCGCCTGCCGATGGAATTCGCCGTCGAGGCGCAGAAACTCCTGTCCGTTTCCCTTGAAGGTTCCGTCGGATGAGCTGGGTAGAGATCATATCGGCCGTGCTCGGCCTGACCTGCGTGTTCCTGGCAGGCCGCAACTCGAAATACAATTTCTGGGTCGGCTATGTCTACAACATCTTCCTGTTCATGCTCTTCTGGCAGCAGCATCTCTACAGCGCGATGCTGCTCCAGCCGGTGTCCTTCGGCATCAATGCCTTCGGCCACTGGCGCTGGACGCATCCCCGGGAGAACGAGCGCAGCGCCGCCGACGCGAAGCGCCTCCGGGTGGGAAGCGTGCAGCCCCAGCAATGGCCGGGACTCATCATCATGGTCTGTGTGTTCGGCGCCGTGTGGGCGATGTGCCTGGACTGGCTGCCCGTCAAGTGGCCGACGGTCTTCCAGGTGGACCCGTCGCCGTGGCTGGACTCCTACCTGCTGATGTTCACGCTGCTGGCCCAGTACCTCAGCGCCCAGAAATGCTGGGAATGCTGGATCGTCTGGCTGGTGGTCAATTCCTTCAACATCGTACTCTACATCACCTCAGGGCTCTACCTGATGCCGATCGTCAGCGGCCTGTACCTGGCCAACGCCATCTGGTCCCTGGTGTCGTGGAAAAACCTTTTCAAGAAAAATGAATAAAGACGTCTTACTGGAAATTCACGACCTCCACGCAGCCGTGGACGGCAAGGAAATCCTCAAGGGGGTGGACCTGACCATCCGCCGCGGCGAAGTGCATGCGGTGATGGGGCCCAACGGTGCCGGCAAGAGCACCCTGGGATCCGTCCTCGCCGGCCGTCCGACCTTCGAGGTCACGGGCGGCAGCGTCCTCTACGAGGGCCGCGACCTGCTCGCCCTCTCGCCCGAAGAGCGCTCCTGGGCCGGCCTGTTCCTGAGCTTCCAGTACCCGGTGGAAATCCCCGGCGTGAGCATCACCAACTTCATGAAGGCGGCCGTGACCGCGCGCCGCAAGGCGAAAGGCCTCCCGGAGCTCACCCCGGCCGAATATATCAAGCTCCTCAAGGAGAAGATGAACCTCGTGAAGATGAAGGGAGAATTCGCGCGCCGCGAAGTCAACGTCGGTTTCTCCGGCGGCGAGAAGAAGCGCTGCGAAATCTTCCAGATGGCGGTGCTCGAGCCCACGCTCAGCATCCTTGACGAGACCGACTCCGGCCTTGACGTGGACGCGCTCCGCATCGTGGCGGAAGGCGTGAACCGCCTCCGCACCCCGGACACGGCCTCCATCGTCATCACCCACTACCAGCGTCTGCTGGATTACATCGTTCCGGATATCGTCCACGTGCTCAAGGATGGCCGCATCGTCCGTACGGGCGGCCGCGAGCTGGTGGACCTGATCGAAAAGCAAGGCTACGAAGGCATCGATGGATAACAAGGTGTATGTCATCGGGCGCGACACCGTGCCGCAGTATCTCCGGCTGGAAGCCGGGGAGGAATTGTCGATGACCCTGGTCGTCCCGCCCGCCACGGATACGCGCCTGATCCTCGAGGTCGACCTCGCCGGTCCCGGCGCCACGCTGGACCTGGCCGGGCTGTACCTGTGTCCGGACGCCGAACAGGTGGACATCCGCGTGCTCGTGCGCCACGACGTGCCCGGCTGCGTGTCCCGCCAGCTCTTCAAGGGCATCGTGGGCGGGACGGCGCGCGTTTCCTTCGACGGCCTGATCTATGTGGCGCAGGACGCCCAGAAGACGGAAGCCTACCAGGAGAACCACACGCTCCTGCTCTCCGACACGGCCCGGATCGAATCCCGGCCGCAGCTGGAGATCTATGCCGACGACGTCAAGTGTTCGCACGGCGCCACGACCGGCTATCTCAACCCCGAAGAACTGTTTTACCTGCGTTCGCGCGGCATTCCCGAGGCGGAAGCCCGACAGCTTCAGATGATCGCCTTCCTCGCCCCGGTGCTCCGCCGCCTGCCCGAACCCATCAGCGAAGAGATCTATGGTCGTCTATCCTAATGTCAAGATCAACCTGGGCCTGAGCGTGTTGCGCAAGCGCCCCGACGGGTATCACGATATCGAGACCCTTTTCATCCCGCATTTCGGGATGACGGACATCCTGGAGATCGTCCCGTCCGACCAGCTCCGTTTCGTCCCTTCGGACAATGTGACCTGGCAGGACGACCTCACCCTGCGCGCCTATTCCCTCCTCAAGGCGGACTTCGACATCCCGCCGGTGGAGATCCGCCTGCAGAAGCGCTCCGCCGTGGGCGCCGGCCTGGGCGGCGGATCGTCCGACGCGGCGTTCACGCTGATGGCGCTGACCGAGATGTTCCAGCTCGGGCTGGAGGACTGGCAGCTGGCGGACTACGCCGCCTGCCTGGGCTCCGACTGCCCGTTCTTCATCTATAACCGTACGATGTTCGGCGAAGGCCGCGGCGACCGGCTGTCCGACTACGACCTCGACCTGTCCGGCTACGAGATCCGCGTCGAGGTGCCCGAAGGCGTACGCGTGAGCACGAGCGAGGCCTACTCGCGCGTCATCCCGCGCGAACGGCTCGCCCTGCCGCCGCTGCGCGAGGCGCTCCGCTACCCGGTGGAGATGTGGCCGGACGTGCTGTTCAACGACTTCGAGACTTCCGTCTTCCCGATCCATCCGGAAGTGGAGCGGCTCAAGGCCCGGTTCTATGCCGACGGCGCCGTCTATGCGTCGATGTCCGGCTCCGGTTCCGCCGTGTTCGGCCTGTTCCGCAAATGATTGGAGATGCCATGAGAAAATGTCGCGAATATAAGAGAATGGCCAAGAGCCGGCTGAAAGGCAACTGGGCGTCAGCCCTCGTCGCCGCGCTGGTGGGCTATTTCATCATCCTGGCCGTCGTGGCCGTCTCGGACCTCCCCCTGTTCCTGCCCATTCCGCCGGTCTGGCTGCTGGTCCTGAGCGGCGTGAGCGGCTTGTTGCTCCCGTTTGTCGGCTTCCCGTTCGCCGTCGGCATCTCGAATGCCTTCCGGCTGTTCTATGAGCGCGAAGACGACCGGGTGACCGAGAACATGTTCCTGACGGGATTCTCGAATTACTGGCACAACGTGGGCGGCATCTTCCTGATGCGGCTGAAGCTTTTGTTGTGGGCGCTGCTGCTCCTCATTCCGGCCTTCATCATGGGTTTTGCCTATGCGATGACGCCGTTCATCCTCGTGGAGCATCCCGAGATCGGTGTCTGGGAGGCCAGCCGGCGCAGCCAGGAGATGATGCGCGGGCACAAGTGGCGTCTTTTCTGTCTCGAATTGAGTTTCATCGGCTGGTCCCTGCTCGCCATCCTGTCGCTCGGGATCGGCTTCCTCTGGCTGATTCCCTACATGGAAGTCACGGAGGTGGCCTTCTACAATGACCTCAAAGCGCAGCAGGGCGAAGAGGCCGTAACCGCATAATCCTATGCCTCCGGCTGCAGGACATCTCTCGGAAAACAGCAGAAGACTGGCGCGCAACACCCTTCTGCTGTATTTCCGCATGTTCCTGCTGATGCTCATCGGCCTGTTCACCTCCCGTGTGGTGCTCCGGACGCTGGGTGTCGACGACTACGGCGTCTACAACGTCGTGGGCGGCGTGGTGACCGTGTTCACCTTCCTGACGACCGCGATTTCCGCGGCGATCAGCCGCTATCTGGCCGTCGGCCTGGGCGAGGGCGACAGCGCCCGCCTGCGCCGCATCTTCGCCTCCGGCGTCATCATCCAGCTCGGGCTCGGCCTGTTGCTGGTGCTGCTCGTGGAGACGGTCGGCGTGTGGTGGCTCGGCCACCGGCTGGTCATTCCGGAGGGGCGGATGGATGCCGCGCGCTGGGTGCTCCAGTGCTCGCTGGGCGTGCTGGTGGTGAACCTGCTGGCCGTGCCCTACAATGCCGCCATCATCGCCCGCGAGCGGATGTCGGCTTTCGCCGTGATCAGCCTCGGCGAGGCGGCGCTCAAGCTGGGCGTGGCGCTGCTGCTCTATGTGTCTCCCTTCGACAAGCTGGTCAGCTATGCCGTGCTGATGCTCGCCGTGGCCGTGCTCGTGCGTTTCGCCTACGGCTTCTACTGCCGGCGCCATTTCCCCGAGTCGCGGGGCCGACTGGTCTGGGACGGCGCGCTGCTGCGCGAAATGACCGCGTTCGCGGGCTGGAGCTTCTTCGGCTCGAGCGCCTACGTCTTCAATACGCAGGGCGTCAACCAGGTCACCAACCTCTTCTTCGGCGTGGCGGTCAATGCCGCGCGCGGCGTCGCCCTGCAGGTCGAGGGCATCGTCAAGCAGTTCGTGGCCAATTTCCTGACGGCGCTCAACCCGCAGGTCACCAAGAGCTGGGCGGGGAAAGAGCGTGACTATTGTTTCGAACTCGTCCGCAAGGGCGTCAAATACTCCTGGCTCGTGATCCTGGCCTTCGCCGTGCCGCTGCTCGCGGAGACGGACTGGCTGCTGGACGTCTGGCTGGGGGCGGACAAGGTCCCGCCCCACGCCGCCACCTTCCTCTGCCTGACGCTGGGCGCGCTGCTCGTGGACATGGGCAGCAATCCGCTGCTCACGCTCGTGCAGGCCACGGGCCGTGTCAAGCGCTACTACCTGGTCACCGGCCTGACCTCCTATCTGGGCCTGCCGCTCGTGTGGCTGGCCTTCAAGCTGGGCGCCGGCCCGGCCGTCGCCTACCTGGTCTTCATCGCGGTCTATCTGGCCGTCTTCGTGGAGCGCGTGTCCATCGCGCACCGGCTCACCGGCTTCCCGGTGCGGCCTTTCCTGAGCCTGGTCGGGCTGATGGTGATGACGAGCTGCGTCACCCTGCTGCTGCCCGTCCTGCTGCGCCTGCTGGACTGGGCGCCGTTCTGGCGCCTGCTCGTGAAGTCGCTGCTGGGCTGGGCGGTGATGGCCTATTACACCTGGGCGTTCCTGCTGACGGCGGGGGAGCGCGCGCTGGTGCTCCGCAAGCTCGGGCGCTGGCTGCCCGACGCCCCCTTCCTGCGCGCGAAATACCGGGCCGTCTTCGACCGCCCGCTGTCCCTGAAGCATCCGAAAACCTTCACGGAATGCATCCAGTGCCAGAAACTGTACGACCGCAATCCGCTCTACCACACGCTGGTGGACAAGGCGGAGGTGAAGCCCTACGTGGCGGAGCGCATCGGCGCCGGCCACGTCGTGGCGACGCTCGGCGTCTGGGAGCGGCCGGAGGAGATCGACTGGGAGGCGCTGCCCGCGCAGTTCGTGCTGAAGTGCACGCACGACAGCGGCAGCACCGTCGTCTGCACCGACAAGGCCGCCTTCGACCGGGAAGCGGCGTGCGCCAAACTGTCCGCCGCCCTGGCCTGCGACTACTGGCGGCGTGACCGCGAATGGGCCTACAAGGACGTCCGGCCGCGCATCATCGCCGAAGAATATCTCGGCGCCGGCCTGGCCGACTACAAGATCTTCTGCTTCGGCGGCAAGCCGGAGTTCCTCTTCGTCGCGACGGACCGCGACAATCCCGCCGAAGAGACGAAATTCGATTTCTTCGACACGGCCTGGCGGCACCTGGACGTGCGCAACGGGCATCCCAACGCCGCCGTGCCGCCCGCGCAGCCGGCGCATTTCGCGCAGATGCTGAAGCTGGCGGAAGCCCTCGCGGGCGAATTCCCGCAGGTCCGCATCGACTTCTACGAGACGCCGGACGGGCGCGTGCTCTTCGGCGAATATACGTTCTACCACTGGAGCGGCTTCGTGCCTTTCGAGCCGGAAGGGGTGGACGAATGGATGGGCAAGTTCTTCAAAACACCTGGCAAATGGAAAAAATAGCGATCTACACCTGCATCATCGGCGGCTATGACGAATTGCAGCAGCCTGCCGTGGTCGAAGAAGGATTCGATTTCATCTGCTTCGTGGGTCCGGGCGAACGGACCGCGGAGCGCGTGGGCGTCTGGGAGATCCGCGAACTCGCGGAGCTGCCCGCGGGCAATCCGCGGATGGCTTCCCGCTGGCCCAAGATGCATCCGCATCTCCTCCTGCCGGAGTATGAATGCAGCGTCTGGATCGACGGCAACGTCGCCCTGCTGGACGGGACGCTCTACCGCGCGGCGCGCACCAAGGCCGCCGCGGGGGTGAAGTACAGCGGGGTCACGCATCCCGACCGCGACTGCACCTATTCCGAAGCGCGCAAGTGCTTCGATATGAAGTATCTGAATATTTTCGAGCTGCTCTGGGTCTGGGCCTATCTGCGGGTGCACGGCCTGCCGCGCCACGCCGGGCTCAACGAGAACAACATCATCTTCCGGCGCCACAACGACCCGGATATCGTCACCCTGGACGAGATGTGGTGGAGCCGCCTGCCGCGCCTGGGCCGCCGCGACCAGCTGTCGCTGATGTGGTGCCTCCGCCGCTGCGGCATCCAGCGTGACTATCTCCTGCCGCCCGGGCAGAATACGCGCAACCATCCGGGTTTCCGCTACCTGCGCCATAAATAATTGCGTAAAGTATTGTGTATTCCGTTGTTTTACTCTATCTTTGCCGTCCATTCCTCGGGTAGGAATGTATTTAGGTTTAATTATTTAAAACAACAGATTCACAATGGCTGTTAAGATTCGTTTACAGCGCCACGGTAAGAAGAATTTCGCATTCTTCCACATTGTTGTGGCTGATTCGCGCTCCCCGCGCGATGGTCGTTTCATCGAGCAACTCGG
>JAEEGL016299465.1_pt1 | contig 11953 bp, 5 predicted proteins | sample 9134231 | NCBI WGS metagenome assembly JAEEGL01 (sample SAMN16246548, study PRJNA631951) | gut metagenome | biome: gut microbiome; feature: rumen; material: fiber-attached | host: Bos | place: Iran: Karaj | collected 2018-10 | reverse complement strand
CACCACCTTGAACTCCATCTGCTTGTCGACATAGACATCGTAGTCGCGGATGGGCTTGACATCGATCTGGCTACCGGGAAGGAAGGCCTCGATGTTCTCGAACACGGTGACGATAAGACCACCTTTGGTGCGGCTCTTCACATAACCAGTGATGATTTCCTGGTTGTCGTAGGCCTCGTTGACGCGGTCCCACGACTTGAGGATACGGGCTTTCTTGTGGCTGAGCATGAGCTGGCCGTTGGCGTCCTCCTGGCTCTCGACATAGACCTCGATCTTGTCGCCGGGCTTCAGGTCGGGATTGTAACGCAGCTCGCCGGCGGGGATAACACCGTCGCTCTTGGCACCGACGTTCACGACGGCCTCGCGGTCGTTGATGGCCACGATGGTACCCTCGATCACTTCCTGCTCGGTGAAAGCGTTGAAACTCTGCTCATAGGCATCGTTCTTCTCGCCGGTTTCGACTTGTTTGATTTTACCGGCCTTCTCGTCGATGGCATTCCAATCGAAATCGGCCAGCGGTTGTACATTCTTGTAGTCCATTATATATGGATTCTTTTGTGTTGTGTGCCCCTGTCTGGCACGGTTAAACATTCATTTTTTACTAACAACTTCTTATCACTCAACCAGATGACAGGACTCTGGCGGACAAAAAGCAAATGCAAAGATACACAAAAAACTTGAATCACAAACAAAAAAGATAAAATCGCCCCAACTTGTAGACCCAACATTTCACCTGCCGTTCCTTTGCTGTTCTTTTGCTGTTCTTTTGGGTTTTCTAAAAGAACAGCAAAAGAACAGCCGTCAAACGGCTGACGAACAGTCTTTTCCACTACCCTTTTCCCCCACCCCGTCCTCTCGCCACCACCCCTACCCCTCAATTCCCCCCCCACCCCTACCCCTCCCCAGGGAGGGGACGGCTGACGCAACCAACGGAGGGGGGACGGCTGACGCAACCAATGGAGGGGGGACGGCTGACGCAACACTAGGGAGGGGATAGCTAGCACGACACTAGGGATGGATGGCTATATAGCTAAGCAGGTGGTATCTCCCGTCCCCTCCCTAGGGAGGGGTAAGGGGTGGGGGCTGACTACAACGGATGCTTTTCACCCTCCCCTGACCCCTCCCTAATCCCCCCTCCCCTGACCCCTCCCCAAGGGAGGGGACGGCGAAGAAACAACAGGGAGGGGACGGCTAACGTGGCACAAGGGAGGGGACGACTGAGGTGGAGCGGCGTAAAGCATGGCAGGAAAGAGGTCGGCTGGTGGTATCTCTCGTCCCCTCCCTAGGGAGGGGCTAGGGGTGGGGGCTGACTACAACGGAGGGAAGAGGGGCGCTTTCCCCCCTCTCCTGACCCCGCCTTAATCCCCCCTCCCCTACCCCTCCCCAAGGGAGGGGACGGCGACGAAACAAAAGGGAGGGGACGACGAAGAATCAAAAGGGAGGGGACGGCAAAGAAACAACAGGAGGGGGACGGCTAACGTGGCACAAGGGAGGGGATAGCTAGCACGACACAAGGGATGGATGGCTATATGGCTAAGCAGGTGGTATCTCTCGTCCCCTCCCTGGGGAGGGGTAAGGGGTGGGGGCTGACTGCAACGGATGCTTTCCCCCCTCCCCTGACCCCGCCTTAATCCCCCCTCCCCTACCCCTCCCCAAGGGAGGGGACGGCAAAGAGACAACAAGGGAGGGGACGACGAAGAAACAACAGGGAGGGGACAGCGAAGAAACAACAGGAAGGGGACGGCTAACGTGGCACAAGGAGGGGACGACTGAGGCGGAGCGGCGTAAAGCATGGCAGGAAAGAGGTCGGCTGGTGGTGTCTCTCGTCCCCTCCCTGGGGAGGGGCTAGGGGTGGGGGAACCTGAAAGGAAACATGCGACGGGGCATAGAAATAGCGAGGCGGGGCCATTCGGCCCCGCCTCGCTATTGAAGTATGGATGTAGGGTTACTTCACGATGAGCTTGCGGATGGCAGAGCTGCTCTCGCCCGTGATGCGGACGAAGTAGGCGCCCTTGGCCATGCCGCTCACGTCGATCGTGAGGCTGCCGTTGGCAGTGGCGGTGTAGACCTCGCGGCCGTTCATGTCGACCACGCTCACGGTGGCCTGGCCTTCGAAGCCGCTCACCGTGACCTGCTGGCTGGCGGGGTTCGGGTAGAGGTTGACCATGCTACCGTTCACATCGTCGATGCCCTGATCCTGAGGCGTGGTGAAGCTCTTTTGGTCGCTCCAGGCCGACACGAGGGTGGCGGTGCAGTAGCCGCGCACGTACACGTCGTACATCATCTCGGGCTCGAGGCCGGTCAGGACCGTCTGAGTGCCGGTGATGTTGCTGATGAGGGTGCCCTCACCCTGCAGGAAGCCGCGGTCGCCGTACTCGATTTCGTAGCTCAGGGCTCCGGTCGAGGTCCAGGTGATGGTGGCCTGGGTGGCGGTGATGTCGCTGGCGTCCACACCCGTGGGCACGGTGCAGATGGCGGTGGTGAAGTTGACGGTGTCGCTGGGCTCGCTGGCAAGCTCGTGGTTGGTGCCGCAGAGCGAGCTGACGGTGACGTTGTAGGTGACACCGGAGGTGAGGCCGGTGGCAGTGTAGGTCATCGCGGTGACGGTGTCGGTACGGTCGAAGGTAGTGTTGTAGACACGCACGGCCCAAGCGGTCTCGATGCCGCCGGCGGACCAGGTGATGGTGGCCTCTTCATAGCCAACGCCGCTCACCTCGGGAGTGCCGGGGGCGAAGCAAGGCAGCTCGGCGGTGTAGACCGTCATGATGGACCATTCACTGTAGTTTTCACCGTCGCAGACTTGACGTGCAGCAAAGGTGTACTGCGTGCTGGGAGTCAAGCCGTTGAAGGTAACATTGTTGGTGTAGACCATCTGAGTGGCAAGACCCTCATCGCCGTTCCAGAGACCCTGGACGAGAACCACCTCGGTGGTGTCGCTGTCGGCCCATGTGAAGGTCAAGCTGTTGTAGCTGCTGGTGTCGGCAGTAATGTTGGCAGGAGCCAAGCAGCCGGCGCCGCAAGCAATGAGGCGGATGTCGCCGACGGTGGTGGTGGAGTAAGAGGTCACAGTGGCTGCATCGGCAAAGGTGTACGGATCGGAGTCACGATAGGCGTAACGGCCACGGGCAACAGTGTCGGAGTGGGACACGAAGGAGGCACCGCTCGAGTAGCTGCCATGGTCGCGCTTGATGGTCACCAGGATGTTGCTAGTGCCATTCCAGGTGAACGGCGTCGTAAAGCCGTGGGCATGCCAGCCACCGTCATCATAGGTGAAGTCGACACTGTCGATAACCTTGGTGAAAATGTAGCCGGTGTCGCTGGGCAGGATGAAGCCAGCCTCGAGATCGTTCTCAGTCACGTTGGCCAGGTAGACAGTCATGTTGGTGTAGTATTCACCCTTGTTGCCATCGACCGAGTTGAAGGCCATAGCATTGATTTCGCCTGCTATACCGGCAAGACGGCTGGCGGGGATGATGGTCTGGGTGAAGCCGTAGTTGTAGAAGGAGGTACCCAGAGGCATGTAGGAGGATGCGTCGACCACCGAGTCAGCATCGTCGAAGTTCTGACCCATCGTGTAGAAGTCGCAGAGGCTCGTAACGAAGGAAGCCTTGAACCAACGGCTGGTGTCGGGATCGCAATAGCCGCGGATGTAGACATCGTAGGTGGTGGCGGCGCTCAGGCCAGTGAGGGTGACACTATTGGTAGTGCTGGTCACCGTGGTACCGGTACCACGCTCGAAACCACTGAAGCCATATTCAATCTCGTAGCTCGAGGAGCTGCCAACCCAGACGATGGGCAGGGTCGAACTGGTGGGATTGACGGCGGGGTTGTAGTCGATGTCGGTGATGGGGCAGGCGTTCGACACGCAGGTGACATCGATGGCGAAGCCACTGTACTGGACACTACCGTCGCTGTGGAACACAAGGGTCAGAGGACCGGTGGTGGAGGCGACGTTGTCGATGATGTTGGTGCTGCTGGAGCCATAGTCGTTCCAGAGCTCGGTGCCGCTGGTACCGATACCGTCATAGATGCGCAGGTAGTCGAAGCTGCTCTCGGTGTAGGTGGTACCGTTGAGGACAACCACATAGCTGGAATCGGGCATCAGCACGAGGGTGCTGTTCTGGCTGGCGCTGTAGTTACCGTCGATACCGCCATCGTCGAAGAGATGGGCACCGCAGAGGTTGACAGTGTCGCTGGCATTGGCGCGCATGTTATAGTAGCCGGGATGTCCGACATAGACCGACGACCAGATGCTCTTGTCGGTGGCGCTGCAGACGTTGCGTACATAGAAGTAGTAGTCGCTGTCGGCGAGGCCGGTGATATCGTAGGGGTGGGTCGACACGGGGATGACCGTACCCGTGGAAGGATCGCTCAGCGCAGACGTGCTGTAGGCAATCTCCCAGTCGGTGGAAGGACGCAGGTCGGTCCAGTCGATGGAGAGGCTAGAGGTGGTCATGGCAGAGGAATGGACGTCCATCACAGGCAAGCAGCTGGGCAACAGGTCGACAACCACATCGTCGATGTAGTGGGTCGAATACTCGATAGAGCTGCTGGTGACGTAGAAGTTGCGGAAGGCAATGTAACGACCGGTACCGGCATATGTGGCCAGGTTATAGAGAACATGGTCGTTGACGTAGTCAGTGGCGATGATGGTGTCGATAGGCACGAAGCTGTCTTCAAACCTGCCCCAGTTGCTGTCGCAGACACCAATCTCGAGGCCGTAGTATCCAACCGAACCGCAATAGTGGTGGAACGAGAGCATCAGCGAGTCGACACTGACGGGCATCTCGGGCAGTGTGACCACGGCCTTGCCGTAGAGCATGAGGCAATACTGACCGGAGCTGGCATAGGTGGAACTGTTGTAAATCTGAGCCAGGTAGTTGCCGGCATCGTAGGGGCTGGAGCCCAGCATAACTCTGTTCCAGCAGTTGGGAAGGATACCGGTGTAGGTCAAGGCTGGAGCATTGCAGTTGTCGAAGTTCTGCGTATAGGGCAGGGTGACAACGTCGCAATCGGTGGTGAAGACAAACACATTGCTGGCAATGGAGCTGTCGTTCAGACCGGAGCAGGCAGTGCGGATGGTCACCTGGTAGGTGGTGCTGTGCTGCAGGCCGGAGAGAGTGACGGAGGTGCCAGAAATACCGTCAAGGACGGAGGTGACACCGCTGCCCATCACGCCGTATTCCACTCTGTATCCAGTGGCGTTGAGCGGGGTATCCCAGCTGATATCGGCCGTGGTGGTGGTGGTGGTGATAGTGACGGCGGTGGGAGCCTTGCACATGGGCATCAACTCGATGTTGATGTTGTCATAGTAAGTCTGGTTGTAACTGGAGTAGATGGCGATGTAGCCGTTCGTACCCTCGTAGGTGTCGAAGGTGGTGGTATGCCATTCAGAGACGCCGTTGGCCGAGGCCCAGACCGTGTCGACAACCGTCATCGACAGGATGTCGTTCGGATGCTCGCAAATACCGACGAGAGCGTAAATGCTGGTGTCAGCCACAGCATACTGGAAGCGAATCTGCATCTCGTTGAGGGGGTCGGTAAACTGCGGGAAGATAACGTAGCTGCCCACAGGCATGAGCATCGACATACCCTGGCCGGTAATATTGACGGTATAGGGCGTGTCACCCGCGAACGAGCCTTTCGTCCAGCAGGGATTCATGACATAGTTGTTGGAGCTCATGGCGTTGAATGTTTCGACATAGGGGGTGCTGAAGTCGTCGCAGGCGGTGTAGCCATCGGCGGTGGCATAGAGGGTGTTGTCGGTGCAGACCGAACCGATACGGAACTCATAGTGGGTAGCCGCATCAAGGCCGGCAAAGGTGTAGAAGGTGTCGGTGCAGGAGGCCGTCTGGAGGGTCCACACAGTGTCACCGTACACGCGCGAAGACACGGTCCAAGTCGTCTCGTCCTGGCCGGGGGCCCAAGCCACGGTGATAGCATCGGAGCTGGCGGCGACAACGGCGGGAACAGGAGCCGTGCAGGTGCGCGGGGCAATGGGGGCTATGAGCTGCATGACAGCACGCACGCTGGCTTCGTTGGCATCAGCAAGGTCGGTGGACGAGAAGGGAGAGCCGTCCTGGTAGTCATAGAGCGACGTGATGCTGCTGTTGTAGGCATGCCAGCCAGCGAACGAAGTGTACGAACCGGTCGAATCGGTCACATACAGCACAAGGTTGCTGTTGAGGTCGCGGACGAAGGGAGTGGAGAAAGTAAAGTCGTTCCAACCGACAACGACATCCATGGTGTCGTAATAGACCAACGTCATGTCGCTAGTGGTGATAAACGAGCTTGTGCTCAGGTCGCTCATCGAAGTGTTACCTATATACATCTTCACAACACGGCCGCTATTGGTGCCATAGGAGTTGAAACGGATGCCGTAGATTGTGTCGCCATAGGTGCTCAGCTCGTCGGCGGTCCACAGTTGCTCGGAGATGCTGTATTTGTAGAAGGGATAGAACGGCAGGTAGCTGAAGGAGCCCTCATCGGGACCGACGGTGCCGTAGAGCATCGTGGTGAAGCTTACCGAGCTGTAGACATTGTTACTGCACGAAGGGCTGACCTGGACGCTGTAGGTGGTGCCTTCGGTAAGGCCTTCGAGGAAGTAGTAGTTGTTGGTGGTGGTGACGCTGTTCCAGTTGTCGGCAGTGTCGGCTTTCCACATGAACGTGTAGCTCTCGGAGGGCAGCACGGGATGGTCGGCCCAGGTGATGGCGGCGGCGTTGTAGCTCACCGATACCACGGTCAGGTCGACAGGAGCCTGGCAGGTGTCGAGGGTGGAGAAGGTCGTGGCGACCACACGGCTGTCTTCGTCGGAGCAGACGGCATGTGCCCAGCAGTAGTAGGTGGTGCTGGGGTTGAGGCCGGTGAGCACGACGGAGTTGACACCGTTGACCTCGATGCTGTCGATGGCGGCAGCCTCGTTGTTGATGGTGCCCCACTTCACGACGACGCCGTTGAAGTCAGTGTTCTCGTCCCAAGCCAGCGTGGCACCGTCGCCGGTGATGTCGCGGGCATGGAAACGCCCGGGCTTCGGGCAGCTGGAGATACGACCCACATAGAGGTTGTCCAGATGGACATAGTTGTAGGCATAGGTATTAGAACCCTGGAAGACAGCGGGGGTGGCCCAGGCGATGTACTGTGCGTCGCCGTGGTAGTCGGCCAGCGACACATGCTGCGACGTCCATGTGCTAGTGTTGGGGATGGCGTCGAAAACGGCAATGGTGTCGAAGGTGGCGTAGTCGGTGGGGTCGGTCATGACACCCAGCATAACACGATGCGAATAGGTGGAAGAGGTGCTGCTGGCCTTCATGTCAAACTCAACCTCATACAGATTGAGGCTGTCAATCATCTGGGGAGAAGCTATCAGGCTGAAGTAGTTGTAGGAGCTGCCGCTCTTGTAACCATAAGTGTACAGCACATGGCCGTCATTGTAACTGGTGATGTAGGGGTAGTTACCGGAACCACCGACGTAGGCGGTGGTCCAGCACTGGTCGATACCGTCCTCGAAGTCTTGCAGAACGTAGTTGACGGGGACGCAAGCGGTGCGGACATTGATCTTGGCAATTTCGGAGTAGTCGCCGGCGCCGCAGTCAACCTCGACACCAAACTGATAGGGAGTGTTGCCGACGAGGCCGGTGACAGTGTAGGATGTCGTGGTGAGGTTGCTGGCAATGAGGCTGGTGTCGCTCATGTCATAGATGGAGTAGGTGGCACCCGAGTTGAGGGTGTCGGTCCAAGAGAGGTAGACCTCATCGTGGAAGATACTGTCGGCGTGCAGGCCGCGGACGCGGTTGCAGCTGACAGGAACAGGCTCGCAGCCGAGAAGCTTGTACCAACCCACCGTGGTGGAGGTGTAGCCGCCGCTGATGCTGCCGATGGTGTAGGGACCGCTGTCCTGATAGATGTAGCGGGCCAACGGTGCGCTGGCCGTGAAGGCGGCAAACGACGAGGAACTTGACCAGGAGCCGTGGCCGCGGCGCACAGCGACGACGATGTTGCTTGAACCGTCGTAGTCAAACGGCTCATCGAACTCGATGGTCTGCCATCCGATGTTGGTCCAACTCATGTCGCCCTCCCAAACCAACTCAAACGAGGCCGCATCCTGGATGAAGCCTGCGCTGAGGTCGGTGGCAGTGGTGTGGCCCAGGTAGATCTCGCAGTTGGTGTAGTACGAACTGGAGGTCGTGTTGGTGGGCTTGTACATAAAAGCCCTGATGGTACCAATACCACTCAACTGCTCGGCAGGAATGATGACCTCGGTGTAGCTGTAGTTGTAGGTAGCGTACCCCGGGAAGTAACTGGTGGTCGTCGTCGAAGTATCGGCGTTGCTCACCGTCACAACGTTACCCGTGGGGCAGGTAACCTGTGCCTTCGATGCCCAGGGCACCAACAGTGCCGCGAGGAGCATCAGAACAGATAGATGTTTTCTCATAATAAAAGAGATTTGGTTAATAAATAATGTTAATTAATCGATTGTTTTCTTCTTTTTTTATCAATAATGCATTTTGGTATGCAACGGGTGTCAAAAACGGTTATTTGGCCACCGATGGACGGGGCGTTTCTTGTTCAATCTTCTATCTTTTAATGTTTTAGCAAAAAATTTACTTTTGAGTATATACACGCAAAGGTACAAATCATTATTGAATAAAACAAATATTTTTTGCATCCGGAACCGCTCGCCGTTGGTTCTCAACGCATTGGGACGAAAGATTTAACTTTTGCTAGCGATTGTAGAGCGAAAATAGTGCCGGTTCCCCTCCGACTCATGTCCGACTCATGTCCGACTGTTTTACGCTTTTTGTCGGACATGAGTCGGAGATGCGTCGGAGATGATACGGCGAGGAGATGGGGTGACGGGGAGGTGGGAAAAAGACGATCCCGCCGCTGCGATGCAGCGGCGGGATCGTAATTGTGTCGTCAAGACTATGACGCCTTACTCGGCGGCGGGAGCCTCGGCCACGGGGGCTTCGGCGGCGGGGGCTGCCTCGGCCTTCTTGGCGCGCGAACGGCGGGTGCTCTTGGCCTTCTTGGTGGTGGCCTCCTTGAGCATGTTCTCGTTGTAGTCGACGAGTTCGATGATAGCCATCTCGGAGTTGTCGCCGTGACGGATGCCGGTCTTCAGGATGCGGGTGTAGCCACCGGGGCGGTTGGCGACCTTCTGCGATACCTCGCGGAAGAGTTCGTTGACGGCCTCTTTGCTGTGGAGGTAGCTGAAGACGATGCGGCGGTTGTGGGTCGAGTCTTCTTTGGAGCGGTTGATGATGGGCTCAACATAGACTCTGAGGGCCTTGGCTTTGGCAACGGTGGTCTCGATGCGCTTATGCATGATAAGCGAGGTGGCCATGTTGGAAAGCATAGCGACGCGATGGGCGTGGGTTCTTGACAGATGATTTACTTTGCAACCGTGTCTCATATTGTTGTTTATTCTTTATCGAGTTTATACTTTGTTACATTCATGCCGAATTCGAGGTTCTTCGAAGCGACGAGGTTCTCGAGCTCGGTGAGCGACTTTTTGCCGAAGTTGCGGAACTTGAGGAGGTCGCTCTTGTTGAACGACACGAGGTCGCCCAAGGTGTCGACTTCGGCGGCCTTGAGGCAGTTGAGTGCGCGGACCGAGAGGTCGAGGTCGATAAGCTTGGTCTTGAGGAGCTGGCGGATGTGGGCCGTGGTCTCGTCAAACTCGTCCTGCACGGGCTTGGTCTCGACGTCGAGGGTGATACGCTCGTCGGAGAAGAGCATGAAGTGCTGGATGAGAATGGTGGCTGCTTCCTTGAGGGCCTCCTTGGGGTGGATGGAGCCGTCGGTCTCAATGTCGAAGGTGAGCTTCTCGTAGTCGGTGCGCTGCTCGACGCGGTAGTCGTCGACGGCATACATAACCTTTTTGATGGGGGTATGGATGGAGTCGACAGCGATGACGCCGATGGGGTCGGTGGGGCGCTTGTTCTCGTCGGCGGGGACATAGCCACGGCCCTTGTCGATGCTGAGAGTGATGTGCAGCTCGGTGGAGGGTTCCATGTGGCAGAGCTCGAGGTCGGGGTTGAGGACCTGGAAGCCGTTGAGGTGGCTGTTGAGGTCGCCGGCCTTGAGGACGGTCTGTCCCTTGACGGTGAAGGAGAGCTTCTCGTGGTCGGTGTCCTCGAGCTGGCGGCGGAAGCGGATCTGCTTGAGGCGGAGGATGATGTCGGTCATATCTTCCACCACGCCGGGGAGCGAGGAGAACTCGTGGTCGACCCCGTCGATCTGGACCGAGGTGATGGCATAGCCTTCGAGCGAAGAGAGAAGGACGCGACGCAGAGCGTTGCCGATGGTAGTGCCGTAGCCGGGCTCCAGGGGGCGGAATTCGAACGTGCCGCGGAAGTCGTCAGCTTCGAGCATGACCACCTTGTCAGGTTTCTGGAATGATAAAATTGCCATTTGTTATCCTTTCTTTCTTTTGTTGGTTTATTTCCGGCCGGGGCCGGTTTTTCACCTCGCTGTGAGGCTATTACTTCGAGTAGAGGTCGACGATGAGCTGCTCGTTGATGGTCTCGGGGATGTCGGAACGCTGGGGGTAGTTGACGAACTTACCGCTCATGGCGTTGCCGTCCCACTCGAGCCAGGGGTAGTTGTTGGCGCGCGAAGCCAGGGCGTCGGTAATGATCTCGAGCGATTTGCTGCGCTCGCGGACCGAGACGACGTCGCCCTCGCGGAGCGAATAGGAGGGGATATTGACGATTTCGCCGTTGACGGCGATATGACGATGCGAAACCAGCTGACGGGCCTGGGCGCGGGTGCGGGCGATGCCGAGGCGGTAGACCACGTTGTCGAGGCGGGCCTCAATGAGTTTCATCAACTCTTCACCGGTGACGCCACCGCGACGCGAGGCTTCGGCGTAGAGTTTGCGGAACTGACGCTCGAGGATGCCGTAGGTGTATTTGGCCTTCTGCTTCTCGTTGAGCTGGGTGCCGTATTCGGACACTTTGCCACGGCGACGGTTCTGACCGTGCATGCCGGGGGCGTAGGGTTTCTTCTCGTAGCTCTTGTCCGGGCCATAGATAGGCTCGTGGAACTTTCTTGCGATTTTGGTCTTCGGACCTGTGTATCTTGCCATTGTTTGTTGTCTTTTCTTGTTAGATTAAATAATTACACGCGACGACGCTTCGGGGGGCGGCAACCGTTGTGGGGCAGCGGGGTGATGTCGGTGATTTCGGTCACCTCGATACCGCAGGTGTTGATTGCGCGGATTGCAGATTCACGTCCTTGACCAGGTCCTTTCACAAAGACCTTTACTTTTCTTAGGCCCAAATCATAAGCAACTTTGCCGCAATCTTCCGCAGCCATCTGGGCGGCATACGGAGTGTTTTTCTTCGATCCGCGGAAGCCCATTTTTCCGGCAGACGACCAAGAAATCACTTGACCGGCGTTGTTCGTCAACGAGACGATGACGTTGTTGAAGGATGCAAAGATGCATGCTCTTCCCTGAGGTTCAACTTTTACGACTCTCTTTTTAGTCGGTTTGGAAGTTTTTGCCATTTGTTTTTGCTTGATTTACTTTGTTTACTTTCTTTGCCAACCGCTCCTGAAGTCTGTTATCTAATCCGCGATTGGGGCGCTACAACCTTTACTTACTTGGTAGCTTTCTTCTTGTTAGCAATTGTTTTCTTCTTACCCTTACGAGTGCGAGCGTTGTTCTTGGTGCTCTGTCCACGGAGGGGGAGACCCAGACGGTGACGGATGCCGCGGTAGCAGCCGATATCCATCAGTCGCTTGATGTTCATCTGCACCTCGGAGCGGAGGGCGCCTTCGACCTTGTACTCGTCGTTGATGATGTTGCGGAGGGTGTTCTGCTCGTCGTCGGTCCAATCCTGCACCTTCTTGCTGGCGTCGATGCCGGCCTTGGCCAGAATCTCCTTGGCGGTGCTACGTCCGATACCGAAGATATAGGTCAGGCCTATCTCTCCTCTTTTGTTCT
>JAEEGL015775611.1_pt1 | contig 11953 bp, 7 predicted proteins | sample 9134231 | NCBI WGS metagenome assembly JAEEGL01 (sample SAMN16246548, study PRJNA631951) | gut metagenome | biome: gut microbiome; feature: rumen; material: fiber-attached | host: Bos | place: Iran: Karaj | collected 2018-10 | reverse complement strand
TGTTGAGTGGTATGTCGGAATTTCCGACAAACCTTCTCTCTTTCCAATTCTCCTTCCTTGAAGATGTTAGAGATGTGTTCTGTTATCGTTGATCTGCCCTTACCATACAGCTGAGCAATTTGTTCCTGTGTCAGCCATACCGTTTTCTCCTCCAACCTGACATCGAGCCTTATTTTACCATCCTCTGACTGATAGATGATAATCTCTCCTTTGTTTTTCTCTATCTCGTTTGTCATATCATTATAACGTTTTTATTACATCACTTTGTTCTGTGACTTTTGTCGCGACTCGGCCATTTGATAACAAGCTCTCATGGCTCTCGCTGCTCCAAAAGTTCTGTTCTTATTTCGTGACCCCGTAGATCCGTGAGTCCTTGTTTCCGTAAATTCGTGAGTCCATCTTACTTCTTCCTTCTAACATCTTACATCTTTTTATAGTATAGAAAATACGAAAATGTTACATGTTTCATTGGATTTTTTTTGTACGATTATGTTAGTGGCTCACAATACATTTTATTAACCACTCTATCACGCATCAGTTTCATATCCTTGAAGTTTCGACTGATGTTTTGGATAAGCTCTATGTAGTTATCCGTGCCGTCTTCCTTCCTATAATAATAGGGTTTGATTGAGATGCAGTTCTTGTGTTCAAAGATTGTGTTGAGTAAAGTTCTGTCAGAGTTCCCACAAGAATGTCCCATAATGCATACTTGGAATGGAGCAGACTCTATGAACCGTAGAACATTCCTGTAGTTATCCAGCTCCAAATAACGAATAGATTTTATATATCTCAAGTATTCATTATCATTAAGATTTTGGAGTTTTGTATAGTTTTCGTCCAGCTCGTCTCCGTAGCCGAAAATCACACTTTGGGGAGAACTTAACTTACCATGAATGTAGTTGATATTTGAGTCGTCTCTTAAATACTTTTGAGGGGTATTTGTATAGTTGAAGTTAAGCATTAAGACATTATTTGGGGGAAAATAATCGTTATGAATACCAGATGATAGTGCAATCTCCCTTTCTTTTATTGGGCGATACATTTTATCCCTGATATCATTAATCAGATTACATTCCTTGTATTCTTCAAAAGTTAGATAATCTACAAGTTCCTTTTTTAAATAATTCAGCTCTTTGTTTATTTCAATTACATTCTTTTCACCATCGCTAAGCTTACTACAATTAATCAAATCATTATAGTATTCATTTTCTATATCTACCCATCCTTTCGTTTCGATGCTTTGATTTATCCGTTGAAAAAAGAAACTATTATACTCGAAATCACACAAATCCTTATCATTTTTGGCGATGGCTACGAGATCCATTTCTTTCCATGGAATTTGTATGTTTGGACGTGTATAATGGTTCCCCCAAACCAGATACCAACCATGCAAGCCCACACTATCTTTCAATTTAAACGAGCATAGTCCATCTGACTCATTCTTTTTGTCACTACTTAGCAAACGCAGCTTCCATTGTTCCCAATACCATTTGATAAAATCTTTATAACTTGTTTTCAAACCATGAGCCAAGTCAAAACCATTGCCTATGAGTACGATTCTGTTCATGCATTATACCAATGGCGGCAAGCCCAATTCTTTCAAAAACTCATTATGCGTATCACGTGCCTTGACGATTTCTTTTTCTATCTCTACCAGCTTGTCATGTACCTCTTGCAAGTCGATAGGTTTTTCCTCCTGTGCAAGACTGACATAGCGGGTGATATTCAGATTATAGTCATTCTCCTTAATCTCCTGCAAAGACACCTGACGAGAATAGCGAGGCTTTTCCGTTCTGAATTGATAGGTCTCTACAATGTCATCTACATCTTTATCGCGAAGATAATTCTGTCGCTTTCCTTTTTCGTAATGCTCATCAGAACTTGCATTGATAAAGAGTATCTTCTCATTCTTACGACACTTCTTCAGCACAAGGATGCAAACTGGAATACCCGTTGAATAGAACAGATTAGCGGGCAAGCCGATAACAGCATCTATATTGTCATCCTCAAGCAACTTCTTTCTGATTGCCATTTCCTTACCACTACGGAACAATACACCATGAGGCAAGATGATAGCCATCGTACCTTCATCACTCAAGAAATGGAAACCATGTAACAGAAACGCAAAATCAGCAGCAGACCTTGGTGCCACGCCATAACGACTAAAACGGAAGTCTTTGGCCGTTTCCTCTGAAGGATCCCAACGAAGTGAGAAGGGCGGATTAGCCACTATAGCATCAAAGGTCATTTTCTTGGCAGGGTTATCTTCATTCAGAATATCCCAATCATTTGCCAGCGAGTCACCATGATGAATCTCAAACTCCGTATCCTTTACACCATGCAGCAACATATTCATTCGGGCAAGGTTATAGGTCGTGATATTTTTTTCTTGACCATATATCTTGCCAATACCGCTTTCACCCATCTGATTACGGACATTCAGAAGCAGAGAGCCAGAGCCACATGCGAAGTCTAGTACTCTGTTAATCCTGTTCTTCTTCCCCGCTTTAGGATCTTGGCAATCCAATGTAACAATATGCGATAGAATTGTTGAAATCATCTGTGGAGTATAGAACTCACCTGCTTTCTGTCCAGAGCCTGCAGCAAACTGTCCTATCAAATATTCATAGGCATCACCCAACGAATCATTGTCAGAAGAGAAATCTTTCAAGCCATCTGCAATGGTTTTGATTACCTTTGTCAGAAGCATATTCCTTTCAGTGTAGTTCTTACCTAACTTTTCGGAACTCAAATTTATCTCTGAGAACAAACCCTTGAATGAACTTTCAAAAGACTTGTCTTCTATATATTTGAAGCCATCTTGCAGGGTATATAGCAATTCGTTACTTTGTATCCTTGCCAATTCTACTATATTATCCCATAAGAATTGTGGCTCTATGACATAATGAATCTTACGTCTCATCTGTCGTTCAAACAGCAGAGTATCATTGGGATTCTCATTATACCATATTTGCAAAGGCGTGGTAACACCCAAAGTTTCCATTATATCTTTAGGGGTATCTGGGTAATCTGCCCCCAATTCTTTCTTTGCTGCTAAGACGTAATTATCCGACAGATATTTCCAAAATAGAAACGACAGCATGTAATCACGGAAATCATCCGCCATCATTGCTCCACGCAAATTATTTGCTATTCCCCACAGGGTTTTTCCAAGCTCTTGTTGACTATTTGTTATCATATCTGAAAACGAAATATTGAATCTATTCTGTCCATAATTTCCATAAAAAGCGTTTGCTGTTCTGATGACATTAAATGAGTTTGATAATAATAAACATCCTTGTGAGATTGTTCGTTTATCAGATCAGCAACATCTGAACCAAAACCAAGCCTATCCAAGGCGAAACCGAAATTACCACTTCTTCCTAAGAAGGAAGCGATGTTTTCTAGTAGTTGCCTAAGTAACACAAAATTGAAACTATCTAAGAAACCCGTTGGTTGAGTTGATTTGATATTTTCTACTATCAATTTATATAGATGTAAATGGTATAAAAAGACATCATGGCCATATGGTGACATTGATAGATTACCTTTGGCATCTTTTCCAAGTATAAAGGTCTCTGTAATATTTTTAAACCTTTCACTTCCATTCGCCTTTCTTAATCTGTCAATGAGAATTGAGAACAATTCAATATGGTGGGTTGTAATGATAATTTTTTTGTTTTTGTAGTTACTACTAATAATATCCATAATCGCAGAAGCGGTCATATGGACATTATGTTCATCTAAACTCGAAACGGGGTCATCAATGAAAATATGTGCACCTTGCTCTGCTATCCAATCTTCTATTTCGAAGAGGGCTAAGAAGAAGCACCATATAAAAATACGTTCTTCTCCCCTTGATATTTTAATTGGATGTGCTTGTTCCTTATCATCCAATGAGAAAAAGGATATGGAGTCAATACCTTTTTCAATATCATCAACACCATCAGTTTGATAGGGATTAATGATAAAAGAGAAATTAGGATTATATCTATTCAATTTACCTTGAACTCTTTTGTATATTGTCCTGCCATCATCGTCCTTTTCGGTATCTTCAATTATATAAGAATGAAAACGGTTTAAGCTACTTTCCAGGACAGACAATTTCATGTTTTGATTGTTGTGCTCCTCATCATTATCCCAAAAGAAGAGATCTTCGCTGAAAGCATTGAAATATACGCCAGCATGATTGCCGCCATTATGTTGTTTAGTAGCATCTTTGTATGCTACGGATAAACGAGTCTTACCAACTGCATTAAATGCATAGATTAAGACAATTTTTGAACTGCCTGTTCTTATTTGCTCAGCTATTTCGTTGATATTCATATTGCTTTATTTATAATTTGGAAAATAATTGTTGTATTAATCCTTTTTTATGTTGTTCTAATAAGTTCAATTCATTTGTATAACAACTAATCATTTTATCTATTGATGATAAACATTCAGCTATTTTCTTTTGTTCTGATGGAGAAGGGACTATAACACTTACTTTATTAAAGAAATCATCAGTTGAGATATTCAAAAGTCCATGATTTCTTGCTCCTTCTTGAGCAATTTTCCCTATTTCATCATTAATCAAGTCTGTTTCGAAATAGTGTTCAAAGAAATCTATGCTACAATTTATAGCCTTTTTTATCTTAAAACAAATATACAACGTAGATACCACTCCCTTATCATACAATCGTAAGGATTTTATTGCACCATAAGGATGGCCTTGAGAACGACTCTTATTGTAGGCAAAATCTCCTTTGTATATCAAATAATAATTTGTAACATCAAGAGCTGCAACATTTTTGTTGAAATAATCATATTGGCTTACCAAACCATATTGGGCAGAAATGGTCAGAACATTTTGATTGTTCTCTTTGTTCTTTCTTGTTATTCTATCGAATAATTCTCCTAATTTCTTTTCTTCCCATCCGCTATCCTTTTCAAATTCTTTAAGACGTAATTTGGGCGTTTTCTGACCTTTGACAGGAAATAGTTTCTGTATCAATCCTTTTTTGTGGGATTTTAGCAATTCTAATTTGCTGTTGTTTTCAGCAATCACCTCATCTATCGTAGAAAGGCACTCGGCTATGCGCTTTTGCTCTGCAAGAGGAGGAAAAGGTATCTTAATTTCTGAGAATTGCTGATAACTAATCATTTTCCCATCTCGAATACCTTCTAGATTCCTATTTAAATCTTGTATATATTTTTCTGACTTAAAATAATGACGGTAGAAATCATTGCAAATGGAATCATTTTTTCGTCTTAAAACGATATATGCAGGACTGCACAATCCTTTGTAGTTTGAATATTCTATACCACCCTGAAATGATCTTAGACTAATGATGAAATCTCCTATTTCAACAACTTTATATCCCGCAATGCTTTTGTCGCTTACAATAACATTATAGTCTATTAATTCTCTTGGAATAGCACCTTGGTCTTGAGTTATAGCCAAAACAGGTAAATCAGAATTGTGATTCTTGTTCACAATGGGAGCGAACAATTCATTCCCTGGAACATAATCCCAACTCCCTGAATTGGAAAATTCGGAAAAACGTCGTATAGGAATATTTTTCATTTCTTTAGCTTCCATATCACTGTTGTTTTTGCTTAAATCCATCTTTCAGAATGTTCAAGAACACTTCATTATTTGCTTTTGCGTCCTTGATAAATGCATCAATGGAAAGCACATACGTTCCAATCGAATATTTGGTCGGATCATCAAGAGATAGTTGAAGCTTATTCTCTTTATAGTACAAGCTGTCTTTGGAAAACAGAGGCGTGTATTCATCATTGATTAGCGACAACTTGAACTCATCATTGAATTCAACGATGGCATAAAACCACATCCGTTGAATCTTATTTGGATAGTATTTCAACAACTTAATGGCGCGTTGCTTCAGTTGGCTGATGGCTTCTTCTGTTTTTGCAAGTTTAATCCCTCTTTTTTTAAGTTCAATAACAACGACATCAACCGATTTGTCTTGAGAACTATGAGGATCATTTGAAAACATCACTACTATATCGGGGCGATCATTGTCAGTTTCTGCTGAAGTTTGCGTTATTTCTTCAATGACCTGCTTCATTGTCTTATCTGACATGGCAGTAGTGTATGTCATATACTTGTTGTCAAGTAGCCAAAGATTATTATTATAATTACAATCTAAATCTCCTTCTTTGAACACGTTTTTTTGAGGAAGAATAATGTTATGAAGGTCTGCCTCAGGATTGTCTTTTGTTATAGCCTCAACTTTTTGGATTATCTTTTCTCTATACAAAATGTATTGGGCTAAAGTTCTTGAAGAAACATCCAGTGCTTTATCATATCTGTCACCTTCCAATGATTGTGCTTCCAAGATATCTTTTTGGTCTCGCATAAATCGCTTTTGTGCTTCTTCGATGGATTTTGACCGTTCAATTATTCCCACCTCATTTTTGTCAAAATAGCCCAACAAATGGGGATATGTCTTATTTAAAGATTCTTTTGTTTTTTGATTTTGCTCTTTTATGATTGGAATTTCCTTTTCTACAATCTCTGCAACTTTATCTCTAAACAAACTCTTAATAGTTTTTAAATCCACTTCTTTTATGGTAAGGGTTTGCCTTGCCGCATCAACTTTGCCATTAAAGAATGTCGAACGCAAAATAAAGACAATAGTATAACCAGTCTTTGGCAAATTCTCCCGTGAAATTATATCATCTAAAACTTGTGTTCTGTTATCCACGCATAAAGCAGTCATCAAGAAGGTTTCTGATGGCACATTATTTTCACACACAGCATAATCAAGGAGTGTGTTTTCGAACATTCTTACAACATCAGCATTGAGTTCTGTTGTTGTCATGTCTGGTATATCTGATTGCAATATTACTCGTTCATAGGCTCCCACTAAGTGTTTTTTATTTTTATGAGGAATTTCTATTTTGAATGAAATTTTGAAGTCTTTTCCTTCTTTTTTTAGCAAATAAAGCCTAGGATAAAACTCTAACAATATTTGTCGATACAAATAATCAGGAGTAATGACCGAATTGCTACTTAATCTTTGTAGTGAGCAATCTTTGAAAGTCAATTTGGTCTCTTGCCTACCTTCTCCATCTTCTAACAACTGCATGTCGGTTTTTTCCTTATCGAATTCGTCATTAAAAGTAAAGGTACGATGCATTCCGTCAAAAAAGCTTGAGACTTCGATTTTGTCGAAATAGCTCAGATACACCAATCGCCCAACCCCTTTATGAGTATCTTCTTCAACTTTTAACAACTCACAAAACTTATCGTAACGCACATCCGTAAAACCTTCTCCATTGTCAACAATTTCAATCTGCAAGGTTTCTTGTTTCTCAAAAGAATCTATAAAAACATTAATCTTAATTTCTGTTGCATTTGCATCGAGAGAATTTGCAATGGCCTCCTTAAACACTTGCTCTAAAGAAGGGTTTTGGAAGAACAATTTAACCGCTTGTTTCGTATTTACTCTCATAATGATTTATCTTGTTTAATCTTCATACGCTGAAAGACCAGAAATCTTCTGTCCTGATACCATCCGCTTTAATAAAGGTATCAAGTCATTCATTACCTCTGTTTCTTTGCGAGTACGGTCACGCCAGCCTAAATCTAAAGGAGCCAACAAGTCATTTAACCTTTCGCCATCGAATATCTTTCGCTCTACAATGTCATCAACGAATGTTTTAATAGAAGCAACATTCAAATGATGCTTCTCGGCAATATCCATTAGTTCATTAGCAAACTTCTCTGTCTTGAAAAGTTCGTAGCCATCTCTGATTTCTTTCTCAGTCTTACCATTTACGCCTTTTGCATCCAGACTATCAATATAGGCCATGATGTCTTCGCGCTCATCTATCAGATTGGCACTGGAGCAGACAAGGTCTTTCAATTGTTCTTTGGTCAGTTTCATCATAGACGGAGCACCCACATAACGGGTAATGAGTTCCATGATGTAGTCATAGTCTATCAATGCTGATGCAAACAAGACGAACTCGAAATCCAAGTCCTCTACCTCTGGCGATACAGCAGTATCATTTTTTTCACGCTTGGTCTTCAGTTCCTTTGCCACATCAAGGTATGCACCACGGAAAGCGCGCAATTCATCATCGCTAATGAGTCCATATAAATCTGTCTCATCAGATTCTCCTGTCATTAATACAGCATTGTCATTATTCACTTTTACGAGGTCTGTATATTGGTCTAGCTGCGTCTTGTAACGTTGAACTTCCTTGAAGCAATTTATAAAGCCAGCTTTTGCTTTATCTCCCTTCAAATTCACTACTTCGTCTGCTTTAAACTCCAAATTATACAGGTGCATGAAATTACGGAGATCACTCTCTGACTTACGTAATTTTTTGATAATTTCAGATGCTGGCTCAACAAGCCATACCTGACGAGCAACCTCCTCATTCTTTTCACCAGAGAACAATGCTATAGCCTCGTCAACGGCTTCTTGCTGTCCACGAAAATCAAGGATATTGCCGTAGGGCTTAGTGTCATTCAATATTCTGTTGGTACGAGAAAATGCCTGCACAAGACTATGATACTTCAAGTTTTTATCCACATAGAGCGTATTCAGATACTTGGAGTCAAAGCCCGTCAACAGCATATCCACAACAATTGTAATGTCTATCTTATTCTTATGTGCATAATCCTTGTTGGTGTACTTCTGATTCTTGATTCTCTGCTGCACATCCTGATAATAGGCATCAAACTCCTCTACGGAATGATTTGTACCATATTGTTCGTTATAGTCTTTGATGATGGCTTTAAGAGCCGTCTTTTTCTGGTCAGGCTCTTTCTCATTATCCAAACGCTCTTGTTGCAAATCCTCCTGAATCTGCATAATGTCCTTGTTCCCCTCGGCTGGCGGCGAGAACACACAGGCGATATTCAACGGCTCAAAGGTATCATCCATCAACTGGTGGTCAGCCTGTATCCGTTTGAACGACTGATAATACTCTATTGCTTCATTGATAGAGCCTGTAGCAAAGAGCGCATTGAAACGTCTCTCGTTGGTGGCGGCACTATGCTTTTGCAGGATAGTCTTCACTATTGCCTGCTTCTTGGCTACACCAGTTATATTGGGATCGTCCTCTGGCTTAAAATAGTCCACATGGAAACGCAATACATTCTTATCATCAATGGCATTGGTGATAGTATAGGCATGAAGTTCTTTCTCAAAGACATCTTCCGTTGTCTTGTATTGAGCCTCTTCACCTGTTATCTGGGTGTAAGTTGCATTCTGCTCAAAGATAGGTGTTCCTGTGAATCCGAACAACTGAGAGTTAGGAAAGAACTCCTTGATGGCCTTATGATTCTCGCCAAACTGTGAACGGTGGCATTCATCAAAGATAAACACCATTCTCATGTCTTTGACAGGAAGCAAACGCTGCTGATAGTTCTGACGATTCTGAGGATCTAACGCAATGCCTAACTTCTGAATGGTGGTCACGATAATCTTATCAGAATAATCCTCTGACAGCATCCTGCGAACAAGTGCATCTGTATTTGTATTCTCCTCGACACAGTTCTCTTGGAATCGGTTAAATTCCTCACGGGTCTGTCTGTCAAGGTCTTTTCTATCAACCACAAACAGGCACTTGTCTATCTCTGGATTGTCCTTTAATAACGTTGCTGTCTTAAATGAGGTCAGTGTTTTACCACTACCTGTTGTGTGCCAAATATAGCCATTACCACGATTCTCGTTGATGCAGTCCACAATGGCATTGACAGCATAAATCTGATAAGGTCGCATCATCAGTATCTTCTGCTCACTGGCAACGAGTACCATGTAACGACTTATCATCTTACCCAACTTGCACTTTGTCAAAAACACTTCAGAGAAATCATCAAGATTCGTTATCTTGTTGTTTTTCTCATCAGCCCACTGATAAACTGGCAAATAGTTCTCGTCAGCATTGAAATTAAAGTGGGTATTATTGTTATTCGCAAAATAATAAGTTCTCGTTTGGTTGCTGACAATGAATATCTGCATGAAGCAGAGCAACGAATTAGTATATCCATTGCCGATGTCTTTTTTATAATCAACAATCTGCTGCATGGCACGACGAGGACTTACATCGAGATTCTTCAACTCAATCTGAACAACGGGCAAGCCATTAATCAGCAGAATCACATCATAGCGATGCGAACTGTAACGGGTATTCATCCGTAATTGATGGATAACCTCATAATCATTCTTGCACCAGTCTTTGATGTTGACCAGTGTATATTGAAGTGGGGTTCCATCTTCACGCATAAATGTATTGCGTTCACGCAACCTTTTGGAGGAAACAAATACATCCGAATCTGTGATTTCTTCCATTAAACGGGTGAACTCGGCATCTGTCAGATGTACCTTATTCAATGTCTGGAACTTCTCACGGAAATTACGCTCTAGGCTCTGTCTGTCGCAAATGTCATCACGATAGACGTACTTTAGATCTGCAGTCAGTTTCCTTATGAAACTGTTCTCTATTTGGCTTTCTAACACTTCTTCTTTTAGTTTTATGGCACAAATATAATATTTTGTTCGTAAGAATACAAATATTCAGAACTTTTCTGAATAAAAAATCATTTTAAATGATGATTTCTTTCTCGTTTTTTTCTTACCCAATCTCTATCCTTTCATTTAAAGACACTTGCAAATGACTTTTTATCTGCATCAATCCAAGCTGTGGTGCCTTGCATTGCTGTGCCTGTACAGAAACTGGCAGCTGCGGAGGGAGAGGCTTTAAGCAATTCTATATCATCTCTAAGGACATAGAAATCTCCTTCGGGATGCATGATGGAAGAAATGGGGAAAAGTTCTTCACGACGTTTACGAATGGCTGTGGGAATACTCTTTGCAGCTTTGGCACGAATACGGCTACCGGCCTTAATCACGTAGCGATTGTCTGAGGGGTAATAATCTAACGCGGCCTTTACACCACTCTTAGGAGCATCCATATAAAAAGTATGTGGCTGTTCGTGGGTCTCCGTCTGAGTTGACTCTTCTGAAGGTTCGAAGACATCACGGCCATAAAACTTTGTGAGGAACATAATTTCGTCAAAGAACAACTCCATATCGTTCTCTTTATCAGGGGCAATACTTGGCTTTTGGGGAATCTGCTTGTTCTCGTCAAGCGAATAAGTACCAACTTCCATTGCTTTCTTTATTCCAAGATATTCTAAGAAAAGGACCTCGCTGGCATATACCTCATTGGCCTTTGACACAAATACAAGGGCTGTGTCCCAGAAGTCTTTTTTGCTCTGATGGTCCTTGACCCGATGCAGGAAGTCATTGCTTTGACCAATATAAGCCTTGGGAGTACCATCTGGCGTTTGTCCCAGCAGAACATAGAAACAATATTGGTTTAGGAGTTTCTCTTTTGAAACCAATGCAAGTTGTTCACGGGGAATTACATAGAGCTGACAAGTACGCGTGCTACCCATGTCAATGATACGGGCTCCACTAAGTGACTTATCCAACAATTTTGTATAAACGGTAAGTATTGCCATGGCTTTTTCTGTTTTCTGTTACAAATATACGAAAAACCTTTAGTTCTCGAAGTCCCTATTATAACTATTTTCACTTTCGTGGCCAATCAACATGAAAAAACTGGAATTGGTCAGAATGTAAACATATCCAGGTTCTTTGTTGTTCATTTTAGCCTTCTTGGTTTTTATTTTGCAAATATACTAAATCTATTGGATAGTGGAGGGTCTTTTTCTCTTTTTTCAAAGAAAAAACAAAAAATGGCATCACATTAACAACGTGATGCCATCTGTAGGATCTTACCAGATTCGGGAGCTGGCGAACTGCCTCCAAAAGGAGAATGTCTTACGCTGGAAAAAGTTGACACAAAAGTCAACTTAAGATGAATGAATTATCAGTAAAAACCAAGAAGGCAAGAAAGTATCCGAGTCAGGAAGACAAGGAAGAAATGGTCCGAGCATTTCATCTGTATGGTGAAAGCG
>JAEEGL014970127.1_pt1 | contig 11953 bp, 9 predicted proteins | sample 9134231 | NCBI WGS metagenome assembly JAEEGL01 (sample SAMN16246548, study PRJNA631951) | gut metagenome | biome: gut microbiome; feature: rumen; material: fiber-attached | host: Bos | place: Iran: Karaj | collected 2018-10 | reverse complement strand
TGCAACAATTAATGAAACATGATACACTGTCTGCAGCAGGAGGAATATAAGATGCAGAAGAGTATTGATGAAAAAATAGTCTGTATTTTTACCAATCCGGAAGTCTATCAGCTCTGTCTTTCGCTGAAGGAAGAGATGCAGATCGGCTGGAAGGTCTTTTTTTCTCCGATGGAAAATGCCGTAGCGCTGGGAAGACAGGTCCAGAAAGAAGGGGCGGAGCTGATAATCAGCCGCGGAGGCGTTTCTGTTTCGCTGCAGCAGGCGGTGGATATCCCGGTGATCTCGCTGAAATACACTTTTCTGGATTTTGCCTCGGCTTTGGAAAAAGCGCGGAAGATATCGGATAAGATCGCGATCGTCAGTTATGCATCCGGCTATACTTATGCACAGCAGTTTGCGCAGTTCTTCGGAATGACGATTCCGCTGGCACAGATCACGGACAGTCATTCGGTGCTGGAAGTGGTCCGTGAACAGAAGGAAAACGGAATTGAGGTTATAGTAGGCGGCTACAGCAGTATCCGTGCGGCCAGACAGCTCGGCATGGCGAGCGTCCCGATGGGCTGCAACCGGGAATCCATTCTGGAGGCGCTGGAACAGGCCCGCAAAACCCTGACTATATTATATGAACAGAAATCCAGACTGGAAACGGTCACGGCGGTATTAAGCACAGCGACTACCGGGATGCTGGTAGTGGATCCTTCGGGGAAAGTCACCCATATTAATTCCCTGGCGCAGTCGGTTCTGGGAGCAGGTGAAGCGGAGACCGTCGGAACCAGTTACCGGACAGCTTTTCCCTATCCTCAGCTGGTCGAGCAGAGTCTGAAAGGCGAGGCGGTCCGTCAGCGTGTCATTTCCCACAACAAACGTTTTATTATAGTAGACTGTATCCCGATCCGCGTGAAAGAGCAGATCATTGGCAGCGTTATCAGTATTCAGGAGGGAGACGAGATCCGGAATATGGATAACAAACTCCGTATCAAAGCACTGGGAGACGGTCATATTGCAAAGAACCGTTTTAACGATATTCTGGGCAACAGCCGCGTCATACAGACGGCAAAACAGAAAGCGCAGACCTATGCCGCGGTCGACAGCGCCGTGATGCTGTACGGAGAATCGGGAACCGGCAAGGAACTGTTCGCGCAGAGCATCCATAACGCGAGTCCGCGGCGGAAATACCCGTTTGTCGCGATAAACTGTGCGGCGTTGCCGGAGACGCTGTTGGAGAGCGAACTTTTCGGCTACAGCAAAGGTGCTTTTACCGGCGCCCGGTCCGAAGGAAAGGCCGGGATTTTCGAGCTGGCCCAGAAGGGAACAATCTTCCTGGACGAGATCGGGGAGATGCCGTTAGCCCTGCAGTCCCGCCTGCTGAGAGTCCTGCAGGAGAAAGAAGTGGTCCGCCTCGGTGATACCCGCGTGATCCCGGTCGATGTGCGGATCCTCGCGGCTACCAACCGCAATCTGCTGGAAGAAGTACGAAAAGGCAATTTCCGGAAAGATCTGTATTACCGACTGTGTGTCCTGATCCTGACGGTCCCGCCGCTTCGGGAGAGGAAAGAAGATATCGGGTTCCTGGCAGCGCATTTTGCCCGTGAGTATGCTGGACGCTACGGCAAAACAGCAGATTCGCTGACACCGGAAGCGCTTGAATTGCTTCAGGGAATGGATTTTCCCGGCAACGTGCGGGAGCTTTCCAGTCTGATGGAACGTACCGTTATATTAACTGAAGGAGACAGCATCGGCCCCAACGATATAAATAATGCCAAGCGGGAGGAATTCCCGGTTTACGAGCCGGAAACGGTTCCGGACAGAATACAAAGAGGGCGGCCGGCAGTAAAGCGGGCAGAAACAGAAGAACGCGAACGCATCCTTCAGGCGCTGGAAGAAGCCGGCGGACAGAAAGAAGCGGCCGCAGAGCTTTTAGGGATCAGCCGGGCAACCCTCTGGCGGAAGATGAAAAAAATGGGGCTGGAATAAAAGTTGGTACGGGTTTTGCTTATTTTTGCCATAGAAAACCATCTGAATACAGGAGGAAGATATGGCAAAAGTCGGACTCGTCGGCCCTTATAATCAAATCATGAAAGATTCTTTCTATCGCAACCTGCCGGAAGGCTTCGAAGTGATAGAGGTCTCCACGCGGGAAGAGTACGGACTTCTCTCTGACGTGGATTATATTCTGAATCGCACGATCGAAATAACCGAGGAAGATTTAAAGCTATTTCCCCGGCTTCGTCTGATCACAAAATACGCAGTGGGATACGACAATCTGGACCTGAAGGCAGCTGGCCTTAAGGACATTCCGATCACCAACTGCAAAGGATTCAATTCCGATTCTGTCGCAGAGCTGACGCTGGCGCACATGCTCTGTGTCTACCGCAACATTCTTCCGCAGTATGAAGCTTTAAAGCGCAATGAATGGTCTCAGGACAAGTACGTAAATCAGTCCTTTACGATCCACGGAAAAACGGTCGGGATCATCGGGCTGGGCAGCATCGGTTCCCGGGTAGCCGGTCTGGTGCAGGCTTTCGGCGCGAAGGTCCTTTATTATGATATCGTGCGCCGCAGCGAGGAAGAAGAAAAGGAGAGAAACTGGCAGTTTGTTTCCATGGAAGAGCTGCTGGCTTCTTCGGATATCGTGACGCTGCACTGTCCCGGTTCCGCGGCCACGCACCATCTGATCGGGGAAAAGGAACTGTCATGCATGAAGCCTTCCGCCGTGCTGATCAACTGCGCAAGAGGCACGGTCGTCGATCAGGCAGCCCTGATCGCGGCCCTGAAAGAAAAGCGTCTGGCCGGTGCCGGCGTGGACGTTTTTGAAGAAGAACCGCCGGTGAACAACCCGCTGCTGGAGCTGCCGAACGTCAGCGCCAGCCCGCACGTGGGCGGCACGACCTACGGCCTGGGCGCCGGCATGGTGAAGTTCTGCCTGGAGCTGATGAAAAACTTTGAGGATGGAAAAGGCCTGCCCCGCGCCAATATCGTCAACTACGCATTCCTGGCGCATCCGGAAAAGTGTGAGGTGTCTGAATGAAGAAGCATAAGCTGCTGCTCGTCTGCGCGGAACCGGAAGATATGGTGCTGCGCTGTGCGGGAACGCTGAAAAAATACGCCGATGACGGACGGGAGACCTATGTGATTGTTTTAGGCAGATCGGACCGGGTTCCGGAGCAGAAGATCCGGGAAGCGGCCGGACTGCTGTCCGTTTCCTGGCTGGATCTGTGGGATCTTCCGACGCATCCGCTCGTGATCGACCGGGAGCATACGGAAAAGCTGGCGCTGGAATTCAGGCGCATTCGCCCGGACGTGATCGTGACCCACGATCAGCTGGCCGATTATGCGCACCCGGACCGGGACGCGGCTTCCGATGCCGTCCGGATGGCCTATACGATCGCTTCCGGAGCCGGTGCCGAGCTGGGCGGGTATCCCGTTTCTCCCCGGCAGACCCCGATGTTCGGTCTTGAACCGGACCGCTCCGATGTCTGCCGTTTTAAGCCGGGGATTTATCTGGATATTACGGATCAGCGGCCGGTCCGCCTTCAGGTTCAGCGGCTGATGGGACTTTCGGAAGAAACCGTGGAAACGGCCGACTGCCGCTGCCGTCAGAGAGGCGCGGAAGCCGGGTGGCAGAGCGGAGAAAAGCCGGCCTGGGCAGAAGTCTTCTCGGTCTGGAATCCGATCTGCAGCTTTGACCGTTTCGTATGGTAGGAGGAAAGAAAATGGGACAGAAGATGATGATCATTACCGCCTACCCGGCCGATGCGTTGGAAGGCTGCGGCGGAAGCATTCTGAAATATCATGAAGCCGGAGATGAGATCTGTCTGGTTGTGATCGGCGACGGTCTGGAAGCGCATTCCGCTTTTACGGCAGAAGAGCTGCGAAGCGACCGGGCAGGCTGCTGCCTTCGTCTGCGGCGGGAAACGGAAGAGATTTACCGGTCTTTAGGCGTCAACTGTGTGTGTTTCCTCGGAGAGGACAGCTATCCTCTGAATCCGGGCAAAGAAACGGTGAAAACCCTTGCGGGCTGTATCCGGGAACAGGCGCCTGATTTTATTGTGACACACGGAGCAGAGAAAGATTTTGCCTGTCTTGACCATGCTGCCGCGGCGAAAGCCGTCATTCAGGCGGCGGATGCGGCGTTCCCCGGAAAAACGCTGCCGCTGTTCGGCATGGAGCCCTTCCGGCCGGAGCTTTCCGGCTGGCATCCGGATCTGATGCTGGATATTACCGATTTTGAAGAACAGAAGGAAGCGGCACTGGCTGCGCTGAAAACCGTGGCACCGGACCGGGAATTCCTGATCCGCCGGGCCCGGGCCAGAGGCGTTCATTCCAGCGGCCGGGGCGGTAAGCTCAGCTGCCGTTTTGCGGAGGCGTTTTCCGCCTTCCAGCCGGTCTGCACGCAGCCATACTTGATCTGGTAGGAGGGGAGTATGAAAAGAGTATTGGTCGTATCCGCTCATGTGGGCGATTTTGTCTGGCGCAGCGGCGGAACCATCGCCGAATTTGTCCGTCAGGGCGCAGAAGTCACCCTGATTATTCTGACCTACGGCCTGCGCGGCGAATCCAACGGATACTGGAAAAAAGAAGGGGCCAACTGGGAAGAAGCGGTGCCGCTCCGGCGGGAAGAAGGCCTCACGGCTGCCCGGCGGCTGGGGGTAAAAGAAATTCAGACCTGGGAATATGAGGATTATCCGCTCTATATGGATGCAGAGCGTCTGGGGCGTCTGGCCGGCGAGATCCGCCGGATCCGCCCGGAACTGATTATCACGCACGACGGAGAACGGGATGCGTTCAACACGGATCATACGCTGATCGGCCAGGTGATCTATCAGGCCTGTGAGATGGCCGCCTGCCTGAGACTGGAGCTGGGCGGACAGCCTCCGCTGGAAACGCTCCCGAAGGTCTGGGGCTTTGAGCCGCATGTGCCGGATCTGTGCGGATTCGTGCCCCGCGTCTATGTGGACTATACCTTATCGGCCGAGACCAAGCGGCAGGCCATGGAGGTCTACGCCGCCACGCAGAAAACCATGTTTGAGCCCTACTGGGCCAAAGGCGTGATCCGTGCCCGTCAGTCCGGGATCCCGGGCTGTGAATATGCGGAAGCCTTTAACGTGCTGGTTCCGTAAGCGAACAGGAAGCCGACAGTTCCCGCCCCGAGGGGATCTCCCCGGTGGGCGGGTTTTTATTGTCTGCGGCGCCCCGCCGTACCGGGGATGTTCATCAGATCCCGGTATTTGGCAACCGTGCGTCGAGAGATTTCACAGCTGCGGGCAGCCATCGCTTCGCAGAGCTTCTGATCGCTTAGGGGATGGGCTTTATCCTCCCCGTCGATCAGTTCTTTCAGCAGCGCCATGGCGGCACGGCTTCCGAACGCGGTGCTTTCACTCTGCGTAGCCCGCTGAGAAAAGAAATAATGCAGCGGAACCGTTCCCTGGCTGCTTTGAAGGTATTTGTTTTTGACTGCGCGGCTGACCGTGGAAACGTGGATGCCGAGCTCTTCTGCGACCTCCGTCATGGACAGCGGCTTCAAGGCCGTGCTGCCGCTACGGAAATATTCGGTCTGATGCAGAAGGATGGCTTCGGTGCAGCGCCGTAAGGTGCTTTCCCGCTGGCGGATCCCAAACTGAAGACTTTCGATCTGCCGGAGCTTATCCGCCAGATAGTGTTTGACTTCCGCATCCTCTGTTTCCTGAAAAAGCTGCTGATAATACGGATTGATTCTGAACCAGGGCTGTTCCTCCCGGACGATGCGGACAGAGAAAATCCCGTCCGATTCCGCGATATAAACATCCGGCCGGACATAGACCACAGACGTATTGGAATAGAAGCGGCTGCCCGGCCGGGGATCCAGCTCCCGGATCATGTCCCTGGCTTCCTGAACTTCCTGACGGCTGATGCCGAGGGCCTGGGCAATCGCGTTGTCGCGGAAGCGAGCCAGCTCTTCCAGATAGTTTTCGGCAATCAGAAGAGAAGCCGAAGAAGCGTGCCGGCGGATCAGCTGCAGCTTCAGACATTCCGCAAGGCTGCCGGCTCCGACACCGGCCGGCTCGAGCTGCTGCAGCAGAGACAGTCCGGCCTGAACCGAGGCCGTCGAAACGCCGAGTTCCTGTGCCAGTTCCTCCGGAGGAATACGAAGATAACCGTCTTCGTCCAGACAGTCGATCAGATAGCTGAGGATCCGCCGCTCTTCGCTGCTAAGGTGCCGCAGTTCAAGCTGACTTTGCAGGAAACGGGGGAGGGATTCTTCGAGTCCGCCGGCATTTCCGACCAGGTCCAGCGGAGAAAAGTCTTCGTCATTCCAGTCAGGATGATAGGAACGGTTCTGAAAGTCGCCGTTTTCGAGCCAGCGCCATTTGGCGAGAGCTTTCTCGCTGTCCCGGATCAGACTGCTTTCTGCCGGCTCCGGCTCAGGAGGCAATTCATCGATCACCGGATTCTCGAGGGACAGCTTCTGAATATAATCCCGCAGCTCCTGTTCACTCATCTGCAGCAATTCCAGATTCTGCAATTGCTGCTGCGTCAGTTGCTGCTCGGTTCGCTGAAGCTGTTCCATCTTTCCGCCCTTCTGTTCCATCGTATCCGTATTTTATCATGAAAGGCGGATGCATGCAATTTTTTTGGGGAGGCGGGACGGATTTATTTCTCCAGCAGAGCAGCCATATCTTCCAGCAGCGGAACGGACAGTCGGATAAGCTTCCCCGTATACGGATGCATCAGCTTCAGTTCGGCAGCGTGGAGCGCAGTGCGCGAAAGAGAAGAGGTCCGGTTCACGGCAGGATCACCGTAGATCGGGTCTCCCAGCAGCGGATGACCGATCGCTGCCAGATGGGCCCGGATCTGATGCGTCCGGCCTGAACCGAGCCGCAGCCGAAGAAGAGCATATGCCGAAAACTGTTTCTCAACCCGGTAAATCGTCCGCGCTGTTTTTTCGCTGCTTTCCGCAGCGGCTTCCCCGGCCGGAACGTTCTCTGTACCGGTCATTCGGATCAGGCCGCTTTCGGGATCCCGGAGCGCCCGGAGCGGAAGGCAGATCTCGCCTTCCCGATCTTTTTGCGCAAAGCAGCCCGCTGCCAGCGCCAGATAGGTCTTGCCGAAGCCTTCAGCGGCAAGGGCGCGGCGAAGCCGTTCCGCGGCGGCCGCATTCTTCGCACAGAGCACCAGCCCGGAAGTATCCTTGTCCAGCCGCCCGGCCAGATGGACCCGCGCGGCCGGATCGGTCCGGTCGAAATAAGCGCGGAGCGCATTGGCCAGCGTATCGTCCCGATGGCTGCCTGCGGGGTGGCAGACGAGCCCGGCAGGTTTATTGACGGCGAGCAGCGCTTCATCTTCGTAAACGATCTGAAGCGGGATCGCGGCCGGCTTCAGTTTTTCGGGCCGGGCTGCGGGATCGGAAGAGAGTACTTCCAGTACCTGCCCGGCTTTCACGCGCGCGGTGACGCGGGTCCGCACTCCGTCCAGCCGGATCCCTTCCGGATCGAATTTCAGTGAGCGGATGCGGCTTTCCGAAAGTTTAAAACGGCTGCGCAGAAAAAAGGCAACTGTATTTCCTGCTTCTTCTTCTGAAACGGTCAGATGAATATGTTCCGGCATGGACAGGCCCCTCCTTTCTTCGCCCTGATTTTGCAGACTGCAGCTAAATATTCCATCACGGCAGGGATATTGACACCGACTCACAGCAGGGATCGGTTTACAAATTAAAAAGGACGTATTATACTTATCTAATCGACAACATTATAACTCAATATCTGTAAAAATGCGGTTAATATTCTTAAAAATACATGGGGGGCAAAGATGAAACTGACGAGGCGGACTAAGTGGATCCTGGGCGCGGCTGCCGTGCTGCTTCTGGCGGCCGGCGTGACAGTCTTCATTCTTGCGAATAAAGCGGTGCGGCTGGATCCGGACGGAGACGTGAAAGCCTGGGTCAACGCCCGCTACGCCGTTGAGGAATTTAGCTTTGCCGGATGGCGGCCGAAAGATGCAGACAACGGATGCGTGGATGCCGAACCGATGTTCCGGGACAAAAACGGCCGTCTGTGTGTCTTCTACACTATCAGTCCAGAAAACGAAGAGAACCTTCCGGCTCTGTCTCCGGAAGAACAGGCACAAATGCTTGCCAAGGGCGGCCTGATACTTTCCTATCTTTCAATGAATGCCGGCCAGCCATGCGACTGGAAAGAGGGAGAGACTATCCTGATCGAATGCGCGCTGCGGAATGCTTACTGCGAAAAAGGGGAAAGCCTCTGGCATGTTCCGGTTCTCGGGCCCTGTATTATGGGGAGGAAAAGCGGGGAAGCGATTCATTTAGGGGCCATTCATCATATCACGGGCCGCTTGCTGGAGATTAAGGAGCAAGGAATCATCCGCAGAAAATATCCGCATATAACAAGCGATTTTGCGGTCGAATTCATGACAGTTTCCGAAGAGAAAGCAAAGGAACTGCTCAAAGACGCTGTCGACTACCGCGCTGAGGCCATCAATCTGACTTTTACCGGTTTAAATGAATATGACAGCTGCAGTATCCTGGTAATTGAAACGGAAAAAGGAAGGGAATCTTTTTACTGCTCGGATAACATTTTGCGCCGGAGCAGCTATCTCGAGGCATCTGCTAATGAAACCGGTACCTATTACAATGCCGTAGAAGAGCTTCCGTTAGATAAAAATCTTTCGCTCACAGCCTACGATTTTTGGTATCTGGACGGTGAATGGAAGTGGGTCATCTACAGCATAAAGGATGCGGAATAACCTTTATTCGGAATATGAGCAGTTCCTTGCCCTCCCCAGTCCGGGGAGGGCAAGACCTATATGGCCAAGATTCGATCAAAACGGATAAAATGCTTCAGTTCTCCGTACAACTGTGATAAAATAACTTAGTTAGGGATATCTTCCGGGTTTCCCGCAGTATTGCTTTTATGAGGCATCACGATGATCGTTCACGGAACCAAATCAGATCTGACCGGGACCCCGCGGCGGGAGATCCTGCGCTATATGGGGTACAGGAAGCTGCCCGAGGACGAGCCCGCCGCCCGGATCGATGCCGAATGGCAGGCGCAGCTTAACGTGGCAGAGCCGGCGGCGGTTTATAAGGTCTTTCCGCTTGAACGGCGGGAAGAAGGGCTTATGATCGGCGGCTGCCTCTTTGCCAGCCGGGTCCTGGAGAAAAACTTAAAGGGCTGCAGCCGGGTCTGTCTGATGGCTGCCACTTTAGGCTGGGCCGTGGATACCCGGATAAGACGCGCGGCCTATTCCGATGCGCTGACGCCCCTGATCGCGCAGGCGGTCGGGGCCGCGATGGCGGAGGAATGGTGCAATCGGGTGAATGAAACGATACGCCGGGAAGCGGCTCCGGATCTCTGCCGGCCGCGTTTTTCTCCCGGCTTCGGCGATCTCGATCTGTCGAATCAGAAGCATTTTGAGCAGCTGCTCGGCATGGAGAGGGCGATCGGGATTCGGCTTACGGAAACGATGCTGATGCTGCCCTCCAAATCCGTAACGGCGCTGATCGGCGTGGCGGAAAGCCCGCAGAAAGACGGTTACCATGAGTCAGACTTATCATAGAAAACCATTTCGGGAGCGGCTGGGCCGGGAATGGCTCTTTTGGGACGGCGGAATGGGCTCGCTGCTGCAGGAAGCCGGTTTAAAGGGCGGAGAACTGCCCGAAAGCTGGAATCTGAAACGGCCGGAGATCATCCGTCAGATCCATGCGGAATATCTGGCGGCAGGCTGTCACATCATCAATACCAATACCTTCGGGGCCAACCGGCTGAAATACCCGGATGAGTTAAAGGAGATCGTGGAAGCCGGCGTGGATCTGGCTGTCCGGACCCGAAATGAGAAGGCCCCGGATGCTTATGTGGCGCTGGATATCGGTCCGACCGGCCGGCTTTTGGCTCCGTACGGGGACTTAAGCTTTGAAGAAGCCGTTTCGCTGTTTGCCGAAGTCGTCCGGCTGGGAAAAGACCGCGGCGTGGATCTGATCCTGATCGAAACGATGAGCGATTCTTACGAGGCCAAGGCGGCCTTACTGGCAGCCAAGGAAAACGCGGACCTTCCGGTCGTGGCCACGATGGTCTTTGACGGCGGCGGCAAGCTGCTGACCGGCGGAACGCCGGATTCGGTCGTGCCGATGCTGGAAGGCCTGGGCGTAGAGGCGCTCGGCGTCAACTGCGGGCTCGGCCCCGAACAGATGCTGCCGCTGGTGAAGCGGCTGAACGAGATCGCTTCCGTCCCGATTGTCGCCAATCCGAATGCGGGACTGCCCCGCAGGGAAAACGGACGGACCGTTTATGACGTGGATCCGGAAAGATTTGCGGATCAGATGACCCGTCTGGCCGAAGAAGGACTTCAGCTGGCCGGCGGCTGCTGCGGAACGACGCCGGAATATATCCGGCTTATGACAGAGAAGCTTTCTGCCCTGCCTTTCCGGCCGAACACGGAGAAGAACCGCTGCGTGGTCACTTCCTTTGCCCAGGCAGTCTGTCTGGACGGAAAAGCGGTCATGGTGGGAGAGCGCCTCAATCCGACCGCTCACAAAGCCTTAAAGCAGGCGCTGCTGATGCAGGATCTGGACACGGTATTAAGCGAGGGGCTGAGGCAGGAAGATGAAGGTGCCCAGATTCTGGACGTCAATGCAGGCCTTCCGGAAGCGGATGAGCCGGCTCTTCTGGAGGCGTGCGTCAAGGCGCTGCAAAGCGTGACAGCCCTGCCGCTGCAGCTGGACAGCGCTTCCCCAGCCGCCCTGGAAAGGGCTCTTCGGATCTATAACGGAAAAGCCGTCATCAATTCCGTGACCGGCAAGAAAGAGAGCATGGAAGCTGTCTTCCCGCTTGCAGCGCGGTACGGCGGCGTGGTGATCGGTCTGCCGTTTGATGAGGGCGGCATCCCGAAAACGGCGGAGAAAAGACTTGCTGTTGCCAGAAAGATCATTGAAACGGCTAAGAGCTACGGCATCCGCCGGAAAGATATCCTGATAGACGGACTGACCCTGACGGTAGCTGCGGAGGCGGGGTCTGCCGCCGTGACGCTGGAAACGGTCCGCCTGATAAGAGAACAGCTGGGAGTCGGGACCGTACTGGGAGTATCCAATATATCCTTCGGTTTGCCCCGGCGGGAACTGATCAATGCTTCGTTTTTGTCTATGGCGCTGTTTAGCGGCTTAAATGCTGCGATCGTCGATCCGGGCAGCCAGACGGTACAGAACGCCTTCCGGGCTTCGGCGGCGCTGCTCAGGCAGGATGAGGGCTGCCAGACATACATCCGCGCCTATAAGGGGAGCGAAGAGGAGAAGAAGGCGGGGCGGACCCGAGCGAGTTCGGAACGGGCGGAGCAGGACGCGGCACTCTCTCTGGAGACCTGCGTCATCCGGGGCCTTGCCGATTCGGCGGCTTTTCTCACGGGAAAAATGCTTGGGGCGGTCCGGCCGGAGGAGCTGATCGATTCCTGCCTGATCCCAGCGCTCGGAAAAGTCGGGGAAGGCTATGAAAACGGGACTCTGTTCCTGCCGCAGCTGCTCATGAGCGCCGAAGCGGCCAAAGCCTCCTTTGAAGTGATCAAGCGTTCCCTGCCGGAACAGAAGGAGCCGGGAAAAGGCCCGATCCTGCTCGCGACCGTCAAGGGAGATATTCACGATATCGGTAAAAACATAGTCAAAGTCATGCTGGAAAACTACGGCTACGAGGTGCTGGATCTGGGCCGCGACGTGGCATCGGAGAGGATCGTGCAAGCGGTGAAGGCGCAGCATCTGAAGATGGTGGGACTGAGCGCGCTTATGACCACGACCGTAGTCAGCATGGAAGAAACGATCCGGGCTCTCAGGGCGGAATGCCCCTGGGTGAAGATCGCGGTCGGCGGAGCGGTCCTGACCGGAGAATACGCCGATCAGATCGGAGCAGACCGTTACTGCAGGGATGCCATGGGAACAGTCCGCTATGCGGATGAAGTATTCGGAACGGCCGGGAAG
>JAEEGL014632439.1_pt1 | contig 11953 bp, 7 predicted proteins | sample 9134231 | NCBI WGS metagenome assembly JAEEGL01 (sample SAMN16246548, study PRJNA631951) | gut metagenome | biome: gut microbiome; feature: rumen; material: fiber-attached | host: Bos | place: Iran: Karaj | collected 2018-10 | reverse complement strand
TGGAATCAATCGACTCGGCTTACAAGGCGGGCAAACTCAAAATCACTTCGGTCGAGGACTATTCTACCGACTACTGCGAAATCGAAATCAAGCTTCCGCGCGGCGTTTACTCAAAAGACGTAATCGATTCCCTTTACGCCTACACTGACTGCGAAAAATCAATTTCCTGCCAGATGCTCGTAATCAAGGACAACATGCCTGTCGCGATGACAGCTACCGAAATCATCAAGTATTACGCGGGAAAACTCACGGGAATCATCAAGGACGAGCTTGAATTTGAAAAAGGCCAGCTCACCGACAAGCTCCATCTGCGCACCCTCGAGCGAATCTTCATCGAAGAGCGCATTTACAAGAAAATCGAGGAAATGAAGACTCAGGAAGCGGTAATCAAGGCTGTCGTGGACGGTTTCGTTCCGTTCAAGGATGAGCTTATCCGCCCGATTACAAAAGAAGATGTTGACCACTTGCTCACGATTCCAATCCGAAGAATCTCGCTTTACGACATCAACAAAAACCGTGCCGAAGTAAAGGAAATCAACGCGAAGTTAAAGGAAATCGCAAAGAAACTCAAGAACCTCACAGGCTGTGCAATCGACTATCTTGAGGGAATGATTGCAAAATTCCCGGCAAAGGAACTTGAGCGCCACACTCAAATCAAGAAATTCAACGCAACGGATGTCCGTGAAGTCGCAAAGGCAGACCAGAGCCTCCGCTACGATGAAAAGGGCTACCTCGGAATCAATGTCTCTGGCGGAACAGAAATCAAGAAAGTCTCGCCTTACGACCGAATCATCTATGTCCGCAAAAACGGCATGTACACGATTACCGATGTTCCGGACAAGCTTTTCATCGACAAGGGCATGTGGTTCTGTGACATCGCCGATAAGGAAAAACTCCCGAAAGTGCTTTTCACAGTCATTTTCCGAGACCCACAGACAGGTTTTGCTTCAATCAAGCGCTGCCGAATCCTGAGCTGGATCATGAACCGCGACTACTTCCTTGCTCCGGACGGAATGGAAGTTCTTCACATCGACACGCGCGAAAAGTTCACATTCACGCTGAACTACGCCAAAAAACCTCGCGTCAAAGTCACCGAAGAAAAGTTCAAGGCTCAGGATTACGAGGAAAAAGGCTTGAAAACACTCGGCGTCCGCTTGAGCACGCATGAGGTTGAGTCAATCAAGGTTGACGGCGTTCAGCTGGAGCTTGGCCTGTAAATTGAAAACGGAAAATTGAAAGTTGGGCGTTCCCGACAGTTTCGCTCCGCAAAACTGTCGGTCAGGCTTTCCGCCCTTCCGCTTTCGCTTCATTCCTCCATTCGCTCCGCTCGTTTCGGAACGCCTTCGGCGGGGCTCCAATCCTTAACGCTAAAACCAGTTCATCAATGCCAGGGTACTGCAATCTGACAGGGCTTCGAAATCTTTCGTGTTCCTTGTGACCAGAATCATACCGTTTGAGATTGCGGTTGAGGCGATTCTTAAATCGGCGTCTGGCATGGGGGTTCCTCTTTCTTCTAGACGGACTTTCAAATCCGTGTAAATCCATGCGCAGTTCTGGTCGAAGGGCATTATTTCAAAATATGGTTGAATTCGATTCAAAAGGAAATCTTCAAGCCGCTCTTTTTTTGCTCCCTGCGGCATTCTTTTGACACCATACAAAGACTCCGACCACGACACCACGGAAATTGCTGAAATCTTCTGGTTTTGCAGCATGAGTTCCATAACTTTTTGGCTTGGCTCGGGCTTTGCGATTTCTGAATAAATGTTTGTGTCTAAAAGATAAATCTTGCTCATCATTCACCCCAGGAATCCGCTATTTCTGAAAGTTCATTTGCCCTTGTAAATGGTTCTACCTTGCGCTCGGTTTTGAAAATTTCTTCTATGTCAGAATTTGAAAGAATTGCGGCTGATTTTTTGCGCCAGTCATTTAAGCTTTCTGCAAAACCAGTTGCTTTGCTTGCGTTTTCAAAGAATTCCACGGAACTTAAAACGGCAACGCTCTTACCGTGACGGGCGATTTGCACCGGCTCTCCCCTCTCGACAAGATGAAGCAGTTGAGTAAAATTGTTTTTTGCTTCTTTTACAGCAACACAGTTCATATTCACACCCCGTTTATTCAAGTGTAAACAAGAGTAGCTACTTTGTCAAATTCTTGGCTACTTTTTTTTGCACACGCTGAAGCAATAGCCGTCTTCTTTCTCGCTTTCAATCTGCCAGCTCTCTCCGTCGAAGTTTACCGCCCCACCCAAAACAGCCGGCAGGACGGAAAATGTTGTTGGCTCGATGGAAAATCCCACACCTGCTGCCTTCAGAACGCTTTCTTTCATCGTCCAAATCTGGTATGAGCGCTCTGCGGAATCTCCAGTCCAGTTTTTTTCTTCTTCTGTAAAAATCATTTTGGCTTCGATTGGGAATGTTTCTTCCATTTTTTCTACATCGAGGCCGATTTTTCCTTCATTCACTGAGATGGCGCAGATTTCTGAACTGTGGGAGAGGCTGAATTTTTTTTTCCCGGGGGCAAAGGGTTTTCCGTATTCGTTGAACGAAAGTTCTTTTTCGGATTCGATTCCGGCAAATTGGCGCAAAAGAAATACTGCGCCTAGGCACAAAAGCCGGTCTTCTTCTCGCAGAAAGCGATGGGCCCTTTTCCATCGTTCGGGCATGGCTTCTTTCATCCATGAAAAATTCATTTCGCGAATCTGGTTTATATGGAGGGTGTGTATTTCAGCTTTCATAAGTCAAGAATCAGTGGCAAAATCAAATCGCAGGGTCAGCACATTCCTTTCATCTTTTCGCTCGTAAGTCATTTCTGAAACAGTCTGCCTGATGACATTCAATCCCATTCCGCCCGTGTCGAGCATGTCGAATTCTTTTTCGGGAGCATTTTCGGCTGTGGAATCAAATGGAATTCCGTCGTCTGAAAAAATTACCGAAAAGAAGGAATCTTTTTTATCGCATGAGAATGTGAGTTTTGTTGCCTTTGAATAATTTACGATGTTTGCAAGAACTTCATCACAGGCAAGCATTACTTTTCTTGCAAAAGCTGTCTCGCCTAAAATTCCGAAGACGCTTTTTTTTATTGCATCAAGTGAGGAAAGTTCTACCGGGAGATTTTGGCCATTAGCTTCGGCATGAGGCTTGAAATATGCGGCAAGAATCGCCATGTCGTCAAATTGCTCTGTTCCGGCGAAAAAATTCTGCACGGATTGAAGAACTTCATTCACCGTTCCGCTGACATTTTCAGAGTTCAAAGACGAATTCTTTACGGATTCAAGAAGTCGGCTCGTCCCAAAAAAGACATTGTTTGTATCGTGGGCTTCGGTTATGCCGTCTGTATAGAGAAGAATTCCTTCGTCTTCAGAAAGCTGAATCGTATAATTCTTTAAGCCTGAATCTTCAAACAAGCCTAGTGCGATTCCGCTTTCCATTTCAAGGAATTCGGGATTTTCTTTCAACAAAACCGGCTGTGTGTGGCCCGCATTTGAGTAGCAGAGTTCACCTGTTTTTGAATTCAAGACCGCTGCGAATACCGTGGCGAAAAGCCCTTCCGGATTTTGGGCGTACATTTCATCGTTGGCATAGTTCAAGGCTTCGGCAGGAGTGCAGCCCGCCATCAGTTTTTCACGAATCATCGTCTTTACCATCGACATGAAGATTGCAGCCGACACGCCTTTTTCGGACACATCGCCAATCATGATGCACAGGTTGTCTTCATCTCGCTGGAAGCAGTCATAAAAATCACCGCCAACGGCTTTTGCGGGTTTTGTAACGGCACAGACACTGAATGATTTGCTGTTGATTTCTGTATTTTCTGGCACGAGTCCGTATTGAATGCGCCGGGCAATTTCAAGCTGAACCTTGTTCTCAACGCGCTCTTTTGTCAATGTCTCGATATTGTTTATGTAATTACCGATGTCGTCAGCCATTTTGTCAAAAGTTCTGGCAATTTTTCCGATTTCATCGTTTCTTTTTATGGAGAGGCTTTCAGGCTTTTTCCGCACATCGTGTGCAAAGCGAATCATGTTTACGGAAATTTTCGTGAGCGGAATTGAGATTCTTACATGGACGAGGCTCAGAAGGACTATCATTCCAAAAACCAGAGGCAATATAAGGGGAACGATGTCAATCCAAAAGTCCGTGATGATTTTTATGTTTCCGAGCTTCATATTGAAGTCAATGCCGATAATAGCTATAAGCTCGTCATCTTCGGTGAGGTAAGGAACGAGCCAGGTCACTTCATGTCCGAACTTATTGTTAATCTCGCTCTTTTGGGCTTCTGTTTCGCCGTTCATGATAAGAATTTCTTCCGGGTCGAGAGGCTCCTTGGAAATGGCACCAAGAAAACGGTCCCTTTTTACGACTTCTTCAAGCACTTCATCGTTCGCCGTACAGAAAATATAATGCCGGTACTGTGTTTCGGGATCAATCGTAAAAACATACAGATAGTCCATGCCAAAAGAAACGCACAGCTGGTGAAGAATGCCCCGCACATACTGGTATTCCGGATCCGATGCAGAGGTCAGTTCCTTTAAATTTACGTGATCAAGCAGCCTGTCAATCACTTGCGCACAGACAATCGCCCGGTGATTTCTGCTTTCATAATTCGCCGCATAGTTTTCATGAAAGTCCCAGATTGAAATTGACAGTGCGGAAAAGATGATTATCAAAACAAAGCAGCGCGTTATCCAGTGCTTGAGGGTGTGGGTTTTCATTTTTCGATTTTGATTCTCTTGTCTAAGCCGGTCATGCTGATGACTCCAAGAACCTCAGCGGAGACATTGCGAAGAGTGAGCGCACCGTTCATTTTTTTGTATGCGCTGACGAGCTGCCTCATTCCGGCAGAAGAAATGTATTCAAGAGCCGAAAAATCTAGAACCAGCGCAGTGACATCCGAGCCCAGAGCGGAAATTTCTTCTTCAAACTGTGGAGCCGTCTGCGTGTCGAGCCAGCCGTTGAGTTTCAGTTCGGCCGTCGTTCCCTGAATATTTTTTTCGATTGTCATATTTTTCTCCTTAATAATTAAACTTAAAATTTCCCTTAAAGATATTATAACACAGAATCGCTCATGTCGTAGTAAAATATGCGGCAAGAACAGCCGTATCGTCAAACTGCTCCTTGCCCTCGGAAAACTCGTGCACGGCTTTTAACACGACATTCACCGCATCGCTCGCTTTTCCTTTTGACAATTTCGCGTTTTTTATGACTTCAATGAGCCGCTCCGTTCCAAAGAATTTGTTCTGCATGTCGATGGCTTCCGTGAGGCCGTCCGTGTACAAAAGAATTCCCTGATTTTCCGGGAAACGAAGCGTATAATCCTTCAAATCCGAATCTTCAAACATGGCGAGCGCGATCCCCTTATCCATTTCAAGGAATTCAGGTTCCTCTTTTAAAAGAACCGGTGGCGTGTGTCCTGCATTGGAATAGCAGAATTCTCGCGTTTTGGGATTCAAGACAGCTACAAACGCCGTCGCAAAAAGATTTTCCGGGTTTTGCGAGCACATTTCGTCATTCGCATAATTCAAGGCCTGGGCCGGACTGAAACCGGTCATCAGTTTTTCGCGAATCATTGTTTTTGTCATCGCCATGAAGATTGCGGCTGAAACGCCTTTCCCGGAAACATCGCCAATCATGATGCATAAAGTTCCGTCGGCACGCTGGAAGCAATCGTAAAAATCACCGCCAACGGATTTTGCGGGTTTTGTTACGGCACAGACACTGAACGAATCGTCATTGATTTCTGTTTTTTCCGGCACAAGTCCGTATTGAATGCGGCGGGCAACTTCAAGCTGAACATTGTTCTCAACGCGCTCTTTTGTCAGTTCCTCGATGTTGCTTATGTACTTGCTGATGTCAGATGCCATCTTGTCGAAGGATTCTGCGATTTCTCCGATTTCATCATTCGAGCTTATGTCAAGTTTTTCGGGATTGTGCTCTGAGTCATTTGCGAAACTGAGCATTTTTTCGGAAATGATTCTGAGCGGGGAAACGATTCTTTTTGCAATCATCCTTATCAGAAGAATCAAAAGACAAATCATCGCCAGTGTCATCGGAATTATGGCGAACAGGTATCTTTCCATGAATTTTTTCTTTGCGTGCTCAAAATTAGAATCAATTCCGATTATCGCAAGAAGCTCGTCCTTTTCATTTGTGTAAGGAATGTACCAGGTGATTTCATGTCCCCATTCATTGTTGATTTCAACATAGTGAAGTCCCCTCGCCCCTTTCAGAATCGCGGTTTCAGTGGCATTTATCAGAGTTTCAGACAAACCGCCCGGAACATGCTCGTTTTGGATAAGGCTGTCAGTTTCATCATCGAAGGCAACATTGAAAAGGCGCCGCCGCCTGAGCGTATCGCTGTCTATCGAATAAATGTAAAGATAGTCAAATTTAAAGGACTTGCAGAGGCTTCGGAGAACTCTGCGGATATTCTGGTATGATTCGATGTTTTGCGGACGTTCGATTTCATTAAGATTATGGTTGCCCAAAATATTCTCAACGATTTCCGAACAGGTAGAAACATGCTCTATGCCACGATCGAGACGGGTCAGGTAATTTTCGTAGAAATCAAGAACTGAAAGAATGAGAACAATAAACGCAATCATCAGAATGAAGTAACGCGCAACCCTGCGCTGAATCGTCGTTTTTTTCATTTGAAATTATCCCTTCAAGAGAACCACGGTTTTGTTCAGGCCGATGACATGGCTGTATTCGATTTTTAAGGCAGCCGCCCGCAAAAGCGAAATGTGGCTGACCGGGAATTCTTCCGCTTCCTCGCTCTTGTATGTCGTCGGGTCAAAATGCTCTCCGTCATCGCACACTGAAAGCACAAATCCTTCTTGTGTTCTTTTGACATTGACATCAAAAGTGACCGTGCGCCCCTTTTCTCGTGTTTTTTTTGTGAATTCCGCTGAATTTACCGCTATTTCTTCAATGGCAAGAGTCGCAGTATTTGCCGTGTTTGAATCAATTTTATGCTCCGTCAGGAATGGCCTGATTTTTTTGATTGCATCGGAAACCTGTGTCTCGGCAAAAGAAAATTCTCCAAGCAGGTCTGTCTCTGAAAGAGCCGGCTTGTCCTTGCGAGCCTTTACCATCACAACGATTATGAGGGCTGAAAGAATTTCCGCCGCAATGAACGAAAACCACACGCCGTAAATTCCGAAAACTTGAGAAAGCACGAGCGCAAACGGAATGACTGCAAGCCCGTCAACCACGGAAACAACGGTTGAAGCCTTTTCGCGCTCCGTTCCAGTGAAATAATACAAATAATGGAACGAGAAAGAAACGCCAATCAGACTGAGCGCATAAATCCGTATTGCAGGCAAGGCGATTGACATTGTCGCTTCGTCGGTGATTTTGTACAAAGCGAAGAAAATCTGCGGGAAGAGCTCAAGAGTTGCCATCAAGCCTAGCGTGCTCAGAGCGAGAACCTTGAGGGCGTAATTGAACACGAGTTTTACCCCGTGCCTGTCGCCCTCACCGTGATAGATTCCAAGAATCGGCATCATCGTGTCGGAAGCGCCGCTAATCAAAAGAGAAGCAAGGCTTAATTCGGCAATGCACAGAGAGAACGCAATCATGCCGTCTGCCCCCGCGATGCTGGTGACAATCTTGTTCACGCAGGCGATTTTTATTCCGACCAGGATAAGGCCGAGAGCCGCAGAAAATCCTGTTTTGAGCACGGAAAGCGCGCTTTTGAAGTTTTCTTTGAAAAGTAAATGAACCGTGCGCCTCTTTTTTGAGCAGACATAAAAGATAATAAGAATGCTGAATTGAAGACAGAATGAAAGGACTGAAGCAAATGCTGCCCCGGAAATTCCCATGCCGAAGAAACGGATGAAAATAATATTCATAACGAGGTTGGCTACATTCGCCGTAATCATCGCCGCAGAAGAAATTTTTGCGAATCCCTCTGCCGAGACGATGTAGCCGAGCGAAACCGCCGCGATGTGGAAAGCCGCTCCCCAGCGCAACATGCCGAAATACGAGTGAACGAACGGAGAAAGAGTTTTGTCAGAAGAAAGGAAATTGCATATCGGGTTGAAGAAGACAGCGTACACCCCCAAAAGAAAAGTGGCGAACAGAACAAGCAGCATGACATAAGAAGTGAATGTGCTGTCCGCCGTCTGCTTTTCACGCCTTCCCTTTGCGATTGAAATCAGCGTGGAAGAGCCGATGCCAATCAGCGTTGCAATCGTGGCGTTCAGCTGAGGAATGGGGATGCAAGTGTTTACGGCAGCCATCTGGTCGGCACCGAGAAAAATACTCACGATGATGCCGTCCACAATCGTTGTGAGCGAATAGGACAGTGCCATTGCAATCGTCGGTAAAAAGAATTCCCGGTACTTGCGTTTTATCAGGCTGTTGTTGCGTATGAAGTCTGTCATCTTATATTCCTCTATGCGTCTTCGTCAAAGAAACCGAGCGTCTGCAAGGCCATGATTGCCTTTTTGATGTAATCATCCGTGATGATTGGCCACTTGAAGCCAAGCTGGTACAAGGCCTTTGTGGTGAATGTGCTTACATCCGGAACATTGGCAAGTTTTATCGTTCCGAGCGCCTTGTTGTACGAAATGAGAGGAGCAACAAGCATGCTCTTTGCCTCGTCTTCCATGAATGCGCTGATACGCTTTTGGAATTCCTCGTCGCTTACAGGTTTTATCTCAATTCCGCACTCGTTCATTGCCGCAAGGACATCGCCCATCTCAACATCGTGCGCATTTCGTGCATGGAACACGGTAAATTCTTTCGGCGTTCCCGCAAGTGCGATTATGCTGGCGGCCGTCATGTCAATCGGAGAGAATTCCGCCGGCATGTCCATCTCATAGCACGGGAAGGCACCGAGAGCGGCATAGGCTCGGAGGCGGAGCATGAAACTATTTGTGACTGAATTAATCTGGAATTCTCCGTCACTGTAGCGGCTCATCAAATTTCCTACGCGCATGATTTTTGCATCCAGCCCCTGTTCCTTGACGGCAGTAAGCACGGCTTCTTCCGCGAGGAATTTCGTGCGCACGTATGCATTCGACAAATCCTGCCCAATGTGAAGCATGTTCTCTGCATACACCATGCCGGGTTTGTAAAGTTTTGCATCAAGATAAGCGCCCGTGCTTGTCGTTGAAACATGAATGAGCCGGGCTTTTTTTGCAAGACAAAGCGAGACAAGATTCTTAACAGCGTCCACATTTATTTTATCCAGCGAATCATCGGAAACAAAATGCTTTACGCTTGCGGCACAGTTGATTACAGTGTCAAAATCAAGTTCCTTGAGGGAATCAACCTGCTCCTTGTTCGTAATCTCACCTTCAACCATGCGGATTCGGTTTCCGAACAAGTCGTTGTAAATCACTTCAAAGTAATATTTTAAAAGCGATTTGAGACGAGACTCAAGAGACGAGGCATTTCCCTTTCTTATGAAGCAGTACACGACAGAATCAGTGTGCTCGATAAGCTCATGCAAAATGTGGATGCCCAAAAATCCTGTCGCACCGGCAAGCAGTACCGTTCCAAGTGGCTTCGATGTCATTCCGCGCACATGTTCGACCGTGTTGTGTGAAAGGACTTCTACAAGCGGCTCTTCCACCGTAAAGCCTTGCGAAGATGAAGCCTTGCTTTCCTGAGAAGCATTTTCGCCGCTCTTGTTCTTGCCAGCCTTTTCTGCAAGCAATCGCGGAGTGTGATTTTTGAACACATCTGCATACACAAGCGGAATCTGCTGATTCATGCACATGATGGCGACTTTCGATGCCAGAAGCGAAGTTCCTCCGAGCATGAAGAAATCATCGTCAATGCCGATTTTCTCCTGCTTGAGGACTTTTGCAAAAATCGCGCACAAGGCTTCCTCGGTTTCATTTCGGGGAGCGACATAAGGTGTCTTGAGCGAAGACAAATCCGGCTCCGGGAGGCGTTTTTTGTCGATTTTCTTGTTCGGAGTGAGCGGCATTTCCTCAAGCTGCATGAAAATATTTGGCACCATGTATTCAGTGAGCCTTTCGGAAGCAAACACCTTGAGTTCTTCCGTATTGATTTCGTGTTTTGCCGTAAAATAGGCGACAAGATACTGGGCTTCAATCGCAAGAACGATTACATTCGTCACATCAGGGAAACTTGCGATGACAGATTCAATCTCGCCCAGTTCAACACGAAGTCCGCGCAGTTTCACCTGATTGTCCTTTCGGCCGTGGAATTCAATTTCTCCGTATTCATTTATCCGCGCAAGGTCGCCCGACTTGTACGCCCTCATCCCCTTGAAAGTGATGAACACATCAGCAGTCTTTTCTGGCAGATTGACATAACCTCGGCCAACGCCCTTTCCTGAAATCAAAAGCTCGCCCTGCTCCCCCTGCGGCACTTCCCGGTTGTTCTCGTCGATTATGTGCACGAAGACATTTGCGTTCGGACGGCCAATCGTAATGTTCTCGGTTCCCGTGACCACCTGCATCGTACAGCTGATTGTCGTTTCGGTCGGTCCGTAGCCGTTCATTATGTATGCATCTGGATTTATTTCCGTCAGTTTTTCATAAAGGCTTGGAATGAAGGCTTCCGCACCAAAGTCATAGGATTTAATCTGGGCAAGGGCCTTTCTCATCTGCGGAACTTCAGTCATAACCGAAGCAAAGGACGGAGTTGTACTCATCATGTCAACTTTGTTCTTTATAATCAGTTCCGCAAGCAAGTCGAGATTGTGGATTTCCTCATCAGTCGCAATGACAGCCGTCATGCCGTTCGTGAGCGGAATGAATTCTTCCATGATTGAGACATCGAATGTCATTGCCGCAAGCGAGAGTGAAACCGAAGCCTTCTCCGTGTAGCCAAGAGTCTCGTAATTCTTCGGATTCGTATCGACGAAGTTTGCAAGGTTCATATGCTCAATCATCACGCCCTTTGGTTTTCCGGTCGAGCCTGATGTGTAGATGCAGTAACACAAGTCATTTTCCTGAATCTCGACATTCGGATTTTCAGAAGAAACGGAAGAATCTGAAATCAAGTCCTCAAGCAAAAGCGGAGTGCAGCCGGTCTTTTCCCAGAGTTCTTTTCGGCTTTCTTTCTGTTCCTTGTTCGTGATGATGAATTTTGCACCTGAATCCGTAAGAATGAATTCAACCCGGTCGTTCGGATAATCGGGCGCAACGCACATGAAAGCGCTTCCTGATTTCAAGATTCCCTGACGGGTCACATATACGCCAACGCTTCGCTCAAGCATGACCGCAACGATTCTTTCACGCCCCATGCCCTTGTTCAAAAGAGAATTTGCCACGCGGTTTGCCTGTTCGTTAAGCTGCGCGTAAGTAAGTGATTTTCCGTCGGAAATGACGGCAGTTTTTCCACCATTTTTTGCAACCTGTTTTTCAAAGCGGGAAACGACCGACTCAAACGGAATGTCAATCGCAGAATCATTCAGATTGATGACAGCTCGTTTTTCAGCTGTGGATTCGGCAATCTTTGAAAGTTCTGAAAGAGGCTTTTCGTCGCACAATGCGGAAACGAACTTTTCAAAAGAAGCCACGATGTCGCTCACAAGCTTCTTTGAGTAGCTGTCTTTTCTGTATTCAAGGAAGAACTGATAGCCGCCTGCGCTCTTGTAAACATCCAGCGAGAACGGCATCTTTGCGGCATTCAGCATGAGCGGAACATTTTCAACTTTCTCACCGCACAATTCATCGAAGTTAAAGGAATCTCCCTGATAGGCAATCATCGTGTTTGGAGCGATGTTGAATTGGCGGCTTGCCTCTTCAAACGGATAGATGTCGTTTTCCATGAGGCCGAGAAGCTCATTCTGCACCTGAGAAAAATAGACCTTTGCATTTGTGAATGACGGAGAGCGGACAGGAAGAGTCTTTACGAACATGCCGAGCGTGTTCATAAAGCGGGAATCGCTTCGGCCGTTGTAGATTGTCGTAAAGACAGCGCGGTCAATGTGATTGTACTGCGCAAGGAAGAGACCGAAGGCTCCG
>JAEEGL014256772.1_pt1 | contig 11953 bp, 8 predicted proteins | sample 9134231 | NCBI WGS metagenome assembly JAEEGL01 (sample SAMN16246548, study PRJNA631951) | gut metagenome | biome: gut microbiome; feature: rumen; material: fiber-attached | host: Bos | place: Iran: Karaj | collected 2018-10 | reverse complement strand
GCATCTACTTGGCCATCAGAGTCTCGATACAACATTGCAATATGCAATGGTGAATCAGAACAATGTTAAGTTGTCTCACCATAAATTCATTGGTTAGTATGTCGCAATTTATCGAGATGTTCGGAAACCAAGACATCAATGATAGATGTTGGAAAGAGTCTATTGTAAAAAATGAATTTAAACTTACAATGGGCAAAACGCCTGCTAGAAACAATCCTAATTATTGGCAATCTGGTTCCAATAAGTGGGTTTCAATCTCTGATATGGCGAAATATGGAAGATATACATGTGATACTCAAGAAAAGATTACCGACAAAGCCATTTCTGAATCAGGCATAAAAGTAGTACCTAAAGGTACAATTATAATGAGCTTCAAGCTTTCTATTGGAAGAACTGCATTAACTTCAGAAGACATCTATACAAATGAAGCAATCATGGCATTTAGAGATGTAGACGAATCTAAATTCAATCTAACATTTTTGCAGTTCCTTATAGCAAATAAGAATTGGCTCCTAAATGCAAAGCAAGCAGTCAAAGGTCAAACGCTTAACAAAGATTCTATTGGTAATTCCAAAATAATTACACCACCTTTAGAGCTTCAGAAGCAGTTTGCTGACATTTACAATCAGGCCGACAAATCAGGATTTGTAAGTCTCAAATCGCAATTTATCGAGATGTTTGGGAATCCATTAGCTTCAATTCAGAAATACCCGCTTAAGAAACTTGGAGAGTGCTGTAAACTGAATCCAAGAAGGCCAAGTCTGGACCTTGAAGATACTGATAAAGTTTCATTTGTTCCAATGCCATCTGTTAGTGAGAATGGTTATCTTCAAGATGTTATCGATGAAGAATATGGTAAAGTCAAGAAAGGCTTTACATATTTCAAAAATAATGATGTTTTATTTGCAAAGATCACTCCATGTATGGAAAATGGCAAAGGAGCTATAGCAGAAGGACTTACAAACAACATTGGCATGGGCTCGACAGAGTTTCATGTCCTAAGGCCAATCGAAGGTAAATCTAATCCTTTTTGGCTACTAGCCCTAACTAGACTACCTATTTTCAGGGAAAGAGCCACCAAGAACATGTCTGGAACTGGTGGACAGAAAAGAGTGCCTGCTACATATCTTGAAAATTTCATGGTAGGTCTACCACCAATTGAGGAGCAAAATAGGTTTGAAAACATCTTCAACCAGGCCGACAAATCAGGATATGGTTGTAACTTTAAATTAGCAAGTTAATTGAAATCAATAATAAATAATAATATGGCATACTTTAACGAAGAAAACACAGTAGAGCAAATGCTCATTAACGCTGCAGGCAAATGTGGTTGGATTTACGTGGAACCACAAGAAGTTCCTCGATGTCCAGATGACGTTCTTGTAACCGAATGGCTGGTTACCGCCCTTATGCGCTTGAACCCAATCACTGAGGACCAAGCAGCGCAGGTTATTTATCGGCTGCGTGCTGCTTGTAGTATCGGCACCAATTATGATGAATTAATAAATGCCAACGATCGCTTCCGTCGCTTGCTGTTTGAGGAAAACTCTTATCCGTTTGGTGAGGATGGTGAGAATATCAACATTCGCTTCTTCAGCGATGATATGTCGGAAAACCGATGCGTAGTCACTAATCAATGGGAATTCCCTCGCAAGAGTAAAGAAGGAGGCAAACGTCTTGACTTGGTATATATCATAAACGGTATTCCAATGGTGATTGGCGAAGCCAAGACACCAGTCAAGTCATCAGTAACTTGGGCAGATGGCGCAACAGATATCCTGCACTACCAAAAGAGTATTCCAGAGATGTTTGTTCCAAACATTTTGACTTTCGCCAGTGAAGGACGCGAACTACAATACGCAAGCGTTGGATGTCCAGTTGACAAATGGGGTCCATGGTTCGCCGATGAGGAACGCCGTCATGGAACACTCGAAGATGTTGAGCACAACTATATATCACTTCTTGCTCCAGAGCGAGTGCTTGACATCTACCGTTACTACACAGTCTTTACTGGTGGCTCAGGTGGAAGAAAGATAAAGATTGTATGCCGTTATCAGCAATATCTTGGCGGAGAAGCAATTGTGCAACGTGTGCTTGGCACATACCGTGCTGGCAGTGGTCCACGAAAAGGTCTCATTTGGCATTTCCAGGGTTCAGGAAAATCATGGCTTATGGTATTTGCCGCACAAAAACTGCGTCGCCAGAACGAATTAAAGGCACCTACGGTTGTTATTGTGGATGACCGCATCGACTTGGAAGATCAGATAACAGGCGACTTTACGCGAGCAGAAATACCTAATGTGGATGGCATTTCTACAAAAGAGGAGCTGGAAACCAAGATTCATCAACGCAAGATTCTTATTACAACCATCTTTAAGTTTGGTGACTTGAATGAAGGAGAAGTCATTGATGACCGTGACAACATTATCTTGCTGATGGACGAGGCACACCGCACACAAGAAGGCGACCTCGGTAAGAAGATGCGCACAGCCTTGCCTAACGCATTCTTCTTCGGTCTGACAGGTACGCCAATCAACCGCAATGACCATAACACCTTTGCATGTTTCGGAAGTGCTGAGGACAAATATGGCTATATATCTAAATATACTTTCCAAAATTCGGTTGATGATGGTGCCACATTGGAACTCAACTTCAAGACTGTGCCTGTAGAAATGCACCTCGACGAAGCTAAACTCCAAGAAGAATTTGATGCGCTCACTGACCAAATCAACGAGGAAGATAAGCAGGAGCTTGTCCGCAGAACAAGTGTTGAAGCCTTCTTCACCGCCGAGAAGCGCATTAACGACGTTTGTAAATATATTGTCAACCATTTCCGTGAGTATATTGAACCAACAGGCATGAAAGCGCAGGTAGTGGTCTATAATCGTGATTGCTGCGTCAAATATAAAAAGGCTATTGATGCCTTACTCGGAACAGATGATCAGACAACCATCGTCATGCATACTGCTGGCGACAAAGCAGATGAATACAAGGCTTATAAGCGTAGCCGTGATGAGGAGAAGAAACTGCTTGACCAATTCCGAGACCCGTTGTCACCACTTAAGTTCGTCATTGTAACAAGTAAACTATTGACTGGTTTTGACGCACCAATTCTTCAGTGCATGTATCTTGACAAGCCAATGAAGAACCACACCTTGCTTCAAGCGATTTGTCGCACCAACCGTACATACAATGAGAACAAGAAGTGTGGATTAATAGTTGACTTTGTCGGTGTGTTCGAGGATGTGGCCAAGAGCCTTGCTTTCGATGAAGAGAGCGTGAAGACTATCATCAAGAATATGGATGAGATAAAAGCTCTCATTCCAACATTTATGCAAGAGTGCTTGCAATTCTTCCCTGGCGTTGACCGAACAATCGGTGGTTGGGAAGGCTTAACGGCAGCACAACAATGCTTGAAAGATGAGGGTATCAAAACAAACTTCGCACGTCATTTCAAGAGACTCACAAAGGCTTGGGAGATTATCTCTCCAGATGAATTCTTGGCACCCTACTCCAATGATTACACATGGCTTGCTCAAGTTTATCAAAGTGTTCGTCCTGTAAGTGGCGGTAATCTGATTTGGACTTTGCTCGGTGCCAAGACTATTGAGATAATCCATAACAACATTGACACTATTGACATTGGCACTCCACTTGAAGACCTAGTTGTGGATGCCGACATCATTGACTCTGTTTTGGAGGATGAGAAGAAACGTCAGAAAAAGATTGTCGAGGTTGAAAAGATGTTGAAGATTCGTCTAGGCGAGCATAAAGGTGACCCCAAATTCAAGAAGTTTGCTGAGAAACTAGACGAGCTTCGTGAGCGCATGGAGCAGAACTTGATATCTAGCATAGACTTTTTGAAGCAACTGCTCCAGATGGCACGTGAAATCCTTGAAGAAGAAAAGAAGATTGAACTTCCTACGGACAAACGCGCTCAGGCAAGAGCCGCTTTAACTGACCTGTTCCAAAGCATCAAGTCGGAAGAAACGCCAATCATAGTTGAACAAGTAGTAAATGATATCGACAATGAAGTGGTGAATATCGTCCGGCAGTTCAACGATGCCTTCCAGAGCGTCACAGCACGTCGTGAAATCAAGAAAAAACTGCGCTCTATCCTGTGGATTAAATATCAAATCAAGGATAACGATGTTTTCGAGAAAGCATATAGCTATATTGAGATGTACTATTAATTTATTCCTTTGTTCTATTTCATCTTAACTGGGCGAAAAAAATTAATTAGCTAAAATATGGATACAACAAAAATGATAAGCACAACGGAACAGCTACTGGCTAAATACAAGATCGATCTGCCAAAGTTTTGGGAGGACGAAATGTATAAATGGGAGGCAGTAAAACACTTCCAAGACAATTGGAATATTGATGCCGCTGATTTTGGAGAAATGTTTGTCGAAGCCACAAGAAAACATTATAATCTTCTTGGGTCGGGCATGTATTATCCACAAGCAATGATTCAAGAATTTGCTGCATTAGACGTTGAGCGCACACGCTCGATGTTCCGAAACCTATACGACGAGTCGCTTGACCTCAAGACGCGCATTAAGTCCTTTAAGGATGAGGCCGAATCCATGAGACAATTGCGCAGTAGCGAGTGGAATAACCACTATCAAGATTTGCACGCTATTAGCGTTTATCTCACATTCATGTACCCTGATCGTTACTTCATCTATAAATACACAGAACTGAAAAACTATGTCAATAAAGCAGGAGGAAATTTTATTGTGCATAGGAGCAACAAGCCAAACTATCTTGTCGATGTTTTCGACTATATGGAATCTATTCGTGTCACACTAGCCGAGGATGAAGAACTGTCGAATATAATTGAAGAGCTGACAACCAATGACAAATGCTTTAACGATAAGCACAAAAATGTGACCACAGTCGATTTTGTATATTATATCGGCAAACGTCTGCTCGACATTCCAGTTGTAGAACCTTCCGTTAATGATACAAAACAAGAAAATGAGCCTCGCTATTGGATTTATGCTCCAGGAGAAAGCGCATATAAGTGGGACTTTTGTCTTGAAAAAGACCTCATTTGCATTGGTTGGGATGAATTGGGCAATGTGTCGAACATCACGAGTCTTGAGAAAATGAGGGAAACGATGAAGTTGGTCTACGGCGAAGACAAGCCTTATTTACATAGTGGTTTAGCCGTATGGGAATTCTCGCACGTAATGAAACCTGGCGACATCATTTACGCCAAAAAAGGCTTGACGAAAATCATAGGTAGAGGAATCGTAACTGGTGACTACACTTTCGATGACTCGCTTGAAGAATTCAACCACATTCGCTCCATTCAGTGGACGCACGAAGGATTATGGGAAGCGCCATGGAACTTGCCGCTAAAGACACTTACTGAGATTTCGGCCGAAAACGCCAATGTCTTTGATGACTTACTGAATGGAATGGGGACTATCAAACCAATCGAGAAAGTGGCTGAAGGAGCAACAGACGACTTGAAACAGTACTGGTGGCTTGTCGCAAATCCCAAGATTTGGACTTTAAGTGATATGAAAGTTGGGGAGGTGCAAGACTACACTCTTTACAATGACAACGGCAATCCTCGTCGTATATTCAAAAATTTCCAAAATGCAAAAACAGGAGATTTAGTCATCGGTTATGAGGCTACACCAACAAAACAAATAGTTGCATTGTTGAAGATTCATAAACAAAATGATGGTAAGCAAATTTGGTTCAAAAAGATTGAATCATTGGGTTATCCTATAGAGTACTCGACATTTAGACATCTTCCTGAACTTGAGAACATGGAGTTTTTCAAAAACTATACTGGTTCTCTCTTTAAACTAACAGAAGATGAGTTTAATACACTCATTGAGTATATTAGAGAAGATAACCCACTTCCTAATAGTACCACATTAAAAGCATACACGAAAGCAGATTTTTTGAAAGAAGTCTTTATATCAGATGAAGATTTTGAAACTCTCAATTCTCTTTTAGAGAGAAAGAAAAATCTTATTCTGCAAGGAGCACCAGGTGTCGGCAAGACATTTGCAGCACAAAGATTAGCGTATGCAATTATGGGAGAAGAAAATACAGACCAAGTTGAACAAGTTCAATTCCATCAGAACTACAGCTATGAAGATTTTATGATGGGTTACAAGCCCAATGAAGATGGTGGTTTTGAACTTAAAACAGGTGTGTTCTACAGATTCTGCAAGAAAGCTGCAGCAAACCCCGACAAAAAGTACTTCTTCATTATTGATGAGATAAACCGTGGCAATCTCAGCAAGATTTTCGGTGAACTATTGATGCTAATTGAAGATGATTATCGTGATAAGCCAATTAAATTGTCTTATCGAGATGAAAAATTTGCCGTCCCGTCTAACCTTTACATTATAGGTATGATGAACACTGCAGACCGATCACTTGCCATGATTGACTATGCTCTTCGCCGCCGTTTCAGTTTCTTTGAAATGAAACCTGGTTTTGAATCTAATAGCTTCAAAATTTATTTAAATGGCATCGGCAATGAAAATCTAAATAGAGTGATTGATGCTGTGATTGAACTTAATAACACCATCTTAAATGATGATTCTTTAGGTTACGGTTTCTGCATCGGACACAGTTACTTTTGTAATCTTAAAACTGTAACCAACAACGTTTTAAAAGACATTGTTGAATATGATATTATTCCAATGCTACGTGAGTATTGGTTTGATAGCGATAATAAATTTAAAGAAGAATCTCAGAAACTAATGGATGCGCTCAAATGACCAATAACAAAGGCATACTTATTAAAAATATCTACTATATGTTGGCCTATGCATTTCAAGAGCTTAGGCAGAATAACTATGCCGAAATAGATGGTGAAGAATTTGATGAAATATATGATTTGTTTGCAGAGATCTTGATAAGAGGCATATCTTTCCAATTGAAGCAGGGATTACATCGCGAGTACATACACCGTGAAGAATCTCTCAATACCATCAGAGGAAAAGTTAACATTAACGAAACAATCTCACTTAGAACGAAACTCAGCAATCTCGTCGATTGTAAATATGATGAGCTGTCTGAGAATAATATCTATAATCAAATCATTGTTACTACGGTTGACCTATTGTTGAAACATTCAAGTGTTAAGAAGAAAACTAAATCAAGTTTAAAAAGACTGATGTTGTTCTTCTCAAATGTTCAACCAATTGAAATTAAAACAATTCATTGGAATATGCTTCGTTTCGACAGAAACAATCGAAACTACAGGATGCTATTATACATATGCTATTTCATTCTAGATGGATTGTTGATGACCACTGAAGATGGACAGTACAAGATGCAAGAGTTTTCTGACGAACATATGAATCGTTTATTTGAGAAGTTTGTTCTGGAATACTATAAGAAGAAGCATCCGCATCTTAAAGCTAGAGCAAGTCAGATAGAATGGAATATTGAGAAAGAGCTTTCAACAGAAAGCATTTTGCCAATCATGCAAACTGACATTATGTTGAACAACAATAATCGTACTTTGATTATTGACACAAAATATTATGGCCAAACAATGCAAAGTGGTCAGTTTAATAAAAAGTCTATTCACTCCAACAATCTTTATCAAATCCACACCTATGTTACTGAACATGATAAAGATGGAACTGGCTGTGTTGATGGTATGTTGTTATATGCTAAAACTCAAGAAAGCATAACACCTGAAGGTCAAATGAAACTGGCGAAAGGAAATACAGTTTACTTCCGCACTCTTGATTTGAATAAAGATTTTATTGAGATTGCCAAAAAGTTAGATGATTATATTAAATACCTATATTAAATTATGCATGAAATGATAATAAATAGCGAGGATTTGCGTGAAACGTTAAGGGCGTTTCAACCATTCTCTGCCTATGAACGAAATAAACGTTTAAGTAATTCTCGTTTTGATGCACCAATATGGGAGGACAAAGTTAGAATCGACATCATTTCAGATGATATGATGGCTCGCCTTACTTATGATACTGAATATTATCAAATTACAACAAACATTCATTGCGAATCAAACGATGATGTTAGGTTCTATTTAAACATCAACGATGTGCTATGTATTTTTGAAAATATAGAAGACGAAGAAATCTTAATGCAAGAGTTCTATCGGTATAGCTCAGTATGTGAAATCATGGCAGACCTGCGTAGAATGAAAGCTACGACAGGTCATAATGATTTTGGATATGATTTCAAAATAAAAGGCAGCGAAGAATCTCTTGGTAGGTTGCAAGCATTTTTTGCAAGAGATCCGTTTTCATATTTGAGTTCAAAATACAATTATAAAATATCAGGGCAATATGAGAACTTTTCAGGAAAGTTTTTAGCAGAGTCACTTAAAGATTTTGCTGGCTTTAATACACTTTACGGTGAAATTAGACAAGAAAATTCATTCATTTGGTACTTTGTTGAGGACAACCATTGTAACGTTAGAGCAACAAATGGCCACATAATGAAAGCCAAAAACCTAATTGTCCAAAGTAAAATGCAAAAAGGCACTTTTGGAATATTAGGTGAAATTGCTAAAGAGGTTGCTTCATTTGTTGACAACAAAGATGTAATAGTTTCTTTTGACAATCATCATACAACTCTTTGTAGAGATGGCATTTTCTTAAACATGGTTTATGATAGTGTGAAGAATCTTCCCCCATTTGATAAGCCAATTAAAGATTTTTTGCCAATAGAAAACATCGTTACAAAGAAAGATGCTTTTGATAAAATCATGGCAAAAGCAGAATTAGAAATACCTCAACCACATGCAGTTGATATTCATTTTTGTGGCAAACACATTTATTTGCAATGCGTTGACTTTAATAACAGCAAGCAATTCGTTGGTGATGTTATAGAAAATGATGACTATATAGTTGATATACGACTTAGATTAGCAATATCTTCACTAAAAACAATTCTGAATAAATGCCATCAAGATTTAATTAGGATTTCTATTGATACATCTAAAAATCATTTATATAATATCTCTGACATATCAGAGCCATTCTCAAATGACAATGCCCAGCTTATCTGTGGAGTCATATTCGATAATGACCTTCCTCAACTTGAAAAAAACGAAGAGTTGATGCGCAAAGAACGAGGCATTAAGCCAACACCAAAAGGCAATAACCCTCTCGAGATTTTCAAATTAGGCGAAATATTCACTAGACATAAAGTCGTTTATGATGGTGAATCCAAAGTAGTGCCTGTTGTTACATCTACTGGTATTGATGTGGTTTTGGCATTAAATTCTGTTTCTGTAGAGGAATATTACGCACTTACAGAAGCACCTCTTACTCTTTCAGTTTTTGAAATGAACTCAGTTCCATTTATCATTCTTGATTTTGATAAGACTATGATTTTTCAGTTTGCATTAAATATAATGGGGATGAGTGATTTTGATAGAATGATATGGCTTAATGTTCCTGACAAAAACGCTCTCAGAATTTTCCATGTGGCTGCAGACACAGGAGAATTGTTGTCAATGAGATCACATAATCCAAAGCTGATGAATCATATCAAGGAAATTTGCAAATCACAAGAAAAATATGATTCAGGGAAGGTAAACAGTCTCATAGCAGAGACTGAAAATGTAATGACTATCCATGAAATGAATCAATATGCTCAGAAATCAGAAATTCTAAAAGTTGAAGTTCAACAATAAAAAGAATACTAAACATCTAATGAATTAAAACTATGAAGATACCTGCGCTGTTTAAGGAATATATATGGTTGATTGAGACGATAAATCGTGCCGGCAGGATTACTTTTGCCGAGATTAATGATAAATGGAAACGCAAGGAGGAAAGCGGTGGCATGGAGTTCTCACGAACAACGTTCAACCGCCACCGTGATGCGATTCTTGACATGTTCGGTATCATCATAGAATGCGACCGCAAGGATGGCTACCGATATTATATCGAGAACAAGGATGTACTGAATGAGGACAGTGTGCAGAACTGGATGTTCTCGACACTGAGCGTGAGCAACATGCTTAACGAGAATGTGGCACTCCACAACCGCATCTTGCTAGAAAGCATACCATCGGGTGATAATACCCTGCAAAAAGTCATAAAAGCGATGCGTGAGAACCATCAGATAATGATGACATACCGTCGCTATGGCTCAACCGAGACAAAATCGTTCTTGGCGGCACCTTATTGCGTGAAACTGTTCCGTCGCCGTTGGTATGTTCTCGTCAAGCTTGACAAGCCACGTCACAAGAATGGCAATAATGCAACAGACGACTATTTTGCAATATACTCTCTTGACCGCATCGAGAGGATTGAATTGCAAGATTCTAAGTTCACATTTGACTCTAGTTTTGATGCTGCCGCATTTTTTGATGAGTGCTTTGGTGTGGTTGTTGCTGATGGCACCAAACCAATAAAGATAGTGCTGCGTGCATACGGATTGGAACAGCACTACTTGCGTGACCTTCCTATACATCATTCCCAAAAGGAAATTAAATCCACAGATCATTATACCGATTTTGAAGTGTTCATCCGCCCTACTACGGACTTCAAGGCACACTTGATGTCGCGTGGTGGTTGGCTGCAAGTGGTGTCACCAAAATCACTTGCCAAAGAGATCCTGGAGTGGCACCACGATGCCATTAAAAGATATGAAGATAATCTGAAAGAATAAAAAAATTACTTTTTTTTGAAATTTTCTTCGACATGTACCGAATGGTGGTACAACACAGTTCTAATTTTGCATTGGAAAGACGAAGTTAAACGTTTTAAAGATTCAAAATTATGGAAGCAAAGAAGAAATATTTCATGGATTGCCATCTGGCAGGCCGCCAATATCATGACGCTGACGAAGTGTGGGACAAGCTCAAAGTGGGCACAGTTCTGCAACTGGTGCTTGACACCAATAACCGCCATGACCCTAATGCCGTGGCTGTGGTTTACAATGACAAAGAACAGGACGATCAATTCTGCATCGGCTACATTCCTCGCACTTATAACGAGACAATTGCATCATTCCTCGAAATGGGATGGGCAAACATCTTTGAATGTCGCATAAGTAAAATCAAGGAGGATTCACATCCTGAACATCAAATCCATTTGACTATCAAAATTAAAAGAAACAAATAATCGGTTGAATGGCTCTCGTGCCAACCAAATCAAGCATTAATCATTTAAATTCTCACAATTATGAAGAAACTATTTCTTATTATGGCTGTGTGCTTTGTGGGCATCGCAGCTAACGCTCAGTCGAGCGAACAAAACGGCACAGTAAAATTGTATTGTGAAGTGATGTGCGTGCAATACAACCTGTTCAAGCAAGATGTTAACGCACTGGTTGACTTCGGTATAGCCGAGCAAGGCAAGTATGCAAACGGTTGGATTTATGACTCCAGTCGCAACAAGAAGTATTCTTTTGCTTCGCCAATGAGCGTGTTCGCTTATATGGCAAATCGTGGTTGGGAATATAAGGATGCTATCATCGTGACTGAAGGAGCTGGGATTATGGGCGGCAAACAGAATGTGTGGCACTTCATACTTACAAAGGACTTCCCAATGAACTATACTCAATCTGATGTTATTGGTGATATAGACTATCGAAACAAATAACCTGCAAAGTATAACTTAATCTGATACGGGCGAGCTATCTCTAGTTCGCCCTCATGTTAAAAATAGCATCATTAAGATTTTTCCTGATGGATGGGCTGTGTTTTGGCACTTTTTTGTTGTAAATTTGCACTCACAACATAAAAAATATGCACGAGCAATTTGTAAAATATTTTGAGACTGTGGCAGAGCTTCACAAACTGGGATATGAGAAGTTTCGTGTCTGCGCATACATCAGCCCTAATGGTGTTGGCTATCGCTGCTGGCTCACCGTTAAACAGAACACATGGAATGAGTGCGGCTTGTTCTGCGACACAACCGACCAGGAACTGGCCATATTAACGCACAACTGTAACTTGCCATGGGATTAT
>JAEEGL014171685.1_pt1 | contig 11953 bp, 10 predicted proteins | sample 9134231 | NCBI WGS metagenome assembly JAEEGL01 (sample SAMN16246548, study PRJNA631951) | gut metagenome | biome: gut microbiome; feature: rumen; material: fiber-attached | host: Bos | place: Iran: Karaj | collected 2018-10 | reverse complement strand
ATTTCGAATTTGTTCCGCAGAGCATCCGCGGGTCGGTTCCGGACGGATCGGTAATACTCCGTCCATTCGCGGCGCGCTTCTTCCTCGGTACACAGGTCGTCCTCCCAGGGAGCATCCCATCGCATCCATTCCGTTTCCCGGGTAAACCAGCGGACATAATCCTCGATGTCGCGCTCAAGCATTTCACGCAGAAGTACCATTTTTCCTCCTCCCAAATGAAAAAATCCCGGATGCGGGATCCGGGACTTTGCTCCGTATGTCAGTCGGAAAGATAGGGCAGAAGGGCCATATGACGCGCGCGCTTGATGGCGGTGGTCAGCTGTCTCTGATGTCTCGCGCAGGTGCCGGAGATGCGTCTTGGCAGGATCTTCGCTCTCTCAGAGGTGTAGTGCAGCAGTCTCTTCGTGTCCTTATAATCGATCTCGTCGATGCCGTCGGCACAGAACGCGCAGACCTTCTTCCGTCTGGTGCGGTTGGGTCTCTGAGCCATTCTGTCGCGGGGAGCGGATTCGGTTCTTTCAGCGCCGGCTGCGGGGGCCGCAGGGGCAGCGGGTGCCGCGGTTTCTTCGACAACCACTTCGGTCTTTTCGGTATCCATCTTACAAGAAGCCTCCTGTTATTTTAATTTCAATGTCTGCCCGTCGGAATCGGATTCCGCTCAGAAGGGCAGTTCTTCGTCGCTTCCCAGTTCCTCGAACTTGGGAGCGGTGCTGTTCTGGTAGGAACCCGTGTTTGCGGAAGCATTCGCGCCTGCGCCGGCGTATCCGTCCGGAACGTAGGAAGGAGCCTGCGCGGCAGCCTGATAACCGGCCGCGGCCTGCTGCACCGCCAGCGGGCTTTCGCTCTTCGCGTCCACAAAGAACGCCTCATCCGCCACGATATCGGTAGCGAACCGCTTCTGCCCGTTCTGATCGACCCAGGATCTCGTCTGGATCGAACCGACCACGCAGATCGAGCTTGCCTTGCGGAAGTAGCGGGTGATGAATTCGGCAGTCTGTCTCCATGCGGTCACGTTGAGGAAATCCGCCTGCGGTTCTTCGCCCGACTTGCTGCGGTAGTTGCGGTTGACAGCTACCGTGAAGGACGTGACGGAAATGCCGGTGGGCGTTGTTTTCAGCTCCGGATCCGCGGTCAGCCTTCCGCCGAGGATTACTTTGTTGAAATTGAAATTTGCCATGATCTCAACCCTGTTCCTGCATTACGCCTCAGTTTTCGCGGGAGCGGCCTTCTTCGCTCTGGGCTTCTTGTCCTCGTGACGGATCACGATCGAACGCATGATGCCTTCGGTGATGCCGAAGATTCTTTCCAGTTCGCTCGGAAGATCGGACGAGCTCTTGAAGTTGACAAGCACATAGTAGCCTTCCGGCTTGTCGTTGATGGGATACGCAAGTCTGCGCTTGCCCCATTCGTCCACGGACTCGATCTCGCCGTTGTCGGAGATGAGCTTCGTGAACCGCTCGATCAGGGCTTTCGTGGCTTCCTCCGTCAGATCGGGATCGATGACGAAGAGGGTCTCGTAAGAGTTGTTTTTCGTTTCCATTTGATTACCTCCCTATGGACTTCAGACCGCCGGCGTCAGATTTTCGGCGGCAGAGAGACGGACAGAAAAAGTCCGTTCGAAAGGGTATTATACCATAAGTTCTTTTCCCTGTCAAGGGAAGGATTGACAAAAAACAGCCGGATCGCACGGGATCCGTCGTGGATAATGAATAACGCGCAGCCGGATTTTTTTGTTCCGACTGCGCGTGCGGCAGAGAATCGGTGTTTCGGCGCGGATCCCTATTACTGGATCTGCACGGAATAGTTCGGGGCTTCCTTCGTGATGGAAATATCGTGTGGATGGGATTCGCGCAGACCGTTGCCGGACATCTTCACGAAACGGCCGTTCTGCTTCAGGTCTTCGATCGTCGCCGCGCCGCAGTAGCCCATGCCGGAGCGCAGACCGCCCATCAGCTGGAACACGGTGTCCGCCAGCGCGCCTTTGAAGGGGACGCGTCCTTCCACGCCTTCCGGAACGAGCTTGCGCGCGCCTTCCTGGAAGTACCGGTCCTTCGAGCCCTTTTCCATGGCGGCGAGGGAACCCATGCCGCGGTATACCTTGAATTTGCGGCCCTGATAGATTTCGCTCTCTCCGGGCGCCTCTTCGCAGCCCGCGAGCAGGGAGCCGACCATGATGACGTTCGCGCCGGCGGCGATGGCCTTCGGAATATCGCCGGAATACTTGATGCCGCCGTCGGCGATGACCGGGACGTCGGTATCCATCGCGACGGAATACGCGTTCATGACGGCCGTGATCTGAGGAACGCCGATGCCGGCCACGACGCGGGTCGTGCAGATGGAGCCGGGACCGATGCCGACCTTGATGGCGTCCGCGCCGGCGGAGATGAGGTCGCGCGCGGCTTCGGCGGTGGCGATGTTGCCGGCGATGAGCTGGGCTTCCGGGAACGCGCTTTTGACTTTGTCGATGCAGTTCAGGATATTCTGGGAGTGGCCGTGCGCGGAGTCAAGCACCAGCACGTCTGCCCCTGCTTCAAGCAGCGCGCCGGCCCGCTCGGTCACGTCCGCCGTGACGCCGATGGCCGCGCCGCAGAGCAGTCTTCCCTGCCTGTCCTTCGCGGAATTCGGATACCGGTCTGCCTTTTCGATGTCCTTGATGGTGATGAGCCCGCGGAGCTTGAAGTTCTCGTCCACGATGGGCAGCTTTTCGATCTTGTTGTGGCGGAGGATCTCCCGCGCCTGTGCAAGGGTGGTGCCGACAGGTACGGTGATCAGGTTGTCCTTCGTCATGACGCCGTCGATCTGGACATTGAAATCCGTCATGAACCGCAGGTCGCGGTTGGTGATGATCCCTACGAGCGTGCCGTCGTGGTCGCAGATCGGGACGCCGGAAATCTTGTACTTGCCCATGAGCTGATCCGCTTCATACACATAGTTTTCCGGATATAGAAAGAAGGGATTGTTGATGACGCCGTTCTCGCTGCGCTTTACACGGATGACCTGATCGCACTGTGCTTCGACGGGCATGTTCTTGTGGATGATGCCGATGCCGCCCTCTCTGGCCATCGCGATCGCCATGTCGCATTCGGTGACGGTATCCATCGCGGCGCTCATAAGGGGAATGTTCAGAGTGATCTTTTTCGTCAGTCTGGTTTTCAGAGACACCGTTCCCGGCAGGACCTCGCTTTTCGCCGGAATCAGAAGGACGTCGTCAAACGTGAGTCCTTCGTATGCGATCTTCTCCGAAAAAACGTCTTTCGCCATCGCTGTGTACCAACCCTTTCTTTGAATATTATGATAGAAATGATTCCCGGGGATTCTCCGCCGCGGAGGAAAGTGGATATTTTGAATATTATACCGCGCGGAAGTTTTCCCTGTCAATCGGAAAACAGCACAAAGTTTCTTCGGGAAAAATGACGGAATTTATATGTTCGCGCCGCGGGAACGGTTTCAGGCACTGAAGTCGGGTTTCTCTGATACGCGCTCCGGAAAGGTCATCCGGATGAAAGGATGCCCGACTTCAGGGAAAAAACTGAGCAAAATGCCGGAAAACTCTTGATTTCAGATGAGGAATATGGTATTATGGATGAGGAAATTCAGCTTCAGCCGACAAGGAGGATTGAAAATGGCTTTACCGGTTGCGGTTCAGGTTTACTCCGTGCGCGACAGCGCCGAAGCGAATCTGGCGGATACGCTCAAAAAGATCAAGGAGATGGGATATCAGGGCGTGGAGTTCGCGGGACTGTACGGGCTCTCCCCGGAATATGTGAAGGGGCTTTGCGAAGGGAGCGGTCTCGTTCCCCTGTCCGCGCACATTCCGCTCGACGAAATGATCGCGGATCCGGACAAGACCTTCTCCGATTACGCGAAGATCGGATGCCGGTTCGCGGCGGTTCCGTACGTGACGCCCGAGCGCAGGCCCGGTGCCGAGAAGTTTGAGGAAACCATCAAAACGATCGGCGAGCTCGGAAAGATTGCGAAGAAGTACGGCATCACCCTGCTTTATCACAATCACGACTTCGAGTTCACCAAAGTGAACGGCGAATACGGTCTCGATATCTTATACAAGGAAGTCAGTCCCGAATACCTCCAGACCGAGCTGGACCTCTGCTGGGTCAATGTCGGCGGCGAGGAACCGGCTGCCTTCCTGCGCAAATACGCGGGCCGCGCTCCGGTCGTCCATCTGAAGGACTTCCACATGAGCGGCAAGCTGCCGAAGCATCTCTACGCTCTGATCGGCATCGAAGAGGAAGAAAAGGAGGAGGAGCCCTCCACCTTCGAATTCCGTCCCGTCGGCCACGGTATGCAGAACATGCCCGAGATCCTCTCCGCCTGCACGGACGCCGGCGCGGAATGGGTCGTCGTCGAGCAGGACGAGCCGTCCATGGGCCTGTCCCGCATGGAATCCATCAAAGCCAGCCGCGAGTATCTCGCGTCCCAGGGCTGGTAAACCGAATCGTCGCAGCAGCTGCCGCAGTCCGGCAGTTTTGAAAAACGAAAACTACAGAAAGGCGGACAAAACACATGTCTGACAAAGTACTGAGCCAGTTCAAGCAGGAAGTCGTCGAAGAAAAGAAGGAAGAGACCGGCAAGAAGCTGAAGGTCGGTATCATCGGTACCGGCTGGATCGCGGAAAGCCACATCCAGAGCTACAAGCTCCAGGACGACGTTGAGATCGTCGCCGCCGCGGACCTGATCCCCGGCAAGGCCGAGAAGTTCATGAAGCGCTTCGGCGTGGAAGGCGTCCGGTTCTATCCCTCCCACAAGGAACTGATCGACAACGAAGAGCTTGACGCGGTTTCCGTCTGCACGTACAACACGCAGCACGCCGCTCCGACCATCTACGCGCTCGAGCACGGCATTCCGGTCCTGCTTGAAAAGCCCTTCTCCGTGACCCTTGAGGAAGCGGAAGCGGTATGCAGAGCGGAAAAGGCTTCCGGCAAGTTCGTCTCCGTCGGCTTCCAGCCCCGTTTCGACGCCAACATGCAGATGATCAAGAAGATCGTCGAATCCGGCGTTCTCGGCAAGATCTACTACATCCAGACCGGCGGCGGCCGTCGCCGCGGCATCCCGGGCTCCACGTTCATCGAGAAGTCCACGGGCGGTATCGGCGCGCTGGGCGACATCGGATGCTATTCCCTCGACATGGTCCTCAACGCCATCGGCTATCCGAAGCCGCTGACCGTTTCCGGCTACATTTCCGATTTCTTCGGCAAGAACCCGAAGTACAACGGCGCCGACGCCGCGCGGTTCTCCGTGGACGACTTCGCCGCAGCGTTCATCCGTCTGGAAGGCGACATCATCCTTGACTTCCGCATTGCGTGGGCGATGCACGTCAATACCCCGGGCGACACCATCATCTTCGGTACGGAAGGCGCGCTCCGCATTCCTTCCACCGACTGCTGGAACGGCTCCGTGGGCGGCCCCATGACCCTCTACCACGACGTGGCGGGCGCGCATGTGGACACCGTGATCCCGATCCTGCAGAACACCGGCAAGGGAGGACTCTTCGACAAGAAGATCCGTTCCTTCCTCGACGCCGTCAAGACGAACGGTCCGGCTCCGGTCCCGACGTCCCAGATCCTCTACAACCAGGCCATCATCGACGGCATCAACAAGTCCGCCGCGCTCGGCAAGGAAGTCGAAATCGAGTTCCACGAGATTTAAGTTTCGGAAAATTGGGTCTTTTTCCGGGGGAGGAACTTTCTGAAGAAAGTTCCTCCCCCGGACCCCTTCTTCAAAGACTTTACAGCAGGGTACTTACAACAGAACGCCATACATTCTTATGTAAACAAACAAGCTGTAATCAAATAAAAGTTAAAAAAGCCTTCCGGCAGCTGATTCACCCAGGGGTCCAATTCCCCAGTGCTTACAGCCAAATACCGGATGACTTCATCCGCAGTATACACGATCCGCTTTCAAAAGTCAACGCTATACTCAAAGGTGTAACAGAAACGTAATAATTGAGGGACTATGTAATACAACGAAAAAAACGCAAGTTTTTCGCGGGATTTTTCATCAATCCACTTGACAAACCGGTTTGTCTGAGGTATAATAGCACCGTTCGAAAGAACGACGCACGCGGGCATGGCGGAATTGGCAGACGCGCTAGATTCAGGTTCTAGTGGGGGCGACTTCGTGGAGGTTCAAGTCCTCTTGCCCGCAGAAGAGTATCCGGACTGAGTTCATTGGTCCGGATTTCTTATTTCCGTTCTACGGAGGCTGTCATGGCTGCGTTCTACGAAATTCTCGAAATCGGGTTTGAATGGCTGATTTCCTATGCGATCCTGCTGATCGAATTCATCGGCGTGGCCGTACTCCTCATCTCCATTCTCCGCGGTGTCGTCGGGCTCTTCCGAAAAAAGAGGCATGTACGGCTCGAGCTTGCGGAGGGGATCGCGCTGTCTCTGGAATTCAAAATGGGCGGAGAGCTATTGCGGACCGTCAGCGTCCGGGAATGGAACGAGCTGCTGATCCTCGGGGCGATCATTCTTCTCCGTGCCGCTCTCACCTTCCTCATCCACTGGGAAATCGGACTGGAAACAAAGAAAGTCGGCGCACCGGATCCCAGCCGGTAAAGCGGACGGAAATCTTTCCGGACAAAGAAAAAATTCGGATTGAGTCTTGACATCCGCTCCGCGGGGTGGTATAATGTGTCTTGCGCGGATGTAGTTTAGTGGTAAAACGCCAGCTTCCCAAGCTTGAGTTAGGGGTTCGATTCCCCCCATCCGCTGGAGCAAAAAAACCTCTGTGAGCATTTCTCAGCTCCGGCAGAGGTTTTTTCTTTTCCCGGGTAATAAAAAAGCCGAAAACCGTTCTGGATGGTTTCCGGGCTGTAAAGCCGAAGAAGCAGGTTCTCTAAATGTCCGATTCAAACTGTCTTTGAAAAAGCACGTCGGATCATTCCGCGTAAACGCCGCTTTCGATTGCGGTTTCAGCCTCCATCCGCGCGATCTCCTCTTCGTAGGCGCGCAGGACTTCCTCTTCCAGAATGCCTCTGAATTCGGCGTTGATGGGATGGACGATGTCGCGGTAGGTCCCGTCGGTTTTCTTTCTGCTCGGCATGACGATGAAGTTCTTTTCCTTTACGGAGATGACCTTGATGTCGTGAAGAACGAGCTGGTTGTCAAAGGTCACGGATACGACGGCTTTCATCGGTCCGTCGTCGAACATTTTCCGCACTTTGATGTCGGTGATGGTCATAGATTACCTCTTTTTCAGTCTGAATTGAACTTGTCGGAATTATTATACAGCAATCATATGAATATTATACACACAAAACGTGAAATTTTTTAAAATTGCGATTTCAGGATTTAATAATTCGGCGCCCACCCCATTCGGCATGAATTGAAGTTTCATGTCAAATTCAACAATATCACCGGTTCACGCGATTTGCTGCCACAAATAGAAAGGACGCATTATGGCGCTTCCGAATACGCATCACGGACCTTTTGGAATCGAAACTATTCTCAAAGGGAAACACAATCTCTTTTTCGCCGGGATCGGTGGGGTAAGCATGAATTCCCTTGCCTTTCTTTCAAAGAAGCGGGGCTTCACCGTTTCCGGCTATGACCGCACGCCTTCCCCCATCACGGCGAGGCTCGAAAAAGCGGGGATCTCCGTCTATTACGAGGCGGATGCCGAGCACGTCCGGAACGCCGACGCGCTGATCTACACCGTCGCCATGCCCGAGAGCAATCCCGAATACGCATGGGCAAAGGAGCACGGCATCCCGCTCATTTCGCGCGCCGATTTCCTCGGCTGGATCATGACGGGCTACAAAACGCGCATCGGCGTATCCGGTACGCACGGAAAAAGCACGACTACCGGGATGATCTGCCGCATCCTGACCCATGCTGGCGCGGATCCCACCGTCCTGAACGGCGCTCCGCTGAAGGAGACCGGGGCGGTCGACCGGATCGGGGCCCATGACTATTTCGTTTTTGAGGCCTGCGAATACATGGATTCGTTCCTCGATTTCCAGCCGACCGCAGCGGTGGTGACCAATATCGAGCTGGAACACGTGGACTATTTCTCCTCCATCGAACAGATCCGGCATTCCTTCGCATCGTTCATCGGACTGACCGGGAAAAACGGTCTGGCCGTATTGAATCTGGACGACGAAAACAGCCGTCTGATCCTGCCCGGACTTCCCTGCCGCGCCGTGACGTTCTCCCGCGGCGGCACCGGCGCCGATTACGTTTCCGTCAATGAAACGAGCCGCGGCGGATATCCCTCCTTCGATATCGCAAAGGGCGGAACGGTCGTCGCGCACGTCGATCTGAGGATCCCCGGCGAGCACAACATCTCGGACTCGCTGGCTGCGTTCGCAGCTTCCGTGGAATCCGGAGCCGATCCCGCCAAAGCGGCGGAAGGTCTCTCCTCCTATGAGGGGATCTCGCGCCGCATGGAAAAGATCTGCGAAACCGGAAACGGAGCCCTTGTCTACTCCGATTACGCGCACCACCCGACGGAGATCGCCGCCACTCTGAAAGGCGCAAAGGCGATCTGTCCCGGGAAACTGCGCGTCGTATTCCAGCCCCACACCTACTCCAGAACGGCGGAACTGTTCGATCATTTTGCCGCGGCTTTCGCGGAAAGCGGAGCCGAGGAAGTGATTTTCTGCGACATCTACGCCGCGCGGGAAACGAACGTCTACGGCGTATCGTCGGAACAGCTTGCGGAGGAAGTATCCCGCCGCGGGAAACCGGCTATGCGCGCCTCCTCATTCGAAGAAGCGGCGCGGACGGCGGAAGAGCGGTCCGGCCCCGGGGACATGATCCTCGTCATGGGCGCGGGCGACGTTGAAAAAGTCGCGGAAATCCTGCTTCAGCGCTCAAAGGAATAATGATACTGTTTTCCTTCTATCAAGCTATCTTCGTGGGTTTTGACCGCTCACCGCAGGATGCAAACAATCTCCGATCGTGAGCTCACGAACGATCACTCTGATAAGGTTGGAAAACTTCATTGGTGTGCCGGACACAGATTGAACAGAAGGAAGGCAGCCTTGACCTGCTCCCATTGAAGTATCTTGCCGCTGGACTTGTTCGGCAGGGCTTCATTTTCAAAGAAGCCGCGTAACTTCTGAGAAAAGAGATAGTATGAATAAACAAAAACCGGTTTTTGAAAGACCGGTTTTTTTATTTGAAAGTTCTTACTGTTCAACTTGTTGAGCAGGGCTCCATTTCAAGAAGCCGCGTCCCTTCATCATTAAGGAACCGCTGATAAAAATGAGGTGACTGGATGGTGGATGGATTTCGCGTCAGATGCAAGAGAATAGTTCGTGGACTTACTGGAGGTAAGTCGAGAAATATGAGCACAGCAGATGACGTGAAAGGCGCCGCCGGACAGCCGCCGAATGAATCAGCGTTTCCTTAAAAAGGGGATATAGCAATCCTTCAAAATACAGACAATGGAACTGCCCCACCGCAGGCGAGGCAAAATGCCGCTTTACCATGTCATTCCGAACCGGTGACCGTGTCACCGGTGTGGGAATCCGTTCTTCGCCCGGGAGGAAAACGGATTGCCGCGACCCCTGCGGGGTCTCGCAATGACAGATCTGCCGAGTGCGGCGAATTCAGAGGATTATTGTATCAAAACAGCATTGCCTTCAGAACTGAGCGCCGTCCGCGCTGTGACAGATGTGCGCGCTGTATTTCCCTTCGAGCGCGGGGAATTCCGCAAGGTACTCCCTGCCTGCTTTGTCGAGAACGCTCTCTTCAAAGGCAGGATCGACGAGCGCCAGGCAGCAGCCTTTGAAGCCCGCTCCGGAGAACCGTCCGCCGTAAATCCCGTCCGTATGCGTCATGATCTCGTACAGCTTTTTCAGTTCGGGAGAACCGGTTTCCCAGTTATAGATGCTGCTCCGGCCGGATTTGAAGCTCAGGCGGCCGTATTCTTCGATTTCCCCGCGCCTCCATGCCTCCGCGCCCGCTTCCACCCGCTCGTACTCCGTGTACCAGTGTTCGGCACGCTTCGCCCAGTTCTCCGGGAGACGGTCTTTATATTGTTCGTATACCTCTCTCGGCACGTCCCGGAGATTCGTCTCGCCGAACTTTCCGTATTCCATGCCGGAGAAGGCCTTCAGCGCGTATGCGGCGCTGCGCAGTTCGTCCACGCGCATATTGTATTTCGAGCCCGAAAGGCTCCTTTCGATCCCGCTGAAAAAGATCACGATCTCATAGGGCTTCATCTTGCTGTTTTCGGGGATGAGTTCGTAGCTGTCGTCCTTCAGATCCAGATAAAGCAAATGATTCTTTCTTGAGTAGATTTCGCAGCTCTGGTCGAGTTTGCCGCAGGAAACGCCGACATAGTTGTTTTCCGCTGCCTGCGCGGTCATGACGATCTCACGCGCGGTCGGACGGATCCGGTTGACCTTGCACAGAGCGGAAAGAAACGCGATGATGACCGCGGCGGAGGAAGACAGTCCTCCGATGGGCAGCGTGCCTTCGATCACGCCGGACAAACCGAGGGTCACAGGACAGCGTTCGGCAAGTTCGATGGCTGCGCCGCGCAGATAGTCGGCCCAGTCGTTCTGCTTTTTCTCCGGCGTCGATGAAACGTGCCACTGTACGCGCTTGTCAAACTGAAGAGAGACAAGATCGATGACACCGTCCTGCCTGGGGCTGTATGCCAAACGGATGCCTTTATCAATGGCGAGACCGGTAATCTTTCCGAGGTTATGATCAACGTGCGCGCCCAAAGGACAGATGCGGTAGGGACAGAACGCCGTTCCGGACGGTTCTTCGTTGTAGATTTTTTCAAAACGCTCTTCACAGTGCATATAGTGAAATAACCTTTCAGTCGGATTTTTTCGTTTACCGGGAAAAAGAGGCATAAGCGCATCCGGCATTGCCGGATCCGTCCGGCGCTTACAGCGATGCCGGCGGTTCGAAGCGCACCGTTACGATGTACTGCAGCTCGCCCTCCGTCCACGCGCCGTAAGTGGTGGCGGCGACCGTGCCGTCGGGCAGAACGATGACGCCGGGATAGGCGCAGTCCCATCCCGCGTGATTCTTCATCAGACGCACACGGTACTGGCCCTCGCGGCCTTCGGCGATATCCTCGTAGGTCCCGACCCAGCCGCACCAGTCGCCCTGCGTGGGGGAATCGAGACAGGTGTCGCGGAAGGAGATGAACAGACGGCCGTCCTTCAGATACCGGATCGTGTGCCGGTCTCCGGTCAGGGCGCCCTGCACCTCGCGCGGCTCGCTCCACGTCACGCCGTTGTCATCGGAGAAGGTGACGAACGAATTGATTTTCCGGGAATTCTCCCGCAGAAGCATGGCCAGCTGCTTCCCGTCGGGGGAACGCACCACGCCGGGCTCGCACAGGAAGGCCTCCGGATGCGTGCAGACGATCTGCGGCTCGCCCCACGTCAGCCCTCCGTCCTTCGAACGGACGCTGTAGACGGTGAAATGTCCTCGGTTCCCGGCGGAGCCGTCGAGATCGGAAAACGTTTCGAAGCGCTTTTTCCACGCGGATCCGGGGATCCCCTCCGCCTTTTTCGCGCAGTTCCACACGCCCGTCGGCACCCAGCCGCCCCTGCCGTCGGATGCGGAAGAGACGATGCGGGACAAGGCGTTCACGCCCTCGCCGGCGACGTAGACCTCGGTGCGGTTGGTGCCCTTTGGATGAAAATACCGGCCGTCATCGTGGAAGAACGCCAGATACTCGCCCTTCCCCACCTCGGTCACGTCGGCCATGCCCACGATGCCGCCGTAATCGCCGATGGGCTCGAGCTCCGTCCAGGTGCGGCCCTCGTCCTCGGAGTGAGCCATGCGGATGGGGTAGAGGCTCGAGAACACGATCAGATGGCCCTTCCCGTCAGGACCGACCGTTTTGTAGACCGTCGGGACCTCGAGGGACGTTGCCCAGGAATCCGGCACCCGCAGCCGCTCGGACCAGGTCAGCCCCCCGTCCGGGCTTTTTTTCATGACGATGGGGCCTTTTCCGT
>JAEEGL014007049.1_pt1 | contig 11953 bp, 6 predicted proteins | sample 9134231 | NCBI WGS metagenome assembly JAEEGL01 (sample SAMN16246548, study PRJNA631951) | gut metagenome | biome: gut microbiome; feature: rumen; material: fiber-attached | host: Bos | place: Iran: Karaj | collected 2018-10 | reverse complement strand
GAGCAATCTTAAATACCATTGGATGTTTAATGCTCGACCCCACTTTAATAGATGATATTGACCGTCCATTGGATAGGACAGATTTTGATACTGAAGCACTATATGAATTATTATATGTTGCTATTTTTAACTCATATATGCAAGGCGTTAAAGATATAAATGAATTTACTATAGATTCATATCTTTCTTCATATAAAGAACAGTATGAGATTTTTCAGACTAATGATGGTTTAAATTATCTTGCAAGCGCACGAGAGATGAGTAGTCTGGACAACTATAATTACTATTATCACAGGCTCAGAAAGTACTCGTTACTCAGATATTATGAGAAGAAAGGTTATAATACAAAATCAATATTTGATCCGACCGTAGGTGTGGAAGAACTTACAAAAGAAATGGAGAGGTTCGACAATTACACTGAACAAGATATTGTAGGAATGGTTGAAACAGATTTGGTTATCAGTCCTACAATTAAATATTGCACAAATATGTTAACCACTGAAATTCAGGCGGCTGACGATGCAATGAATTTGATTGAAAGCTTCATGAAGATTCCTGATGTGGGTATGCCGTTAAATAACAACGGATTAAATACAGTAGCAAGAGGTGGTAGAAAAGGATGTTTATATATGAGATCTCTTCCACAAGGAGAAGGAAAATCTCGATGTGCGGCAGGAGATGCTTGTAAAATTGCAGTTCCATATGTATATGATACGTATAAAAAAGACTTTGTTTACACAGGAATGTCAGAACCCACTACATATATTACCACTGAAATGACAGTAGATGAGATACAAACTATTTTAATTGCTGCTGTCAGCAAAGTAAATGAAGAACATATTTTATATGGCGAATATAAAGATGGTGAATATGAAAGAGTTAGAAAAGCGATTGAATATATTCGGTCTTCTCCGCTATATATTGTTCATATTCCAGATTTTTCAATTGAAGATATTAAAAATATAATTAAAAAATATAATCGAGAATTTAAAGTTGAGTATTTCTTTTTTGATTATATAAGTACTTCACTTAGACTTATGTCAGAAGTTAGTGGCAAATCTCGTATGGGTTTGAAGGAACATCAACTTTTATTAGTATTTTCAACAGAACTTAAAACAATTGCTCAACAATTAAATGTGTTTATTTTTACTGCTTCACAACTTAATGGAGAAGCACGAAATGCCATTATTAAAGATCAAAATCTTCTATCTGGTGCAAAAGCATTGGCTAACAAGCTTGACGTAGGTATTATTTCAATGCGTCCCACACAGCGTGAACAGGATAAATTAGATGTTATTATTCAAAATCATTTTGGATTACGAATGCCTAATATGGGTCATTGGGTGTATAAGGTTCGTAGAGGAAGACTTACTCATATTATAATTTGGAGTCAGATTGATTTGGGTACAATGGATGAAGAGGCATTGTTTGTAACAGATTTTGATTTTAATCTTATTGATATAGACTTCACTCAGATTGAACAGGTTGAAGCTAAGATTCAAGAGCATTCAGTTTTAGAATCACAGGTGCATGACGCTGAACCTGAAATTATTGATACTACAGCTGTTGAAATTAAATCTGAAACAGTAGAAGAAGAACAGACAGTAAAAAGAGATTTTGATTGGTGATATAAATGTATTTAGATCAGAAAAAAATATTAGATTCATTAACGGATGAAGATATAATCAAAATTTGTGCAGAATTGGGTTCGCCAGAATATAAACGAGATAATCAGGGGAATCTTTTGTTCTCAACTTCTATTTGTCATGGTGGAGACAGCCCTTATAAATTGACATATTATCATGATTCTCACCGTTTCAAATGTTGGACATGTTCAGATTCATATGGAATTATTGAATTAGTTATTCGTGCTCATAGATTAAAAGGTAAAACGCTTACATATTATCGAGCATTATATTATATAGCTTCAATGACAGGACGTCTTTATGAGAAAGACCCTGAACAAATTGCTCCAGAAAAGACAATTACAGACTTTGAATGGATTAATCGTTTAAAATCTGTAAAGAAAAATTCAAAGGCTGTGCCTAATTTATCAGAAATAAATGAAAATATACTTGATATATTTTGGTATGCCCCTTATCAGGGCTGGCTTGATGAACATATTACCCGTGAAGCAATGTCACGATTTGAAATAGGATATTATGGATTAACTAATCAAATCACGATTCCACACAGAGATATTAATGAGCGATTGATTGGCATCAGAGGACGCTTCTTAAATGATGAAGATGTTGAACGATTTGGCAAATATGTACCTTTGCAGATTAGCGGTCGTTTCCTGAGTCATCAGCTTGGGAGTAATTTATATGGTATACATGTTGCCAAAGATAAGATACGACAATGTAAAAAAGTGATGCTGGTTGAAGCTGAAAAATCTGTACTACAAGCCTACTCATATTTTGGCGAAGATAGCTTTGTCGTGGGATTATGCGGATCAAGTATTTCAAAGACACAAATTAAAATTATATTAGAGGAATTAAAAGTTGAAGAAGTTATTGTTGGTCTGGATAGAGAGTATGGTGATTCAGATACTTTTGAAGCAACTGCTTACTATCAAAAATTAATTAAAAAGGTTGCTCCACTTGTTCCTTATGTGCGTGTATATCTTGTATTAGATAAAGAGCATAGACTTGATTATAAAGATTCTCCCACTGATAAGGGTAAAGATATCTTACTGCAACTAATGAAGGAAAAAATTTTGGTAACAATGGAAGATGTAAATGAAGTAATTAAAAGAAAGGATTGATGATTATGGAAAGTTTTATTAAGGTTGCCGTGGCTAGTGGATGTGCTGTACTGTCTGGTGGAGTAAATGTATGGCTTAATGTAAAAGATAAAAAAGTAATTACAATAAAAGATATCGGTGTAGCATTTGTCCCGCCAATGCTGATGGTTATTTCAACTTGTGCCCTGTTCATCTAATAAAGGAGAAGCATATGAAAAAGAAATTTTATTGTGTGATTTCAATTGTAGCGATTGTAATTATAATCATTTCAATGTCTAATGTTGTTGAGGCTAAGATCGGTTCAATGGTATGTGATTCAGAGGGACGATATTTCTCTAGTGAAACCGGATATTTTCAAGTGCGTGGTAAAACTTATTATGCGCATAAAACAAAGAGTCAGATGTACGAAGTAGGAGAACTTGCCACAAACACATATCGAGTACGAAATAATAAAATGTATTATTTCGGAAGAGACGGTGCTATGATCACACATAAGTCTAGTAGGAATAGAAACACAAGATATATGGATTTTAATAAAGACGGGTCTATTCACTATATTTATCCTGCGGGACGAAGGGCAAGTGATGAGCGATATAATGCCAATAGACAGAGGTTTCAATTTTTTAAGAATGGCAAATGGCATGATATTGGAATGCAGTGTTGGCCTTATGGATGGATTGATTGGCAGGAATAATATGCATAACGGGTCGTATTTTATAAAAATATGCAGGAAAAACGCATTAATTTTTGTATAGTGGCACTTCCATGAGGGTACGGTGGGGTAAGTAGATAGGATAAAAATAATATCGAAAACCCCACTTATTTTGACATAGAGAGGAAAGTGAGTATGAGAAATGATTTGGTAGAAGATTATTATAAATCAATGAATGATTTTTTTGAGGGGAAAGTGAGGGGAGTCACTGAAGCGGATCGAGGGGTGTTGCCACGATTGAGTTATAGTGGTTTAGATTTAAATAAGAACTGCCCATATCAGTATCATCTTAAATACGATGAAAAGAAATATACGAAAGAGACCACACTGGCTTTGGAATTAGGGAGTTTGTGCCACCTGATTCTGGAACTTAAATGTAATTACATTAAAGAGGACAAGTCTGTAGATTATGATTATCTTCATTTTATTTTAAAGTATGGTTCTATTGATACAAACGAGAAAACAAAAGAGCATATCCTTGGAGTAGATGAATTAAAGCGGAAATATTTTGAAGAATGGTATGAGCCTGATAATGCCTCTGGAATGACGTATGAAGAAAAGATGGTAGTATTTGAAAAGGTTCTTAATGAGGAAATGGATGATACTTCAATCTGGCATCCTATTTATGCAGAATTGCCGTTTGAATTTGTATATAAAGACAGGGCAATTTTTAACGGATTTATTGACAGGGTAGATATTAATGTATATGGGAGTTTTAGAACAGTCGATTATAAGACCAGCAAGAAGTCTTACGATCAGGCTAAAGTTGTAACATCACTTCAGTTCGGTATTTACGCAATGGCAATTTATCAGCTGTTTGGTCAGATTCCTGTGAGTTTCTTATATCGTTTTATTCTAATTGATGAAGATCAAAAAGCTATGACTAGTGGTTGGGAAAAGCGATTAGAAAAGACGCTTGATAACATACTTAGTAAAATGGATAAAAATAAGAAGAGTGGTATCTGGTTACCCAAACCTAGTCCCTTATGTGCGTGGTGTAGCTATAGTGTTACAAATCCTAAAGCACATGAATTTAAAAATGATTGTGAATATTATAGTCTTTGGACACCAGAGAATCGTGTTTGGGCGGTAAATAAGAAATATAATGCTCTTGACAGTATGAATAAAAAGAGTGATAATAAAGAAGTTAAGAAGAGAAAATTAAATTTCAGATTGGAGAGTATATGAGTTATTATAGCTTGCATTGTCATACGGAATTCTCAAATCTACGAATGCTCGATAGTACGACAAAATTAAATGATTTAATTGATAAAGCTATTGAAATGAATCTTTTAGGTGTGTCAATTTCAGATCACGAAAGTCTTTCAGGACATGTTAAAGCGATTCAAAAACAAAAGCAATTAATTGAAAAAGGAATTAATTTTAAGATTATGTTAGCTAATGAAATCTACTTGGTGGATTCGTTAGAAGAAGTCAGAGATAATTATCAGTCTGGAGTAACTAAATTCTATCACTTTATCTTACTTGCTAAAGATGCAATCGGATATCGACAAATGAGACAGCTGTCTTCGTTGGCTTGGAATAATTCTTTTAGAACTGGAAAAGTTGAAAGAGTACCGACTATTAAAGCAGATGTTGAACGAATTATTGGGGATGACAAAGGGCATATTATCGCTCAAACAGCTTGTATCGGAGGAGAACTAGCACATCACATTTTAAATAAGGATGCCGATGGTTGCCTTGATTTTATTGATTGGTGTCAAAATGTATTTGGAGAAGATAATTTTTATCTTGAAATGCAGCCTAATGACACAGATGAACAGGTTAAAGTTAATAAGGCAATTATTAGCATATCAGAACAACTGAATATTCCTTATATTATTACAACAGACGAACATTATTTAACTGCTGATCTTGCTCCTGTTCATGAAGCGTATTTAAAAAGTAGAGAGGACGAGAGTAGAGAGGTTGGAGACTTTTATCGAACATGTTATCTTATGACTCCTGAAGAGATTCATAAATGGATGGATGAACAAATAGGAGCTGATAAGGTTGATATTGCTTTAAAAAATACTTGTGAAATAGCTAATAAAGTCGAATTTTTTGATTTAAACCATTCACAAGTTGTCCCTAAAGTGCCACTTCCAGATTTTGAAATGCAGCACTCTTTTAAAGATGTTTATAATGAGTGTGAATATATAAAAAAATTTGCATATTCAGAAGATATACATGATAGATATTTTTTATATTTAATTGAACAAGGTTGGTGGGACAAAGAATATTCAGACGATTTACCAAAAGATGAAATTTTAAAAATGATGCATCGCATCAATGAAGAATTAAAGGCTGTATGGCTATCTAGTGAAAATATCCATGATAAGATTTCAAATTATTACATTACAGCTTTATATATCGAACAAAAGATTATGTGGGAAGATGCTGAATCTTTAGTTGGCGTATCGAGAGGGTCGATTGCATCATTTTATACTGCTTATTTAATTGGATTACAGCAGATTAATTCTTATAAGCAAAACATCCCATATTGGAGGCATTTGCATGAAAGTCGTCCTGAGATGCCAGACGTTGATATAGATTCAGAAAAGTCTAAAAGACAAGCGATTATAGACGCAACAAAAAAGAATTTTGGAGAAGATAAAGTATTAAATATTTGTGCCTTTAGAACAGAAGGGGCAAAGTCTGCAATTTTAACTAGCGCAAGAGGACTTGGTGTTAGTAATGACAGAGCACAATATATAGCCAGTTTAATTCCTTCTGTAAGAGGAAAATTGACTCCTCTTTCTGTAATGGTCTATGGAGATGAGGAAAACGCTCCAAATATTGAATTTATTTCAGAATGTAAAAAGTATGATAGCTTAATTGAAACAGCTTTAAGTATTGAAGGATTGGTGTGTGGTAGAACTATTCATGCATCAGGAGTAATAATTTTTGAATCGCCTTATTATGAGTTGAATTGCATGATGAAAGCGACCAATGGTCAAGCTACAACTCAATGGGATATGGATGATTCAACATATACTGGCGGTTTGAAATATGACTATTTAACAATTGTCAATCTTGATGCTATGCATCAATGTATAAACTTGCTTGTGAAATATAATTATATAGATTGGCAAGGGTCTCTACTAAAAACTTATAATAAATATTTTCATCCAGATGTATTGGATTATACTTCTGAAGAAATGTGGAAGATGGCAGAAGACCATAAAATTATTAATCTGTTTCAATTTATGACAGATGTTGGCGCTCAAGCTATTAAAAAAATTAAACCACGTTCATTAACAGAACTTGGTGTCGCAAATGCTGTGATGCGTCTTATGAGTAGCGAACCGGGAGCAGATCAACCATTAGATATTTATGTTAGATATAAAAATAATATTCAAGAATGGTATGATGTAATGAATAGTTATCATTTAACATCAGATGAGATTAATATTATTGAAGACCATTTAAAACATGTGTCTGGTATGTCTACCATGCAAGAAGATGTCATGATTCTCTCTATGGATAAAAGAATTACTAATTATTCTATGAAAGAAGCTAATGTTCTTAGAAAATTGATTGCAAAGAAAAAGGTTGCTTTACATAAACAAGCTGAAGATGATTTTTATAAAAGAGGACTTGAAAATGGCTCTTCTCAAAATATGCTTGATTATGTTTGGAAAGAATGTGTAAAACCTCAGTTACAATATTCATTTTCTCTCCCTCATATTCTTGGATATTCAACAATTGCAATTCAGGAAATGAATATGGCATATAGATTTCCAATTATTTTTTGGAATTGTGCCAATCTTATTGTTGATAGTATGGCTGATGAAGAACTTGATGGTAGCACAGATTATGGTAAAATTGGTATCGCTATCAGTAATATGATTAAATCTGGTATTAATATCTCTTTACCTTTAATCAATAATGCCGAATATGGCTTTATTCCAGATGTAAAAAATAATACTATTATTTATGGATTCAGGAGTATGAACGGTATTGGAGATGATATTTCGCAAACTATTATTGCCAATCGCCTTTATACTTCCATGGATGATTTTGCTGCCCGAATGCTTGACACTAAAATCATTCATCCCGCTCAGATGATTAAATTAATTAAAGGTGGCTGCTTCCTTACGTTACATGACCCAGATCGTTTTAAAACGATGGAATGGTATTTGCGTGGCTATTGTTTTGAGCCGTTGTCAAAGTTAACGATGACACAGCTTCCTAAGATGCAGGAGTTTGGTATTATTCCAGAACAGTTTAGGGACAGCTTGAATTGCATTAAAATCAAACAATATGTTCTGGATGACGAGGGATTATATAAACTTTATATTAATCCTGATAAGAAACTCCCTAAACGAGGTTATCATGACCGCTATTTCATTTTGGATGATGCGTCACAACCAGTGTTTAATAAATTCTTTTCAGAAGATTCTGTGATTGATGTCAAAGATGGATATTATATTATTTCAGAAAAGAAATTTTCTAAAGAATGTGATACATTGATTCAGCCATTGCGTGACTGGCTTAGTTCGCAAGAAGCGCTTGATACATATAATAAAGCTCTTTTTAAATCTATTTGGGATGAAAAAGCGTCAGGCACTGAAGCGTCATGGAACATGGAAGCGTGCTGTTATTATGATCAGGAACACGAACTAGCAAATGTTGATGAGAGCTACTATGGTATTGTAAATTATTTTGATTTACCAGAAGAACCTGAACCTTATGCTTGGTATAGTCGTAAAGTTGATAATGAATGGAAGCGTGTTCCCAAATATCGTATTACAAGAATTGCGGGGACTGTTTTACAAAATGACAATAATAGACACACAGTTGCTCTTCTTACTTGTTATGGCGTGGTTAATGTTAAATTTTATAAAGGCAGTTATGCATTTTATAATAAACGTATTTCACAGCCATTAGAAAATGGTAAGAAGAAAGTGCTTGAAGAAAGTTGGCTTAAACGAGGTAATAAACTTCTTATTAGCGGTATTAGAAGAGATGACCAATTCTTCCCTTTAATTTATAGAGATACAATATATAAACATACAGTTAATTTAATTAAAAATATTCTTCCAGATGGACGAGTAGAATTACAAATTGAAAGGATTCAAGTAGATCAATAACCCATGACTAAAGTTACGGACTTGTCCGTTGTTGATCAGACTAAGCACTTAGAGTGCTACGTTATCTATATTATCACACCCGTGGGCGTATGCTCTAACCTACGGCTCTGTGTAGGCTCTGTAAACAGTTCTGATGGGTAGGAACAGTCAACCTAAAGTGGTCGATTACGACAAGTATAGATAACATTGTCGAAGAGTAACTAACTTAGGAATAGGAGATACATTTTATGATAGTGTATGTACTAAACAAATATGGTAAACCTTTAATGCCGTGCAGTCCTTGCAAAGCAAGGAAACTGCTAAAACAAGGAAAAGCAAAAGTAAAGAGAACACAACCATTTACGATTCAGCTTCTTTATGGAAGTTCAGGATACACGCAAGATATAACTCTTGGGATTGATGCAGGAAGTAAGCATATAGGAGTTTCTGCTACTACTAAGAAGAAGGAACTGTATGCTACCGATGTGGAAATCCGAAACGACATTGTAGATAAGTTATCTACAAGAAGACAGAATAGGCGAAGCCGAAGAAGCAGAAAGACACGATACAGGAAACCTAAGTTTCAAAACCGTGTAAAGTCAAAACATAAAGGATGGCTTACACCGTCTATCGAAAGCAAAATCAATAGTCATTTCAGAGTTGTTAGAGATGTTTGTAAGATACTTCCTATAAACAAGATTATTGTTGAAGTTGCAAGTTTCGATGTTCAGAAGATCCAGAACCCGAATATTAGTGGAGTTGGATATCAACAAGGCGACCAACTTGGATTTGATAATGTAAGAGAATATGTTCTTTGGAGAGATGGTCACACATGTCAGTGCTGTAAAGGTAAATCAAAAGATAATGTGTTAGAAGTACATCATATCGAAAGTAGAAAAATTGGTGGTAATTCTCCAAGCAATCTCATTACACTTTGTCGAACGTGCCACAGTGGATATCATAAAGGCTCTGTGAAACTTCCATCAAAGATTAAAAGAGGAATGTCTTTCAGAGATTCAACTTTTATGGGAATTATGAGATGGACGTTTTACAACAGGCTTAAAGAAATGTATCACAATGTTCATATGACATATGGATATATTACGAAGCATAACAGAATAAAGAATCATCTTCCAAAAGAACATTATATTGATGCTTATTGTATTGCCGGGAATTTCGATGCAGAAAGACTTGATTATTACTACTATCAGAAATGCGTGAGAAAAACGAACAGACAGATACACAAAGCGAAGATACTCAAAAGTGGCAAGAAGAAATTAAACCAAGCGCCTAAGTATGTAAAAGGCTTTCAGCTTTTTGATAAAGTGCGGTATGACGGTAATTTATATTATATCTTTGGAAGAAGAGTGTCTGGGTATTTTGACATTAGAACATTAAACGGAGATAAGATAAATAACGGTTCTGTTTCTTATAAGAAATTAAGTTTAGTGGAGACAAGTAGGAATGTTTTAATTGAAAGGAGAAGCCGTTTTCCTCTCACGACTAAAGTCACGAGTCTCCAAACGGCGTAATATTATAAAATGAATGAGAAAGAAAATAATAGAATTAAAGTTGATGCTTCTATGGAGCATCGCATATATTTTAAAGATAATTGGGGAATTATTAAATGCTCGATAGAAAAAGTCCGTTCTGGAGATGGCATTTACAAAGGTGATTTAATAATTTTTAAAGGTCAGATGCCACAACCTATTGAAGGATGTATTTATACTATTATTGCAGATTTTATACATGACCCTAAATGGGGTGATCAATATGTAATTCAATCTATTTTTACGGCACTTGATTTTAGTGAAGGAGATGATATTGGTAAAAAGAAATATTTAAGTTCTTTATTCACCCCTTATCAAATTGATTGTATGTATGGAGCATTAGATGACCCATTTGAAGCGTTGAAGAAACGTGATATGAAAGCATTAGTTAGGGTTAAAGGATGCGGTCTTAAAACAGCAACTGTTTGGTGTCATAGATTTCATGAACATTATGACCGTGCTAAAATTTATATTGAATTAGAAGATTATGGTCTCACAAACAATGTTGTGAATCGACTTATGTCTACATATCATTCTGCTGATTTGGTCGTAGATAAGATTAAAAACAATCCTTATGTATTGGTAAATGAGGTTAATGGTATTAGTTGGAAAAAAGCTGATGAAATTGCTTTAAAAGGTGGAATTGATCCATTGGGTGAAACTCGTGTTGCACAATATATTAAATATTATCTGAAACGAAGTGGTGATAATGGTATGTCATGGTTGACTCCTGACCAGTTACTTGGAGCAATTCTTGATGAAATTGGTGAAGAGGTTGAAGATAGTACAATCACAAAAGCAATTAAGAGTCTTGATTTGTGGTTTAATGATGAAAAGAGTAAGATTGGTTTGCCTTATTATAAATTATTGTCTGTTACAATAGCTGTTGAATTGTTAAGGCTAAAAAATGCAGAATCTGATTTTAAATATGATGGTTGGGAAGATAGAATTAAAGCATTGGAATCTGAGCAAGGTTGGGAATTTACTGATGAGCAAATGAATGGCATTAAAATGGGACTTGAGAATAATGTACTGGTTATTAGTGGTAGTGCAGGTTCCGGCAAGACATCGCTTGTTGGTGGTATTCTTGCAGCGATTCCCGATTATTCTCATGTAATGTGTGCTTTGTCTGGTCGTGCGTCTGCAAGATTAGCAGAAGTCACTGGTGAAACAGGTTATACCATTCATCGACTTCTTGGATATTCTGGAGCAGGATTTGAATATAATCAAGAAAACCAGTTAGGATATGACATTTATATACTTGACGAAATCTCTATGGTAGACGCAGAATTGTTTTATTATTTGATTCGTGCTATTCCTTCTGGGTCTAAATTAATTATGCTTGGTGATCCTGCACAGCTTGAAGCAATTGGTTGTGGTAATGTTGCTTATGATATGATTCAATCAGACGAGATTCCAGATATCCTTCTTACAAAAATTCATCGTCAGGCGGCTAAATCTGCTATTATTACAAATAGTACAGCTGTCAGACATGGTGAACAAATTATTGACGCTGAATGGAGTGGAATAGAAGTTCGTGGAGAATTACAAGACCTTGTTTTAGACTGTTATTTGGATTCTTCTAACAGTTTTTATAAAGTAATGGAATATTTCCAAAGGCTTTATGCTCAAAAAGATTTTGATATTTTAGAAACGCAGGTTATTGTTCCTGTTAAAAAACGTGGAGATTCTAACACTTATAATTTAAATAATGATATTCAAGAATTGTATAATCCTGCAAGAGACGGTCTTAAAGAAGAATCTGTAATGACTGTTAGTTCTGGTTTAAGAATTTTTAGAGTTGGTGATAAAGTAATTAATACCGTTAATAATTATAAAGTTGAGCCTACAATTTATAATGGTAACATTG
>JAEEGL013061875.1_pt1 | contig 11953 bp, 14 predicted proteins | sample 9134231 | NCBI WGS metagenome assembly JAEEGL01 (sample SAMN16246548, study PRJNA631951) | gut metagenome | biome: gut microbiome; feature: rumen; material: fiber-attached | host: Bos | place: Iran: Karaj | collected 2018-10 | reverse complement strand
TGCAAGCCGGAACCTATGCGTGAAATAGTTGTTGATTATGATTGGGATAATAGTGTTGGGTTAGTGCCACCAAAAGATCTTATTAAATCTTATGCCGACGACCCGAAAACGGAACATGTTTACATAAATATAATTCAACGAGATACACATGGCAGTACATGGGAACCCAGACATTATAAAAGAGCACGCGATAGTTTGCAAACCTGTATAAATATCAAGCCGGATAAAATTCGGGGTACTGGTGTTGTCAAGGTTGGTGTGGATGGTGCGCATATAAATCCAGATACGCTAACAAAAAAATATGGAATGTGGGAATCCGACAGTGTATGGTTTACCTTGAACGGTTGGTCTGTTATTAGTTTTTTTGATGAAAAATCGCGTTAAAATATAAACGGCATATAAAAATGTGTCGTTTTTTATTGCAAAACGATATTAATATTTTTATTATAAACTCATGAGAATGTTGTTTGGCTTTTTGTTGGTGTTTTTTTTATATCCAATAGGTTATGTTTATGCCACGGATTACTGTACTAAAGATATTGGAGGCGGTGGGTCAGGTTGTGGCCCTAAAAAGTTCTTTGATACAGTTGTACAAGAATGCATAGATTGTCAGTCAGGCTATTATTGCCCAGGGGATGGTATTGCACATTGTTGCAATTCTAACACTAATAATGGGTTTCCATTATCCGAATCACAATCTGAATCTAAAAACGCCTGTTATAAAACTGTGACTTGTGAAAAGATGGATGGTGGGAATAATCAATGTTGTCGGCATTACTATGACGACACTTATAAATGCCCGGAACAGTGCCCTCAGCCACCCCAGTCACCGTTGGATTTAAGGGATGCGCATTACGAATCTGACACTGGCAAATGTTATACTAACACACGTCGTTGTGGTTTGTTTGATACCTCTGGGTGTCAGGGTGGTACCGTTGGTGGTGCGGCAAAATGGCAAAACGGGCAGTGGAATTTAAAGTATGTCAGTGGTACTTATGCCGGTTGTACGTGCGAAAATGGCGATTTTACCAACAGTAATAATTGCAGTGGTAAACGCACAACGCGGGTTCATACCTCAACTGTTCCAAGTGCAAATAATACCGAAACCATAAACTATCAAGATGGTGAAGTTCAATCATATTACTGCACATCTTGCACATCCGGATACTATGTTGAACAAATATATCACGACAGTTCTGCACCGTCTGGATGTAAATCACCAAATGACTCTCAAAGTTATGTAGTATGCGGTTGCACAAAAAATACACAGGGCTGGTACGGTGTTGGTTGTTTGTGGAATCCAAAAACTTTAACTAATCAAACAACGTTGTCTTGTGTGTCCCCCTGTCCGGCGGGGCAAACAACGGATGGAACGGGTGCCACATCACTAACCCAATGCCATTTTACGGGTGATACACAGTTCTGTGATGCCGGTGGTTGCTTTACCCTGGACGAGATTCAGAGCACCTACTCTATCGATCCAAGCGAATGGACACCCGTGAACTAAACCATATAATTTTCCCCCTGGTTTCAAAAACTTGCCATTTTTTTAATGTGAAAAAATTCCAAAAAATGTTTGACAAACAATTTTTTTAGGCTAAAATTTCCACAAAACAAATAAAAAGGTCAAACATGTTTGAAAAATTACAGATGAAACTGGCGGCGCGCAAACTGCAACGCAGCAAGGAATACGCCGCACTGGATAAAAAGATTATGGCGGAAGAAACCGCGTTCGAACGCGTGTTACTCTGGCCATTCCGCGCAATCGGATTCGTTTGCCGCTTTGTTTATGATACTATCGCGGCCGTTGTGTCGTGGATTTGGGGATTGCTGGTCGCGGTGTGTTGCGCAATTTGGACATGGCTGTGCGCGATAAATATCGTTGGTTTAATAAATTTGACCTTGATTTTGGCAATCATCATATTGTTTTCATTTTTAATTGTTGACTTTACGCGCTGTGGTCGCACCAATACTGTGAACGCATCGGCAAAAACTGTCACGGTCGAGGCATCAAAATCAAACGCATCGGGTGCCGTCACCGCAACATTGCCATTGCGTCGCACCAACACCGCCGTTATAAACGAACCGGTCAATATCGTCGGTGCCGAACCATCGCGGTCGCCGGTTCTGCGCACACATGGCGATGGTAAAATCTATGGCGATATAATCATTGAATCCCGTGGCGAAGCCATTATATTGAAAAACAATGCGCATATTCGCGGGAACCTATATTTACAGCATATGCGGAAATATGTCCTGCCGTGTGGCGTAAAAATAGAAGGCAATTTATTCCTGCGCGATTTGAATATGTTGCAATTCTGTGGCCCGTTTACCATCACCGGGAATATCTATGTCAGTCCGCGTTCGTCTTTCGGCCCAATTCCACGCAATTCGCGTCTGGGTGGTCAGATAATCTTATAACAAAAATCGGAGATATCGGCAATGACAAATATTGAAATGAAAAAATCGGGCGATTCATGGATGGTGCGCGAAGTATATGATATCAGTGGTATAACCGTATGGCGCACATCATACTATAATCGATTCTGTCGTGCAGTTCTGAATTATATAAAATTGCTGATGACACCAAAAAAATCAAAATAATCAAACCGCCAGGGTGGCGGTTTTTTTATTAGAATAAATATTAAAAATATGATATAATAACCCTGCAAAACAAAAAGGAAGAAATATGAAAACACTTGAAAAAATATTGTCGGTTTTGGTAAAAAATTTGGGCTATACCGTTGTCTTGGTTTTGGCAATCATATTGTTTGCAATGTTCTCGGACGGGTTAATCAGTGGTATTATCACCGCGTTGTCGGCGCTGTTGGGATATGCATGCATTATGGCACTGTACGGCGAATTTAAAAAATCGGGCCCGGCACCAAAATCAGCCAAGAAAAAATAAACTTATTAAATAAAACAAAAAACGGATGCGATTGCATCCGTTTTTATTAACCGAAAACCTTTACCGTTTGCTCGGCAGGCATGCCACCACAATGCAAAAGATGATATACAGGATAAAGAACAACGAATATGCATACATACCCGATGAAACATACTGCATTGACATCATACGATACCACGCCACACCACGAACAATCGGCAAGACATAAATCAACAATGTCGGAATTATATACAACCATACCGAAACCCCGGCATCACGAAAACGACGAATCGACAATGACAACATTGGTATAAACAACAGCGCACTGACAATCGTGGTCACAACACCGCCAATAAAACGCGCAAAAAGCCAATTCACAACAACCACAAACAATAAACCAAACCAGAATTCGGCACGTGTTGAACGACCGGTAAAGTCAAAATATTTATTCCAAAAATTACTGATTGCGGTGCCAAAGCCAACCATCGAACGATTCGCCGGTGTGACAGATGGGCTGCGACGCACAGTTGTTTTTTTGCTTGATTTTTTTACGACCATATTTTTCCCCTTTGTTTTGATGTGTTACATTATAACCTATTTTTATATCCCAATGCAACAATAAACATTTCCACAGAATCTTTTCGTGATGCGTTCGGTTTCACATGATGAACCGATTCAAATTTTTCCTTTATTTGTTTTAGCAATTCATTAGTTGTTCCACCAGTAAAAGATTTTGCAACAAATACCCCGCCCGGTTTCAGTGCGCGACACGCAAAGTCAAATGCATATTCCAACAATACCATCTGGCGCAGGTGGTCGGTTTTTTGGTGTCCAACGGTATTCGGTGCCATATCCGACACAACAACATCAACCACGCCATTTGCATTTTCATCCAGATGCAACTTTTCCGTCAACCAATTCAATGCTTCATCGGTGGTAAAGTCCCCCTGATAAAATTCCACACCATTTATCGGGGTTATATCCAGCAAATCCATCGCAAAGATTTTTGTTTTTGGAAATGTTCGCGCAATAAACTGCGACCAGGAACCCGGTGCCGCACCCAGGTCAACAACCGTTTGACCATTTTTCAGAAATTTGTATTTTTCATTTATCTCTATCAGTTTATACGCCGCGCGCGCGCGATATCCATCGGCATGCGCACGCGCAACATACGGATCAGATGCCTGGCGTTGCAACCATGCCACCGAAGATTTATGTTTCGCAATTTTTTTATTTGTTATTTTCATTTTGTTTTAATAACAATCTATTTTTGAAACGACACATCGCACGATAACTGTTCCGATACCAAGTTTCTTTGAAAAATCGCATATCATCTATATCAAAATAATCCGTTTTTGCCGTCCAAAACAATCGCCAACCAACCAATTTTTTTGATGCACCGGAATACACCGGCTCAGATTTTATATCACTATACGTTACCATAATTTCACCCTTTTTATTTTGCGCCCGGGAATCCACCCTGAGACTGCATTTTTTGCATTACCGCCTCCATTCCGCCCATGCGTTGAATCATCGCCATTTGCTGTTTCATTTTCAGATATTGTTTAATAATATGTTCCACATCGCGAACCGTCACCCCAGCAGTTTCTGCGATACGCGCCTTGGCATTGGCAAATATTTTTTCTGGGTCGGCGCGTTCAGCCGCGGTCATAGCCTCTAATATTTTAATTTGGGCATCGACACTGCCATCTTTAATTTTTTCTTTCATTGCATTAACCGCACCAGACATACCTGGAACCATTTTTAAGAGTCCACTAAAATTACTAACCTTTTTGATTTGTTTTAATTGCGCCAACATGTCGTTCATATCAAATTGACCCGCCATCATACGTTCTGCGGTTTCCTTCATACCCTTTGGCACACGTGGTTCATCGGTTTCAACAACTTTTTCTTCTTTTTTCTTTTTACCGAATCCAAACATTTTTGTTCTCCTTTGTTTAATTATGATTCATATATTATGCGATAAATTACCGTTTGTCCAGATACCGTTGCAGATATTTTCCAGTAAGCGAATCAGGATTTTTTGCAACCGCCTCGGGTGTACCGATTGCAACGACTTGTCCGCCGCCAGCACCACCCGCCGGTCCCAAATCTATGACCCAATCGGCGGTCTTGATTACTTCAAGATTATGTTCAATAACTATAACTGTATTACCCTGCTCTACCAATTCATGCAAAACATTCAATAACTGTTTGATATCTTCAAAGTGCAATCCTGTGGTCGGTTCGTCCAGGATATAAAGTGTTTGACCGGTACTGCGTGCCGATAACTCTTTGGATAATTTTATACGCTGGGCTTCTCCACCCGATAAATCCAACGAACTCTGACCAAGTTTGATATAATCCAATCCAACGCGTTTCAATAATTCTAATTTACGACTTATTTGTGGATGGTTTATAAAGAAACGATACGATTCGTCCACGGTCATATTCAAGACATCTGCGATTGACTTTCCTTTGTATTTGACCGCCAAAGTTTCTTCATTATAACGCGACCCATGACATTTATCGCATTCAACATAAACATCGGCCAAAAAATTCATTTCTATTTTAATTTGCCCATCACCCTGGCACGCTTCACAACGTCCACCTTTGACATTAAACGAAAAACGCCCCGGACCATATCCGCGCGCCTTGGCTTCGGGTAATTCGGCAAAGAAATCACGAATATTTGAAAACACACCGGTATATGTTGCCGGATTACTGCGCGGACTGCGTCCGATTGGCGATTGGTCAATATCAACAACTTTATCTATATTTTCCATTCCGCGAATAACATCATGCGCACCACATTCAACTTTGGAATTATACAGCGCGCGCATTAACGCAGGATATAATGTATTCAACAACAGGGTTGATTTACCCGAACCCGAAACCCCGGTCAACGCGATAAATTTTCCAAGTGGAAATTCTACATTTATATTTTTCAAATTATTTGCACGCGCACCAAATATTTTAATGGATTCGCCATTACCCGCACGCCGTTTTTTAGGCACCGGAATTTTCTTTTTACCCGACAAATATTGTCCGGTCAGCGATTCTTTATTTTTTATAACCATCTCTGGTGTACCGGCGGCAATGATATTTCCACCATTTACCCCGGCACCACGGCCAATATCAACCAAGTAATCCGCCGCACGCATTGTATCTTCGTCATGTTCAACAACAATAACACTGTTGTCTTTGTCACGCAGCATTTTTAGTGTATCCAATAATTTATCATTATCACTTTGATGTAATCCAATGGACGGCTCGTCCAGTACATATAAAACGCCCGACAAACCACTGCCGATTTGTGATGCAAGACGGATTCTTTGCGCTTCACCACCCGACAACGTTCCCGACATACGCGACATAGTCAAATACCCAAGTCCAACATTTTTCAAAAACGACAGCCGACTGGTTATCTCACGCAGTACCATTTTTGCAATTTCATTTTCTTTTTCGGTTAAATGATTTGGCAAATCAACAAACCAATTGTACGAATCTTCAATCGCCATATCACAGATATCTATAATATCCATACCATTTATTTTTATACACAATGCCTGGATATTCAGACGCTTTCCATGACATACCGGACAGGGCTTTTCCGATTGATACTTAGACAATTCGGCACGCATTGCTTCGGATTCAGATTCACGCCATCGACGTTCAATATTTGGAATAACACCCTCAAAAGGTTTTTCATAAACAAACCCGTTCCAGTTTATTTTTATTGGATTATCTCCTGTTCCATATAAAACAATTTCTTTTTGTTCATCTGTTAACATGTGCCATGGTTTTGATAATGGAATTTTATACTGCTTATGCAGTGCCGTTAACAAATGTTCAAACTGGCTTAACATGCCACCACGCGACCACGGTGCAATTGCACCATCCAATATAGATTTTGATGGATCGGGTATAACCAAATCCGGCGACATATTTAACTGGACCCCTAAACCATCGCACGCGTTGCACGCGCCCATCGGCGCATTAAAAGAAAACAAACGCGGTTCAATTTTTGGTACGGCAAAACCACTGACGGGACACGCATAATTTTGAGAATACAAAATATCTTCATTCGTGTCCAACCGCCGCACCAACACCGACCCCGGCACCAGACGCAATGCCGCTTCAAATGAAGAATACATACGCGAACGAAATTCTTCTTTATCGGCATCTGATGCATCCGCCCCCGGCATTTGAACACGGTCAATTATCACAAAAATATTGTGCTTTTTATTCTTATCCAACCCAGGCGTTGCCGATAAATCATATAATTCATTGTCAATGATTACACGCTGGAAACCTTGTTTAACCAAAAATGCCAGTTCTTTTTTATATTCACCTTTGCGGTCGCGTATCAAGGGCGCCATTATATACGCACGCACACCGGCAGGAATATTCATTGTCAAATCAACCATTTCTGCAATCGTTTGGGATTTAATTGGCAAACCCGTCACCGGTGAATATGGCACACCAATTCGCGCCCAGAGCAATCGCAGATAGTCATAAATCTCGGTCACTGTGCCAACGGTTGAACGTGGATTCTTTGATGTAGTTTTTTGTTCAATTGAAATTGCCGGTGCCAGCCCCTCAATCAAATCAACATCCGGTTTTTTCTGCATATCCAAAAATTGCCGTGCATAACTGGACAGTGATTCAACATAGCGACGTTGACCTTCGGCATAAATTGTATTAAATGCCAGTGACGATTTCCCAGATCCAGATACACCAGTAAAGACCACCAATTTATTTTTTGGCAGATCTAAATCAATATTCTTAAGATTATTTTCGCGCGCCCCGCGAATTTTTATAACGCCTGACATAGCACGATAAATATAGAACTTTTACCTAAAAATTCAATAGATACACGCAAAATATATTATTCTGCGGTTGATTTTACACCCAATAATGCATCCGCATCTAACACAATTCCATTTTTCCGCGTGTTATCTGCACCAACCTTTGGCACCAGTGTTCCGCGCACCCAAACATCAATTCCACCGGCATTTCCGAATGTCGCCTTGTTCTTGGAACCGGCGGGAACATAGTAAATATCGCCCGCAACCAGAACCCGACTAAAAACCGTTTTACCACGCGCATCTTCTACCTTGACCCACGATTCTTTGGTCGCCTGGAGTATAATTTCGGCGGTATCTTTATTTTCGGTTCCGAAACTTTCGCGCACCGGTTTTTGATATGCCGGTTCAATTTTTGCCGGTTCTTCTATTATTTCTTGAATCACCGGTTCTGCAACTGGTTTTGAACTGCGCGACATCGTCACAACCAAAACAACCGCAATTACCGATAATAAAACCAGCCCACCAAAAAACCACATCCAATATTTCACAACAAATCGGCACACAGACGAATCCTTTATTCCTGCAATTTTTTTTGCAAAATCAACCTTTGATTTCTGGGGTTGTGGGCGCACAGGTTCCGACTTTTCCACCGGTGCCGAATGGGCATTCGGCATCTCGCTCGGCACCAGCCCAAGTTCTTTTTTTATTTTTGCAACAATCATATCCGGATCCAGCCCCAATTCCATCGCATAATTGCGTGCGAAGCCCAAAATATATACTGTTTCCGGCAATACGGTATAATTTCCTTCTTCCAGTGCAATCAAAAACTCTTCGCGTATGCAAAGTTGCTTTGCAATTGTTGGGATTTCACGTTTGCGACGCCCCGTTGTCCGCGCCGTACGCAACATTTCGCCCGCTGTCATATTGGTATCAACATTAAAATCTGAAAATTCTTCTGCCATGGCGCAATCCTTTTTTATCCTGTTTACACAATAATAGACCTATATATTTGCAACGCAACCCCAAAATTGCAAAATTTCATCTTTCATTTCCGATATATCATTTATGGCATTAACCTTGATACGAAAGTTTGCCGAATTTGGTATACCCGCCGAATACCATGCCAAGTGTTTACGAAACATTGGTACCGCCGCATGCGCGCCATAATATTTGACCATTAAATCCAAATGTTTTAATACTATATTACCTATATTTTCGGGGGATTTTACATTCCCAAGTATTTCACCAAAAATCCACGGTCGCCCCAGCATCGCACGCCCAATCATTGCACCCGAATACCCAAGTTTTCGCATTTCATCAACATCGGTGCGTGTCTTTAAATCACCATTTGCAATAATTGGAATTGGCATATCTTTTATCTCTGGATGAACGGCAACACCGGCGTACCCCGCCGCGCGCGTCCGCCCATGCAATGTCACCCATGCCGCGCCATTGTCCGCCGCCACATTTACCAAATCGCCCCAATCCATACTGTCAGCATCCCACCCAAGACGTGTTTTCACCGATACCGGAATTTTTACCGCCCCCGTCACAGATTTAATAATTTTCCCGGCCAGTTTATGGTCACGCATAAGAAACGCACCTGCGCCCGAACGGGTTGCAACCTTTGGCACCGGGCACCCCATATTTATATCAATCCATGCTGCACCCGCATCTACCAAAATCTGCGCCGCATCCGCCATCAAATCCGGGCGCGCACCAAAAATTTGGGCACCAACATTACCCTCGGTCGCATAGTCGTCAAAATTACGCAGGCAATTTTTATGCCGTCCAACCAGCGAATGGCACGATATCATTTCGGTGACAACGGGAACATTTGGTGCAAATTCACGCACCATTTGCCGAAATGGTTTATCTGAAATTCCCGCCATCGGTGCAGCAAAAATTTGATTATCAGTATACATTTGTGATATAATGCCATGTATGAAAGACAAAATCAAAAATTTATTTCATTTTATTGGTGCGGCATGGCACGGTGGTATTCACGGCAAAATCGGTGTATTTTTTGCGGTTTTTGCGACATTTATGTTTGTTCGTATTTTTGCCGGCGATGTGAATATTTGCCGATTCGTTGCGAACATATGGCATCTGAATCACGAACGTATTGAATTGACAACTGAAGAGGCCAAGTTAAACACGATAAATCATCATATTGAATTACTAGAAAACTACAGCCCCGATTACATTGAAGAACTGGGGCTGCGTTATCTGAATATTGGTGACCCGGCGTACCGGGTACTGAAAATTTAATTCATCAGAACAATATATGCATTCATATAGAAAGCAAACATCATCCACAACAAATACGGAATAACCAGATATGCGGCGGCATGGTCGATTCGGTGAAATTCGCGTGCCATCCATGCCGACACCAAGAACAACACCAGCAACATAATTAAACCGAATGCCGGGAAATGCAACCCAAAGAATACATACGACCAACCGGCGTTTAACAGCATCTGGATACCGAACAAAATATACGAACGTATTTTATCAACGTTTTTACGGGCGCTGCGTATAATTAAATACAATGCCCAGCCGAGCAAGAAATATAAAATTGTCCATCCCACACTGAACACCCATCCCGGTGGTGTCAATCCAGATTTTACCAATCCGTTATACCACAAATGTGAATCGCCATGTGGCGTAAAGAACACTCCAAAAATTCCGGGTACGAATGAAATAACCATCGCGATAATAAATTGAAAACAACGTTTCATAATTTTTCCTTTTTGTTTGGTTAATTTAATTTTATCACACCCCGCCACCCTAACAAACAGGAAACAATGCCCAGATTTAGTATTTATACAATAAATATGGTGAATAACACAATGAATCTAATTAAGTATACGGTTTGAATTTCTGGCGTGCCCAGCAGGATTGTTCGTTTACTCACCACACGTAAGACTCGAACTTCATTTCATTCGTTCTCGTCAACTATCGTGTCGAACCAAGGTTCTCATCCTTTGGCCACTCAACAAAAATTAAAACCGACCATACGGTCGGTTTGAATTTCTGGCGTGCCCAGCAGGATTCGAACCTGCAACCTATTGCTTAGAAGGCAATTGCTCTATCCAGTTGAGCCATGGGCACACACGCACATTATAACCGATTTTTTCAAAAAAACAAGGGGCGCACAAAAAAACACGGGGCATTTGTCCCGTGTAATAACCACTTCCCACTATTTCTTAACATGCACATCCATTTGCGGAAACGGAAAGTGTATTTTCTTTTTCGGCAATTTATTGTAAATCGCCTCCATCATATCGCCACGACTTGGCACCATATCCGCCGTCGCCGTCCAATAACGCACCCCCAGCACAACCGCGCTGTCTGCCAAATCGGAAACAAACACAACCGGTGCCGGGTCTTTTAATACGCGCTTATCCGACTTTAATATAGCCAAGATTTCTTTGCGCGCGGTATCAATATTATCACCATAAGAAATCGCAACTGATAAATCTGCGCGTCGCGTATCGGTCATAGACAGGTTCGTAATCTGACTGTTGGAAAGCGCGCCATTTGGCAACAAAATAACCTGGTTATCAAAAGTATGAATTTCGGTTGTGAAAATCATAATCTTTTTGACGGTTCCGGTTTTACCATCCGATGTTGTGATAATATCACCAACCTTGAAAGGTTTCAGAAACATGATTATTATTCCGCCGGCAAAGTTCTGCATTGTTCCCGACAGTGCCATACCAATCGCCAACGATGCCGCGCCCAAAACCGCCACAATAGATGTCATCTGCACACCAACCGTTGCCAGTGATATAACCACTACAAACACACGCAGCAATATGTTTACAAACGACCCCAGAAATGAAACAACCGTCGGTTCGGCATTGCGCCGCGTCAGAATCCGTTTGAATGAATTTGACAATCGTTTTGCAACCCACATACCACCAACCAATACAACAATCGCCGCAATCAGTTTCAAACCGAAATCCACCGCCATACCACTAAGCGACGCAATCATATCACGCAACGCAGACGCACTGGCCTGAACTTTTTCGGGCACTTCTTGCAATGCCCCTACGGCGTTTCCAACAACACCATCAACAACTTGATTTCCTTCCATGATTTTTCCTTTTTTAATTTGAATTACATTTCTATATCATCGCATTTTTCAATCGGTTCGGATTCAGTGCAATTTACTTCACTTTTTTGCCCAATACCTAAAAATCCACGTTTATACAAAGAACTGCAATCTTTTGTTACCGTCGAAGAACAT
>JAEEGL012076580.1_pt1 | contig 11953 bp, 10 predicted proteins | sample 9134231 | NCBI WGS metagenome assembly JAEEGL01 (sample SAMN16246548, study PRJNA631951) | gut metagenome | biome: gut microbiome; feature: rumen; material: fiber-attached | host: Bos | place: Iran: Karaj | collected 2018-10 | reverse complement strand
TCAGGTATTGTTACAAAGCGGGATCATGTTTTCAGATACAGGACTTTAACCTTCTATGGTATGCCATCCAAGCACTTCTCCTAACAAAATCACTCTACTTTTGAGCAGTTCTAGCTACTCATGAACAACCCTACAACCCTCTTATTAGCAACGCCTAGAAACTTACACTAATAGAGTTTAGGCTCTTCCCTGTTCGCTCGTCACTACTAGGGGAATCTCATTACGATTTCTTTTCCTCCACTTACTGAGATATTTCACTTCAGTGGGTCTTGTCAACTTTGTATTCCAATATATGGAATAGGTTACCCCATTCGGAAATTCTTGACTCCAAGCGGTCGTTGGCACCTCATCAAGACTTATCGCAGCCAGCTACGTCCTTCTTCCTCTTTTTTACCCAAGGCATCCTTTTATTGCTTTTAAATAGATTTATCTACTAAGAAATAGTGTAATATATTATGTCATTGTTAAGGATCTCATCTGCAACCCATCTTTTTTGATTGCGAGGATTATAATACACATCCCCCTCATAAATGCAAGAGATTTTTACGATTTTTTTTAATTAGGTTAAATTTGGTCTTTTTCTCCTTTTTGGGTCGCTTCGTTTTTTTATTTCTCAGAAAAAATTTTAAAATTCGTAATTTTTTACAAATGTCAAAATATTGTCGATTTTAACATTTTATCTCCATTCATATGCCGGATTTCTCATCATTTTTTCATTTTTCTATCTCTTTGTAATAATATCGTCTATTATTTTTAGTAGATTTTTTTTCCTAGAAACATAATCTTTTTATGTTTATCAATTTTTTTGTTATGAAATACCTCTTATATTATATAGTATTCATAAATGTTATTACATTTGCTGTTCGATGAATAGACAAATGGAAAGCAAAACATAATAAACGAAGGATTAGTGAAAAAACACTACTAATCCTTAGTATCTTATGATGATGGGTCGGCGCTATTTTTGCTATAGACATATTCAGACACAAGACAATAAAATCTCGTTTTGTGCGAAAATTCTATCTCATTTGACTTATATGGATCATATTACTTATATTATATAGTTTACTGTCTTAATCCTATATATGTACTTTTCGTTTAAAGACACACCTGAAGATTTTATTGTAAAAGAGATTCTTGACTACAACCTAGATTGAGTTTGAGACTTTTTCTATATCTTTTTTGAAAAGAAACATATAAATACTATGGACGCTATAAACTCTATCTGTAAGGAATTTGACATAAAAAGAAATAATCTTTGAATTACCTGATTAAAAGATAAGGATTGAATAACCCAGCAACGACTCAGTATACAAAAAAAATACCTAAAACACTGCTGATGAGAAAAAAATTTCCTATCATTTATAACATCTATAGACTGAGTAGAAAAGATAATATCAACATGATGGCATAGCACACCACTTTCTGTATGAAAGAACAAATGAAACCAATTTACAATAACTCTTAAAAAAAGAGAAGCACTTCCAGATTTATTAAAAGATAAATTAGAAGAGAATCTGGTCAATAGTCTATCACAATGAATTCCAAACATTTTTTGATACCAAAGATTTTGAAAGGGAAACAAGAATTTCAAAAAAGTTCAAAAGATCTTTTCATGAGAAGAACCTGTTTTTAACAACAATTATGAACAAAAATTTATGTTTCAGACATTTGGTAGTCTTCGGTTTAATGAATATGTAATGAAAAGATGGAATGAAAAAAAATTCCTTGTTGATTGAGATATTATGGTAAATTGATGGAACGCTTTTTGAACTCAAGTTGCTCTCTACACCAATAATAGATTATCACATTTTGACTATCGAAAAGAGAAAGAACTACATGAATGAAAACCTTTTCGAGAACCAAGCAAATATCTCTGGGAGAGCGATTATATTGAATGAAAATGGATTCCTACAGGACCTGTACTTGGCACAGAACAACTTGTATGTAAAGAATGAACTTCATGAAGAAGTTATGATGATCTTATTATAAAAGAAAGTAAGTTTCTCGAAGAATGAGAAACTATACTAAAAAAAATTAAGATATATTGATATAGGAGACCTTTATGGATTCTACCCAAAGATTTAGAATGGAATTGGCAAGACTGAAATCTTATTCTTAAATTTTTTCTTCCTACCTGATGCTATGCAAGCAGCTTCTTAGCATTTCTTCTAAAAGATATTGATCCAAAATGATGTGAATCAAATAACCTAAAAGTTCTAAGAATCAACCAAGATTTATAAGTATTTTCTTTTATTCTCATTATGTCACTCCAAAGTATCTGCGTAATGTATTACTCATTCACTATCATGAAGGTAATATATAGCGCTTGTTTTTTTATAATTAAGTAATGCGTTTATTGTTTCTGCTGTTGGTGAAGATATTGGAGTTGGCGTTAATCAATAATTCTGTCTTGTATTATATAAGTTGCTTGCATCATTTAAATTACTATTAATATTCTCTCTACACTTATTATATACTAATCACAAACCATAACATAATGTTACATCAGCATCTAATCTCATTCATTTATTTAATCTATTAACAAATATTCATGCTATTACTGGTTTGTTATTTAGATTCTTTTCTTCATTTTCTATTACTGATGCCAATGTAAGAATTCCATATGAAGAAATTTGTAGTCCTTCTAATTCAAAATTTTGAGAATATTGAGACCATACCTTTTTCTCAAAATTCTTGATTTGTGCTTTTATAAGTTGTTCTTTAATTTCTTGACCATCATCTAAATAATAGGTATCAGGGTAAAGAAATCCTTCCAATGATTTTCATTGAGGAATCATTGTCAAAAATGGAAACTCTCATTTAAGAGATTCAATAAAATATTGATCTTCTACTTTTGCAATATATGTTCAAGGAGCAATCAATCATTCTTCAGCCAATTTTGCATCGATATCATATTTACTCCACCCCTCTAATAGTGTAACATGAATATATTCGCGTTGAGGACCCTTTGCTATTAAATCCATCAACTCATCTTTTGTATATTCTCAATTTAATGTATAATGTCATTCTTGTAATAAAGGAACTTTTTCTGGATTATTTTTTAACCATAACTTTATCATAATTTTTTGAACACCTCAAAAATCATTATAAAATTTAGCTAGACCATCTCCTTTTTCTATGTCTATCACCTTATTATTATATGTAAGTTTTGCATTATATGATGAAGGAAAGAAGAGTAATCCTCAACAAATAAGAATAATTATAAAAATAATCCATCCTTTACCTCCTTTTTTCTTTGATCTAGTACTATAACCCATAACTATTTTTTAATTATAAAACATCTTCAACCATAGCTTCTACTTTTTCAACTTTATATAATCATAAGATTCTTGCTATCGTAAAAATCACGTATCATATAATGGTTACCACCCATACGAAAATCCTAATTACTCAATAAAACAACAAATAGATTCAGAAAACTACACCAACTTGAAATACAGGATTTTGGTATATTTGTTCTATTTCAGATACTATAGCTTCACACACCTTATTATTAATAACATCTTTTGTTTGTATAAATCAATCTACCATAGTTTCTTTAACAACATTTCGAGCATCTCTTATTATTGTTGTATTTTCATCTTCTTCAATCTCTTGTGCATCATTTCCTAGCTCAAGTTGTATCATTGATTTTTTTTCAATATCATCAGATTTATTAGAAAACCATCATGATGTTGTACTTTTCAACAAGTTATCATTAATATGAGAAATCTGATCACACTGGAATGGAAATCTTGTATTAATTCATAGAACAGCAAATCAAAATGATATACTTGTTAACAAAGTAAATATGTATCCTCATCTTGTAAAATACTCTAACCAATCGATTTTTCTAACATTTTTAAAATATCATCTCAAAAATATTAGAAGATATCCTATTGTAATTAATGATAACCATATCGCTGTTATCACTTGCCAAACAGGATTAGGAACTAAGCAACAAAGCACTATACCTAATATAAACAATCATCATCGCATTATTCTTTTTTTTACACCTCTTACATCTATTGAAAGAAATATAAGTTCGATAAAGAGGACACAAAAAAGAATTCATGAAACTAAAAATTCTTTTTCTCGGAAAAGTTTTCGAACAAAAAGAGTATATGTTACTAAAGAACATATTGAGAAGAACAAAAATCTGATATTTTGTTTTGTCATTATTTCTTTTTTTTCATGAGAACACACCTCTTTTGATTGTTTATTTTCATGATTACTATTCATATTATCATCTTCTTTCATTAAAAAATCACCAATGAAAATAAAGTTTCTTTAAACAGAATTATTATAAACATAGATATTACCATAGAAGGTAACAATGGTAATGATTGGTTAGCTATCTTCGCATTCAAAAAACGATAAGCTCTTTTAGTCTGTTGTTTTGTTTGAAGATAATACCAAACAATTCAAACAATTCCACTGAATATTAAAAAGTATAAAATAGCTAATATCCTATCTAAGGTTCAAAATCAAGCTCACAATCAAGCAAACAATAATGTTCATAGATAAGGAGACATTAATATATCTCAAATTCACAATCAATCTTCTTTAACATGATATCTGATTCTTACAACTCATTTTGCCATAAAATAAAGAACCAAGAAAACAATAAACAAAGCGACTCATCACCACAAAACATCTCGTTGAAATAATCAATTTCGTATTGCGATTATTAACGCAGCAAATCAAACAAACAGCAACGGCATATGAATTTCATACCATAAAACACTATGAACAACCATTAACCACAAAATCCATCATGTCATCATCCAAAACAAAGCTATCGCTGTTCATTGTCCACTTAAATACCACCAAGCGAATCAAAAAATTATAGCTGATCACAGTTCGAGTATTGGGTAAAACCATGATATTTTCTTTTTACAATAACGACACCTTCACCCCTGAAACAAAAAACTAAACAATGGGATTAAATCTATAGCTTGTAACGTTGTCTTACAATTTGGACATTCAGACCTTCAAAAAATAATAGATAATGATTGTTCTAGACTTTGACTTTTTGCTCGTCTAGACAAAATTACAGATCAAAATGATCAGAATATCAAACCAAATAGAATAGATATAAATAATCAAAGAACCATAGAAAAAATCCACATAAAAACATACTTACTTATGTAAGGATTTTTTTGTATATTACAATATTAATATTATAGAGAATTATTCATCATTTGTTCAAAAAAAGAATCTCAAAAATTTACCAAAGTATTGAAAATTGCCTCGTGTCAAATTATGACAACAACCAATGATAAAACCATTGATGGAACTAATGGAAGTGATTTTTCAGCCATCTCGTCAGTTAGAAAATCAGCTCTTTTTCCCAAAAGAACGTTTTGTATCAAGTAAACAATAAGCCCAAAAATACTTGTGAGGATAAAAAAGATTAACACAGAACAAAAGAGTTCCTCAATATACATTGAACTAGAAGAGATTCACATATACAGTAAAACTCATAAATAAGGAGAAATTATAAGATCTCACATTCAAACTCATTCTTCTTCTGTTTTGTACTTATATTTAGTATAAAATAAAGAACCATAATACAAACACAAAAAGATAACAAAAAATACAACAGCTCACCATAAATTACTCCACTCATATAATCAAAGAAGAAAAGCTATTAAAACCAATATCTCTCAAAAAATAATTAATGGTACATGTACTTCATATCGGATAATATCACAGATGCTAACCAACAGTAAGATTCGGCTTGTTAACAGCCAAAATACTATAGCAAGACTACTTAAACCACTACAATAGTATCATATTAGACAAAAAATAATAGCTGTTAATGCTTCTAAAATTGGCTTAATAATAGAAATCCTTCTTTTACAAAATTGACACTTGTTTTTTTGGAAAAGAAATCACACTATTGGTAAAAAACACTTTCGATTAATCTTTTTTTTGCATTTTAGACACTTTGGAAGTCTAAATATATTTGCAAATTCAATAGTCTCAATATTTTCATAAACAACTAAAATTAGAGATCAAAGAGATCATAAAATAATTCACAAAATACAATATACGCATAATTTTAATACCATGAGTTTTTAATATATAATAACTATGTTCTTATAGCATTATTTACAGATTTTTCAAATCATTTATTCTGCTTGTAAATAAAAAGTAATTCTCTAGAATTCGTACATTGGTTATCTTTATTTATTTTTCATTATTTGACATGAAAATCTGAATTGTTTGACTACCAAACGTTTGAAAATCAACACTATTTAATGCATTAACTAAATCATATGCAGCACCTGCTGAAAACTTTCCTTTTTGTACAATAGAGCCAAATGTAGGTATTGTTGATGTAAAAGATCCAAGAGTTATCGCATTGTCAGAAATGTCTAACTCTCAAAAAATTGTTTATGCTCATACAGAATTTGTTGATATCGCTGGTCTTGTAAAGTGAGCTAGTAAATGAGAATGACTTTGAAATAAATTTCTTTCACATATTAGAGAGGTTGATGCTATTGTTCAAGTATTAAGATATTTCAAAGACACAGATGTCGTTCATGTAGAATGAGGTATTGATCCAGATAGAGATAGAGAGATCATAAATACTGAATTAATTTTTGCCGACCTTGAACAAGTTGAAAGAGTTTTACCAACACTACAAAAAAGAGCGAAAGTACCACAAAATAAAGAAGATAAAAAAGTTGCTGAAGTTTTAGAAAAGATACAGAAGGTTCTTCTTGAAGGAAAACTTGCAAATACCATAAGAGATGAATTATCTGAAGATGATTTAAAACTTATTAAGTCATACAATTTCCTAACATTAAAACCATTTGTTTACGCATTAAATATTTCACAAGAAGACATAAAAAATTCTGAAACACTTAAAAACGAATTTGAGAAAAAATTTAATGCTCCTGTTGCTATTGTTTGTGTAAAACTTGAGTCTGAAATGATGAATTTCACTAATGAGGAAAGAGAAGAATTCCTACAAGAACTTCTAGAGATCCAACCAGATACAAGGATTCCTACACTTGATGACTTAATATCTCTAGCTTTTAATCAACTTGGATTAATGTACTATTTTACAACTGGAGAAAAAGAAACAAAAGCTTGGACTATTCCTCAAGGATCAACAGCTCCTCAAGCAGCTGGAGCTATCCATTCAGACTTTGAAAGAGGATTTATTAAAGCTGAAGTTATCAACACTGACGTTCTTCTTGAAACAGGAAGCTGGTCAAAAGCAAGAGAAAAATGACTACTTCGTCTAGAATGAAAAGATTATATAGTTCAAGATTGAGATGTTATGATATTTAAGTTTAATGTCTAATATGATATACATATGTTATATCTGTAATTAACAATTAGTATTATTTCATTTCTGTTTATAAAATAAAGGACATTGTCAAGAATTAAATAAAAACTTTCTTTTGAAATAAATAAAGAAAAGTTTAGGATGACTTTGTTCTTTTTTTTATCATTTCATACAATGCCATGATAAAAAATATACTAAAAATCTGAAAAATAAAATGGATTCATTTGTCAAAACCAAGAACAACTGAACTTGAAGATATTATAAAAAATCTTGATCTCCACGAAATGGTTGAGCAAGACATTTTGGAATCAAGTGCTCAAGATAAAATAGACACATACGATGATTGTGTTTTTCTTATTATTCATTTTCCAAAATATAATGAAAAAATATGAAAATATGTTTCAAATGAAATGGATGTCATCCTATGAAAAGACTATATTATTACAATAACTAAGTATCCGACGAATAATATCGAAAAAATTAGACAAGAATACGAAGAAGAGATAAAAGAAGAAGGGGAGGATGCAGAAGAATACAAGATTTCACCTTATTATATCCTCTATAAAATTATAGATGTTATGTATGATAAAATTTTGTTATGATTAAATAAATTTAATCAAGATCTTACAGAAATTGAAAAACAAGTTTTTGATAAAAACTTCGTTGATAAAGATTTTTTGAAAACAATTCTCATAAAAAAAAGAAACACTGTTCTTTTAAAAACTATTATTTCTCCACAAGAAGAAATCTTAGTTGAATTACAAAAAGCTACAGCAGATTTTTATGAATGAGATCTTGATGTTTATTTTGAGGATCTTGAGTATAAGACAAGTAAGATTTTGTGACAAATATCTATTATCCACGAAAATATTGATTCTATTTCAGAAATCTTCAATACAATAACAAATATGATGACAAATACTAACATTGGAATTTTGACAGTACTAACTGTTATCATATGAATTATGACAATGATTAGTTGAATCTATTGAATGAATATATCTCTTCCATTACAAGAAAATGCCCACGCTTTTTCATATTTAATATGTTGAATGCTAATTATGGCATGTATTACTCTTTTCCTTTTCAAGAAAAAGAAGTGGTTTTAACATGGAATTCTTCTCGTAGATCAAAGACATTAGAAAATAGAGAAGCAATTGTTAGCGGACCAACTCCTCAAGGAACCGGTGTTAGATGGAGGACTTTATCCTCAACTTTTTCTATATTAACATCTCAAACTGCTTTTCAATCTTTATGACCATATCAGACATCGACAACTATCTGATTCTTATTTTCTCAAATATAACTTTCATCAATAAGATGTATTTGTCCTGTTGCTGAAAAAATATAGTCAGCGTGTTTTGTATAAGATTTTATCTCTCATGGAGTATTATTGACATCAAAACAAGCTATTTCAGCTCCTCTTTTTAAACACTCTAATGCCAATGGTTTTCATACAATAGTACTCTGTCATATTATGGCAACTTTTTTACATTTTAGGTTTCCTAAATCATAATAATCTAAAAGCGACATAACCGCTTTAGGTGTTGCTGGCGTAAATGACAACATATCAAAAAAACTTTTTCAAACCAATGTTCATCAAAGTCCATCAACATCTTTAGTTGGATCTATTGCTGACAATATTTCGTTTTTATAGTCATTTAATTCTTTAGGTAATGGAAGCTGAACAATTACTCAAACACAATCGTCATTTTTATTCAACTTTTCTATTAGCTCAATAACATTTTTTCTATTCCAAATAACTCATTCATCTTGTCAAAATATTCTTGTTTCCAATCAAATATCTGTTCCATACTGTTGTTTTTTTCTAACATAAACTTTTGAAGAACCATTGTCTCAAAAGAAAAGGATTGCCAAAAACTTATTTTTCATTGGAAAATATTCTGAAACTTTTCTTTTTTGATCATCCATCATCTTATCTGCTACTGGCTTTCAATATAACAACATTATTTTATTTTCTCTAATAAAACTTCTTTTGCCTTCTCTAATTGTGAATCAATTCAATTTTCGACATATCCTGTAATATCAACAGATTCTTCAATATCTGGTTTAATTCATTCATCATCTACAGAAATGCCATTTGGTGAGAACCGTTTTCAAACAGTAAATTTAAGAGATGTTCCATCTTCAAAATCAAATAAAGTCTGTATTGATCATTTTCAAAATGATTGTTTTCAAACAATAGTTGCTCATTGTTTTTCTTTTAATGCTAGCGCAAATATTTCACTAGAACTAGCACTAAGTCCATCTATAAGAATAACTGTTGGCATGTTTTCTAATTCTCAGAATCATTCTGATAAATAGTCAGTATCATTGAATTTTTTATATTTTGATTTTACTATCAATTCTCATTGTGGTATAAAATGTCATGCTAACTGAACCGCTGAAGTTAACAAACCTCATCCATTTCATCTAACATCAATAATCACTCATTTTACCTTTTCTAAAAGGATTTCAGAAATAGCATGTGTAAATAATTTATTTGTTTGGTTTCAGAATGAGAATATTTCTATATAACCAATTTTAACTCAATCTTTTTCAAGTATTTTTGACTTAACAGAAGGGATATCTATCACATCTCTTTCAATTTCAACATGGAGGTATTCTTTTTTTCATGTTTTATCTACTCTTTCTATAAAAAGATCTACAGTTGTTCCTTTAGGTCATCTAATTCTTTTTACAGCTTCTGTCACTGTTAAATCTTGAGTTTCTCATGTTCAAATCATAACAATTCTATCTAGAGGTTGAAGTCCTGCCTTATAGGCTGGAGAACCTTTAACAATTTCTTCTACCTGCACATAATAATCTTTTTTTCAAACAACAGCGCCTATTCACTCTATAAAATCCTCTCACACCAACTCAGTTTGAAGTCATGAGGACTGCTCTTCATCTAAATATGAAGTATAAGGATCTCACAATCAATCAACAAAAGCTTTAGTTGCGTTTTCTATCATTTCAGGATTCTTTCAAGACAAGAAACTCTCATCATAGTATTCGTTTTCTAGAATATAAGAAATCTCTTCCATACGATGATACTTTTCCCATAATGTAGAAAGATAATTATTCATATTTCCGTTTTCTGAAAATCTTAATGATGACGCAAAAAAACCTATTAGTATACCCAATAACAAAGCAACCAATAATTCCCGTCATATCAAATATTTCTTATTCATTATTCTTGTAGTTTATTAAAATATAACTATATTGTTTTATATGTATTCATTTACCATTCCTTTGCAATGAAGAAATTAAAAAAAGATATAGATAGACCAAATCTCTATGATTATCTAAAAATAATTGCTCTTCTAACAATGTTGATAGATCATATATGATACTATCTTTTTCCTGAATACGATTTTTTAAGAGCTATCTGAAGAATATCGTTTCCTATCTTTCTTTTTTTAGTATGATTTTCTTGATCTTATTCATGGAGATGGGATATTCCAACAATAGGACTCCTATTACGAGGTTTCTCTTATTCTATATTTGAAAAATACTGATTTTGAGATTGTGATGCAAATATTTTAATATGAATAACCATCACCAGATTCTTCTTAAACATTATAAACAAGAAATGATGGCGTCGAGCTATAATTATCTCAATTTTCTTTTTCTTAATACATCCTATATATAACAAATATGTCGATTATTGATCTTTGTCGTTCTTTTTTGCTCTTCGATGACGAATAGCTAGGTACCATAAAAAATATTTCTATTTTTGAATTATTCCTTTAATTTTGTGAATTCTAAACTGCAAAATTGTTTTTGATTTTTGATTTAAACAATGAGATTTTAGATATCTTTGAGTTATTTGTTTCCTATTTTCTGTCTTTTACTTCCTTGCGCTTATCCTTTCAAAAGAGAATATTAATCTTCAAACATGAAAAAAACGGCGAGATTTTATAATTCTCGGTTTTTCAAAACACGCTTTAGCGTTTTATTGGATTCATATAGTAATACTTACTTTTCTATGACTCTTAAGATTCTGATATATTTAGAAAGAATCAAATACTTCTGATAATGGAGTAGCTTCTGTAAGAGGTTCTTCTCTCAATAAATCTTCCATCGAAATTGTGCTTATTTCCTGCTTTTCCTCTTTTTGATTTTCTTCTTTTTTTTCAGCTTCCTTTACTTCGACATATGATATTGGTGATTCTTGAAAAACATTTTCTCTAAGATAATTACTTTGGCGTTTTTCTTCGTCTATAATGTCTTGTAATATTTCTTTTCCAGAAATTTTCTTGTCTTCAATGTGTGTCATTTCAACATTAATAACATTTTGTCATGAAGACAAATCATTTTGTCTAACTTCGACATTATTTTTTTCTCCATCTTTTAATAACATTTGTTCATAGTCAAAGTCAACTTGCTTCAAGATCCAAAACTTAGGTGCTGTTGACAAATATTTTGTCAAAATAATATCTCGTGCAACAGTTATATTTCTTTTTCATCTTATCAATTCATTAATTTCACTTGTCTTTTTTCCAATTTTTACAGAAAAATCTTTCTGAGTATATCAGTTTTCTCTCAAATATTCTGCTAATAACACTCATGGATGCTGTAACATGATATCTAGACAAATAAAATTTTTAAAATTCACTATTTCATAGAATCGTAGAATTT
>JAEEGL011571515.1_pt1 | contig 11953 bp, 10 predicted proteins | sample 9134231 | NCBI WGS metagenome assembly JAEEGL01 (sample SAMN16246548, study PRJNA631951) | gut metagenome | biome: gut microbiome; feature: rumen; material: fiber-attached | host: Bos | place: Iran: Karaj | collected 2018-10 | reverse complement strand
GCAGCACCAACAGCAGTACAACGAGCAGCAGTATTACGGTCAGAAAGACCGCCAAAGCGGATAATATAGTCTGTGTCATAGTTTTATTCCCATAAATGACATAAAGGCGATGCCCATAAGTCCAGTGATAATGAAAGTGATACCTACACCTTTAAGTGCCGGCGGAATGGCTGAATAGCGCAGGCGTTCGCGTATGGCGGCGATGCCGACAATGGCCAGGAGCCAGCCGATGCCGCTGCCAAGAGCGAAGCAGGTCACTTCGCCGATGTTGGAGTAGCCACGCTGCTGCATAAAGAGCGATCCGCCAAGGACGGCGCAGTTTACGGCAATGAGCGGCAGAAAGATGCCGAGTGCGTTGTAGAGCGCCGGCGAGTATTTCTCGATGACCATCTCCACAATCTGCACTATTGCTGCAATGACAGCAATAAAGAGTATCAGGCTGAGGAAGCTAAGGTCAACGTCGGCCAGCGAGGGGCTAAGCCAAGCCAGTGCGCCAGGCTGAAGCAGATACTTGTCGATAAGGTAGTTGACCGGGACGGTGATGAGCAGCACAAAGGTGACTGCCACTCCGAGCCCGAACGATGTCTTCACGGTCTTCGACACGGCAAGGTAGGAGCACATACCGAGGAAGAAGGCGAAAATCATATTGTCGATGAATATCGACTTGACGAATATGTTGAAGTATTCCATAACTATTTCTCCTGTAGTTCTTTGTTGCTACTGCGCTGAATCCAGATGATGATGCCAACCAGAATCAGGGCCATCGGTGCCATAATTACGAATCCGTTGTTCTCGTAGCCGATGTTGTAGAGTCCAAGTTTTTCAATGATGGGGTAGTCCCAGATGGTACCGCTACCGAAAAGCTCGCGCACAAAGCCGAGAATGACGAGGATTACACCGTAACCCAGGCCGTTGCCGATGCCGTCGAGCAGCGAATCCAAAGGTTTGTTGCTCATCGCAAAGGCCTCGAGGCGTCCCATAACGATGCAGTTGGTGATGATAAGTCCCACGTAGACTGACAGCTGCTTGCTGACATCGTAGACGAAGGCTGTCAGCACTTGGTTGACAAGTATCACCAGTGCAGACACCACTACAAGCTGGACGATGATGCGGATGCGTGGAGGTATGCTCTTACGCATCAGAGAGATAATAAGGTTGGCGAGGGCAACGACAACCGTTACCGACAGAGCCATAACCACGGCTGGCTTCAGCTGCGCTGTCACTGCCAGGCAGGAGCAGATGCCAAGCACTTGGACGGTGATGGGGTTGTTCTTGCCGAAGGGGAGTTTTATCAGGTCTAATTTCTTCATTGTTCGTCCTCCGTCTTTGATTCTGAGAAAGTAATGGTGCGATATTGCTCGAAAGCTTTTTCCAGCATTTCCGTTACGCCGTTGCTGGTCATTGTACCGCCACTGATGGCATCCACTTCGTAGGGGTTGTTTTTGTCGGCGTTCTTCTTTAATATTATTGGATGTTCGTCCATTTGTTTGCCGATAAAACGATTGGCAAATTTGTCGGTGGCAATCTCAGCGCCGAGACCGGGAGTCTCGCCTTGATGGTCGAAGACAGCGCCCAGCACTTTCCCATCGTGATCAAGTGCTAAATAACCCCAGATGGGGCCCCACAAACCGTTTCCTTTCAGCGAGATGACTATGCCGTTGTTGAATGTGTAGTAAGGAATCTCGGTCCCGTCATCATCGATAAAAGAGACTTCACTGTCAATGTTTTTGTCGTAGAGTTCTGCTGCGTTGTCGCGTGTGGCTTCGATGCCTATGGTCTTTAGTATCATTTGTTTGGTCTCGGCATCGCGGTTCTTGTCCTGACGCGGCTTGAGGCTTGTGGCTACAATGGTGAGCACCAGTGCCACCACTGCTGCAAGCCCCAGCGCATAGAGCAGCATATATTTGTTTGAGAACTGTTTCATTATGCGGTCCTCCTTTCTGCTGTGGCCCAGCGTTTCTGGCGTCTCTTGATGTTGCGAGCCACAACGCAGTGGTCTATCAGCGGTGCAAAGCAGTTCATCAGCAGTATGGCCAGCATCATTCCTTCGGGGTAGGCGGGGTTAAGCACACGCAACAATACTGCGAAGGCTCCAATCAGGAATCCGTAAATCCATTTGCCGCAGTTGGTCTGCGCTGCGGTGACGGGGTCGGTAGCCATAAAGACGCATCCGAAGGCGAAACCGCCCATAAGGAAGTGATAGTAGAAGGGAACTTGCATATATTCGTTGGCTCCGATGGCGTTGAACAGCAGACCCATAAGCCCTCCGCCAAGCACCACGCTGAGCATTATGCGCCAGCTGGCAATGCCTGTGGCAAGCAGCAGCAGTGCTCCAAGCAGTATGGCGACGACCGATGTTTCGCAGGTGCTGCCAGGGATGGTTCCGATGAACATATCAAGTGCCGATGCCTGCAACGGTTGGCCAGCCATAAGTTGACCAAGAGGTGTGGCACCGGTAACGGCATCGCCAGCAAAGTGGAACGGCGTTGCCACCCACACGCTGTCGCCCGACATATGGCTTGGATAGCTGAAGAAAAGGAAGGCGCGTGCCACTAGGGCCGGGTTTAGGAAGTTGTAGCCGCTGCCGCCAAAGACCTCTTTGCCAATGACTACGGCGAAGGCTACGGCCAACGCCAACTGCCACAGCGGCACGGTGACGGGAACAATCATAGAGATAATAAGTCCGGTACCGATAAAGCCTTCGCTGACCTCCTCGTGCCTTATCTCGGCGAAAAGGAACTCGATGCCGAGACCGACAACATAGCTGACTATGATGATGGGCAGCATACGCAGGAATCCGAACCATAGTTGGTGCCAGAAACCCCAGTCAAGACTATAGCTTATTGCGGTCTGATGTCCGATGTTCCACATACCGAACAGGAGGGCTGGCAGCAGAGCTATGACTACGGTGATGATGGTGCGCTTCAGGTCGACGGCATCGCGTATATGGCTGCCTTTGTAGCCACCGCCAACCTTGCCGCCTGTTACGGTGTTGGGTGTAAAGGCAAACGACTCGAATGCCTCGAACGTCGACGACAGTTTCTCGAAGCGGCCGTCTTTACTGAAGTTGGGCTTCATTTTGTCAAAAATGTCTCTGAGTATCATAGGCCAAGCTCCTTTCTTATCTTTTCAAGGCCGTTGCGGATTATAGCCTGTATTTCAGTCTTTGAAGTGTCGGCAAACTCGCAGAGAGACAAATCTTCGGGTTCTACTTCATATATACCGAGATTCTCCATCAGCTCGATGTCGCCTATGATGCAAGCCTTTATCAGTTGCATAGGGTAGATGTCGAGTGGCACCAGTTTCTCGAACTCGCCTGTTACAAATAGCGGTCTGTCGCTGCCGTGCTTGCCTGTATCGAAAGTAAATTCGAACGCTTTCCGCTTTCCGCTTTCCGCTTTCCGCTTGAAAAAGCCGCTGAGGAAGGTGCGCGAGAAACTGAATTTGCGGAAGTTGGGGCGCAGCCAACCCATAAAGTCGTAGTAGTTGCCTTCGGGAATGATGCTCACCTTGTCGCACTCGGTGCTTAGGAATCCATCTTTGGCTATTGCCGTGCCGCTCAGTACATTGCCACTTATGAGGCGGAAGTCGGAAAGCGGTTCACTGAGTTCATTGAAGGTGGTTTGCTTGGTCAGTTCTTCGACTGATGCACCCGAAAGCGTCCTATAGTATTGTGAATTGCCGACAACAGGGCCGCACAGTGCAACCATACGTTGTGGGCAGTAGTGACCGGTGCTGAACAACTGTCCGATTGTCGCCACATCCTGTGCGTTGACTGTCCAAACCGTCTCGCCCTTGTTGATAGGGTCAATCCTGGCTATCTGCGTTCCTGTAAGTCCTGCAGGATGTGGACCTTGGAAGTGATGAATCTCGGCGTTCTGCACTTTTTCGAGGAATCCATTGTCCTTGCCGCCTTGCAGCGAGAGGTGGACGGTGCCGGCTATGGTGTGAAGGATGTCGATACCGGCTTGGAAATCCTGTTCGCGTCCATTGAGCATAAACGGGATGTCGACAGGTAGGGGCGAGGAGTCGAAAGCCGAAATGAATACAGCCTTTGGATTTGCGTCGGCTTGGGGAATGATGCCAAACGGACGTTGGCGCAGCAGTGTCCAAAGTCCGCTCTCAATCATCGTCTTGCGCATTCCGTCGGCTGTTGATGCAGAAGTTTGGAACTGTACGCTTTTCTGCTCGCTGTCGGCTTCGACGACCACAGCCAGCAGGGCGCGTTTGTCACCGCGGGCAATGGCTTTCACCGTTCCGCTTACTGGAGATGTGAAGCGTGCTGCAGCGTTGCTTTTATCCTCAAACAGTGGTGTTCCGGCCAGAACAGGGTCGCCCTCTGCGACAAGCAGTCGCGGCTTGACACCAACATAGTCGGTCGGCTTCACCGCAAAGCAGCCTGTCAAACGCATATCGGAGACACGCCTTTCGGCGGTCCCCGGTATGCAGATGTCTAACCCTTTTTTAATTATTGTTGTATTCAATATTTTGAGATTTAAGGTTGTGATAAAGCCTTCTATTTGATATTTAATTGCTCAAGGTCCATAGGCTTCAGCATATTCTCGGGCAACAGAATCTTGTCGAGCTGTTCTTTGGTCAACAGTTTGTGCTCGAGGATGAGTTCATAGACGCCACGACCTGTTTCACTGGCCTCCTTGGCTATCTTGGTGCTTTGCTTGTAGCCGATGATGGGGTTGAGCATAGTGACGATGCCGATGCTGCGTTCCACCAGCTGACGGCAGCGCTCCTCGTTGGCACGGATGCCGTCGATGCAGAGGGTGCGCAGCGTGTCGAGACCGTTCTCAAGCAGGTGAATGCTTTCAAACAGTGTGTAGGCGATGACGGGCTCCATAACGTTGAGCTCCAGTTGGCCGTTGTCGCTGGCGAAGGTGATGGTCATATCGTTGCCGATGACCTTGTAGCATACCTGGTTCATTACCTCGGGGATGACGGGGTTGACCTTGCCGGGCATAATCGACGAGCCGGGCTGACGCTCGGGCAGATGGATCTCATACAAGCCGCAGCGAGGACCGCTGGAGAGGAGACGCAGGTCGTTGCACATCTTGTTGATTTTGATGGCCAGACGCTTCATAGCGCTGCTGTACTGTATCATACAGCTGGTGGCGCTTGTGGCCTCAATCAGGTTGTCGGCCAGGCTGATGTTCCAACCGGTGACTTTGCGCAGAGCTTTGATGCAGGCTTCGCTGTAGCCGGGTTTAGAGCAGATACCTGTACCGATGGCGGTGGCGCCCATATTGACAATCAGAAATTCGTCGGCAGCGTTGCGCAGGTTGTGAAGTTCGCCACGCAGCGAAGCGGCGAAACCACCAAATGTCTGACCCAGTGTCATCGGGACGGCGTCCTGCAACTGTGTGCGACCCATCTTGATGACGTGTGCAAACTCCTGGCTCTTCTTGTCGAGTGCCTCGATGATCTTTTCAAGGCGCGGCATAAATTCGAGGTGCTCCAGGCACATTGCCATATGGATGGCGCAGGGGTAGGCATCGTTAGTGCTCTGCGAAGCGTTGACGACATCGTTGGGCGAGCAGTACTGGTATTCGCCTTTTTTGAAGCCCATACGCTCGAGGGCCAGGTTGGCGATGACCTCGTTGGCGGCCATATTGGTGCTGGTGCCGGCACCGCCTTGAATCATATCGATGGGGAACTGGTCGTGGTAGCGTCCAGCGATAAGTTGGTCGCAAGCCCAGATGACGGCCTCGCCCTGCTCAGGGGTAATCATACCTACTTCAACATTGGCCATAGCTGCAGCCTTTTTGGTGATGGCCATACCTTTAATGAAGTTGGGGAAGCTGCTCAGCAGTCGTCCGCTGATATGAAAGTTTTCCATAGCACGCGTTGTCTGAACACCATAATATGCCTCTTCAGGTACATCGTGAGAACCGAGAAGATCGCTCTCTGTACGGAATTTATTGTTTTCCATTATCGTTTCTTTTTTGTTTAATTAGTTAGAATATAGTTCTTTACAGCAATTGTTGTTCTGTATTTCTATCTGCAAAAATACATATAAAGTTTGAATAAGCGACCTTTTCGATAAAAAAAAATCGATTAAAATATCAAAATATGATATTCTATTGTATTTCAGTAATTAATGCGTGGTGTAATATTGGGAGTGAACTATTCATTTAACGAATAATTCCTCGTTCAGTTCCTTCTTCGCAGTTCTGTAGTCAATGCGGCAAGCGATGCGGCAAGATTCTCGTTTTTTATCAGCACGTTGTCGGGAAGACGCAATGTGGCTGGCGCAAAATTCCATATTGCCTGCACACCGTTGGAAACCAAGATGTCGGCAACCTTTTGTGCCTCTGACGACGGCACGGCAATGATGCCAATTTTGATATTGAAGCGCTGAAGGAACGACTCAATCATATCCATCGACATAACGGCTTTGCCTCCAACCTGTTTTGATGTTGGATTGGCGTCGAATCCAGCAATGATTTCCAGTCCGTAGTTTGTGAAACCGTTGTACTTCATAAGCACTTTTCCAAGGCTACCTACGCCAACCAGCACAGCTTCGTCGTAGTTGTCGTAGCCCAAGTGACTCTTGATGTCGTTGTATAGTTGATTGGTCTTGAAACCAAGTTTGGGGCGTCCGGGAACGCTACTGACACTGGCAAGGTCTTTGCGTACCTGCACAGGATTGATTGACAGGCTCTGGGCCAGCACCGCCGATGAAACGTACTCCTCGCCGTTCTTCATCATCTCTTCAAGGTAGCAGTAGTAGAGCGGCAGGCGTCCAAGTGTCGATTTCAGTAGTATTATTGAATTTTTTTTCAACGGTTTCTAATGTTTAATGTATTGATGCGGATCTTGTTGGATTACAGGAATGCCTGGAATACGCCTTTGGCGTTAAACTCCAGTTTGCTGCCGTCGGTGAGCTGCACCTGGTAGCGTTTCGTAGTCTTTGTTGCCCAGACAATCTGGCGGCCCTCATAGTACTTGTCAAGATGGTTGAGCAGTGCTTTTGGGAAAAGGCTTGACGGCACACCACCGTAGCTCTTGACTTCAATCCATTGGCCGTTGGCACTGAACTTCATTGTTGAACCGTCTTCGACCGAAGCCTTGTATTCCACTTTGCGACCCTGCTTGTTGCGCCACGCATCGACGATGGGAGCACCGTTCCAAGCGCTGCGAATGGTGGTACGTGCTTGTGTTGGCAGTTGTGTGCTCTTGATTTGGGTTATCTGTGCCGAGGCAGTAAACGAGATCGCAACTAATGCAATGATGGTGAGAATCAGTTTTTTCATTTTAATTCTATTAATAGGTAAAAAAGGTTCGCTTCGCTTGAAAGGTTGAAAAGGTTAAATGGTTTTAAGGCTTAAGAGTTTTATGTTGATACGTTGATATGGTTTATGTTGATTTTATTTGTGGTTATTTCTCAAATTCCAGTCTTTCCGCTTTCGACTTTCCGCTTTCCGCTTTCCGCTTTCCGCTTTCCGCTTCAAAGGCAAGGTGTCCATTGACGAAAGTCATCTCCACGCGGCTGTGGAATGTTTGTCCTTCGATGGGTGACCAACCGCATTTGTAGAGGATCGATTCCTTGGTCACTTTGTTCTCGACATTGGGCCTTACCAGCACCAAGTCAGCCTTGTAGCCCTCGCGGATGAAGCCGCGATTGCGGATGCCAAAGAGGGTGGCAGGATTGTGGCACATCAGGCGCACAAGAAGTGGCAACCAGGTGTCGCGGAATTCGCGCTGCTCCTGCTCGTTATAGCTGTTGTTCAGCAGCGGCTCGAGCATCATCGTCAGCGAGTGCTGGATGGAAGGTATGCCACCCGGAGCGTCGAAGTATCGCAGCTGCTTGCTTGCCAGCGTATGCGGTGCGTGGTCGGTGGCTATAGTGTCAATCAGTCCGTCGTAGAGTGCTGCCCACAGCGCCACGCGGTCTTCGTTGCGCTTGATGGCGGGGTTGCACTTGATGAGGTTGCCCAGTTCTGCATAGTCGCGGTCGTCGAACCACAGGTGGTTGGGTGTCACCTCGGCAGTGATATGCTTTTGGTCGAGGGGCAGGTTGCTCAGCAGGTTGAGCTCGGTGGCGGTGCTGATGTGGGCAATATGTAGTCGCGTCTTGTAGCGACGTGCGCGCTCAATGGCCTTGTAGGTGCTCACATAGCAGGCCTCGGTGGTGCGTATCTGGGGGTGCAGCGCAGCGGTTTCGCGCTCTGTGCCGGCACATTCCATCTTGAAATTGCGCAGGTTGGCCTGCACGATGTCCTCCTCTTCGCAGTGTGCCACGATAAGTTTCTTGGCCTTTGAGAAAAGCAGGTCGAGTGCCTGCGGATTGTTGACCAGCATATCGCCCGTGCTGCTGCCAAGGAAAAGCTTGATGGCCGCATATTTGGTCGGGTCGGCTTCGAGTATATCTCCGATGTTGCTGTTGGTGGCACCGAGCATAAAGCCGTAGTTGGCGACGCTCTTTTCGGCCGCCAGCGCGACTTTCTCTTCCAGCAGTTCCATCGTTGTTGTTTGCGGCTTGGTGTTGGGCATATCAATGAATGAGGTGACTCCTCCTGCCACGGCTGCGTGGCTTTCAGTCTCGATGTCTGCTTTCTCGGTCAATCCCGGCTCGCGGAAATGCACGTGAGTGTCAATAATCCCAGGCAGCAGTAAGAGGCCCTTGGCCTCTATTGAACGGAGAACGGAGAACGGAGAACGGAGAACAGAGTTGCCGGAAGTAACTCTGAAAATGATATCGTCCTTTATATACACATTGCCTGTGTATATTTGTCCTTCGTTGACTATTGTGGCGTTCTTTATTTCAATAAGGCCGTTATTTTCCATTGCACTTTGCCGTTTTAATGGATGAGGTTAAAAGAGATATGATTTCGTTGACGTCATTGTTAAGTGATTCATAAGCTTTGTAGTCAATGAATTTTGCCGCATAAAGCAACTCAATCCTGTACTGTGTTTCGTCGGCTTCTTTTAAGGCTATTGAATACTTGCTTATGAAATCCAAATTACTCTGTGCATTTCGCCCTTCACGTATGTTGGCACCTATGCTTGTCCCGCTTCTTAGAATTTGCTTGCTCAAGACAAACTCCTTTTTTTCCTCCGTAAGAAATGTGTACAAATTAACAATCCTTAAAGCAAATGCAAAACTCTTATCGCGAATAACATTGGCCATAAATGCAAGTTCTCAGTTCTTCGTTCTCCGTTCTCCGTTCCCTAAAACTTTTGCTTCTCGCTCCATCGGCGGGCAGCTTCATAGGCGTCGGCCGAAGTGTTGTAGATGTTCTTGACTACAAACTGGCCTGTGTGGTCTATGCATCCCCAGCGGCCGTCCATTTTGGCGGGAGCGGCGCGGTTGTTCCAGGTTTTGATGAAGAGCTTGGCGTCCTCGAATGTGGGTTCGATGACCCAGCGTCCTTTGAAGTTGACGTAGCCCCAGTAGCCCGTCTCTGGGTTGCGGATAGGGTAGAGCCAATGTCCCAGCTCCTGGTTGTTGTCCCATTCGTAGCCTGCCTGCCAGGCCTCGCTTGAGAGGGTGAAGACAATCTGCGACAACAGTTCGCCGTTGTTGTCAATGCTGCCCCAGCGTCCGTCGAGTTTGCAGGTGGCAAACATTCCGGTGTCGTTGGTAAAATGTGAAGCACCGTCATAGATGGGGCTGATAGCCCATTCGCCTTCGTAGTCGACCCAGCCGTACTTGCCCGTGGCGATGTCGGTGACAGGCAGACGCCAGTCGCTGATTTTTCTACCGTGCTCCTTTTGGCTGAGGGCATAGTCGGCGTCGTCGCGGGTATAGAAGATGCATTTCGAAACGACATTGCCGTTGCGGTCGATCGACCCCCAGCGGCCGTCGCGTTTCACCTGGGCGTAGATGTAGTTGTGGTCAGTGCCGAAATAGTCGTAATCCTCATATTCGGCATCTATCACCCAACGGCCCAGATAGTTGACATATCCCCATTTGCCCGACTCCTTGTCGCGTGTGGGGTAGCGCCACGTGTCGTAGTGGCGTCCGTGAATCCATTGTTTGCCGGCAAGGTCGGCGTGTTCCTGAGCCATAAAGGTCGGGGCTATGACCATCACGCCTTTGCGGTCTATGCAGCCCCAGCGGCCGGCGGTCTTGACAGCGGCAAAGCTCATCGGCTCGTCGCCATAGAACTGAACTGCGCCTTCATACTGCGGCTCAAATTTCCAGTTGCCGTAGTAGTCTACAAAACCCCATTTGCCGTCGGCGGGGTTTTGTGCTGGATAGAGCCATTTGCCCGGTTCGTCGCCCTTCTCCCATTCGCGTCCTGCCTGTTCGGCCTCTTCACTTGTAAAGAAAATGTTGCGTACAATCATCTGTCCGCGGTTGTCAATGCAGCCCCAGTAACGGTCGATTTTCACTACGGCGAATTTCTTGAAATGCCCTTGAAACTCGAATGCATATTGGAATTGGGGCGCAATCAGCCACGCTCCCTCGGCGTTTTTGTATCCGTAGGTCTTGGTGCTAGCGTTCATCGCAAGTTTTTGAGCATCAGTGTTTATGGCGACGGCGGCTACCAATGTCAGCAGCAAAAAGAGTCTTTTCATATTGCTTTTTTTATATTCCAAATTAAAATGCAAAAATACGAAAAAAATGCAATATGGGAAAAAAATATTGTTCACCATTACTTTTTACCCATACTAGCATAGGCATATGTACAGTATTTGTACAGTATATGTACAGTATTTGTACGCTTTAGAAGCGTACAAATACTGTACATATACTGTACAAATACTGTACATATGCCTATGCTGATTCTTTAATAATTTGGGAATGAAGTAGTTGCGGTATAATGTCGAAGTGGTTGTGTTTTTGTGATAAATGACTGTAAATATGAGTGTTATACGTAAAAGGCCTCGGATTGACATTTTGAGGACTGTTTTCATAGTGGGTCAGATGCCCACCGCGTTTAAACACGAATTGCCGAAAATAATCCATCAATTAATTAGGTTTGTTTTTTGGAAATAATTATTTTTCAAGTTTATTTTGCCGTATCGGTTATTTGTTGTATCTTTGCATTTTACAAGTAATGTTAAAAATAATTTAATATCATTGATATGCAAAGAGATACACAAATTTTCGACCTCATCCAGAAAGAGCGTGAGCGTCAGACCAAAGGCATCGAACTGATTGCCTCTGAAAACTTCGTCAGCGACCAGGTTATGGAGGCTATGGGCTCCGTGATGACCAACAAATATGCAGAAGGCTATCCCGGCAAGCGCTACTATGGCGGCTGCCAGGTGGTGGACCAGAGCGAGACTATCGCCATCGAGCGCGCAAAACAACTCTACGGTGCTTGCTGGGCCAACGTGCAGCCCCACAGCGGTGCACAGGCCAATATGGCAGTCTTCCTGGCTTGCCTCAACAGCGGCGACACCTTTATGGGTATGGACCTGAACCACGGCGGTCACCTTTCGCACGGCAGCCCCGTCAACTTCTCGGGTATCAACTACAAAGTGGTTGGCTATCAGGTGAAGGAAGAGACCGGTACTGTCGACTATGACGATATGGAGAAGAAGGCTCTCGAACACCATCCGAAGCTGATCATCGGTGGCGGTTCGGCTTACAGCCGCGACTGGGATTGGGAGCGTATGCGCGCCATCGCCGACAAGATCGGTGCCATCCTGATGGGCGACATCAGCCACCCCAGCGGCCTTATTGCCAAGGGCTACCTGAAGAATGCCGTTAAGTATTGCCACATTGTCACCACCACCACCCACAAGACCCTCCGCGGACCTCGCGGCGGTATGATCCTGATGGGTCAGGATTTCGACAATCCTTGGGGCAAGACCACTCCGAAGGGTGAAATCAAGAAGATGAGCGCCCTGCTCGACAGCGCTGTGTTCCCCGGCACCCAGGGCGGTCCGCTTGAGCACGTCATCGCTGCCAAGGCTGTTGCTTTCGGCGAGGCTTTGACCGACAGCTACGACCAGTACATCCAGCAGGTGATGAAGAACGCCAAGG
>JAEEGL011512312.1_pt1 | contig 11953 bp, 8 predicted proteins | sample 9134231 | NCBI WGS metagenome assembly JAEEGL01 (sample SAMN16246548, study PRJNA631951) | gut metagenome | biome: gut microbiome; feature: rumen; material: fiber-attached | host: Bos | place: Iran: Karaj | collected 2018-10 | reverse complement strand
TACAAGGGTTTTCTTTAATTCACTTTCTACTGCCCTGCTCACTGCAATTTTTGGAACAGGCTTTGTCTATGTTGCAGCTTTGGCAAGTGCACGCAGTAAGCTTCATCCTCTGTTTTCTAAAATCATAGAATCTATGGCACAGGTTTCCAACGCCTTGCCAGGAATGGTACTCGGTATTGCCTTTTTGCTTGCCTTTAGAAAAACACCGCTTCATAACACAATGGCAATCTTAATTTTCTGTAATATGATTCACTTTTTTGCAACCCCGTTCTTAATGATGAAGGGTGCACTTGATAAAATGAATGATTCCTGGGAAAACACAGCCCTGCTGCTTGGAGACAACTGGATAAAAACCGTAGTCCGCATCATGACTCCAAATTCGCTTTTTACCCTGCTCGAAATCTTTATTTATCTTTTTATAAACGGACTTGTAACAGTAAGTGCCGTAGTATTCCTCTGTGGTGCACGCACAATGGTTATTACCACAAAGATTCAGGAACTGCAGCATTTTGCAAAGTTTAATGAGATATTTATTCTTTCGCTTTTAATTCTCATAACTAACCTTGTTATGAAGGCTATTAAAGGGATTGTTAATAAACATAAAATGTAGGCCTTAGCCCTGCAAAAAAAAACAGGAGATAAAAAATGAAAAAATCTACAGGAAACAAATTAAATTTGTTTATCACTCTTGCCGTTCTTTCGGTATTCACTTTTGGTTTATTTACAGGTTGTGCTAAAAAACAGGAAGCCGAACAGACAGTAATTATTTATTCTAATGCCGATGATGAAGCTGTTGTTGCCGTAAAAAATGCTCTTGATTCAAACGGTTATGCAGGAAAATATATTTTCCAGTCTTTTGGTACCAGTGAGCTTGGCGGTAAGCTTTTTGCAGAAGGTGCAGATATTGAAGCAGACTTAATTACCATGAGCTCCTTCTACATTGAAAGTGCACAGGCTATGAACAATATGTTCAAAAAGCTTGAATTTGATCCTCAGCAGGAAATAAAAACTCCGGATTATTACACACCGCTGCTTGCAATTCAGGGTGCTGTAATTGTTAATACAAAACTTCTTGAAGAACGCGGACTTTCCAAGCCAAAAAGCATAAAGGATATTGGTAATGCAGAATATAAGGATCTTGTCAGCGTTGTAGATCCTATGGGAAGTACAACTGCCTGGCTCATGGTTCAGGCTCTTTTAGATGCTTATGGCGAAAACGGAACAAAGGATGCCCTTAAGGCAATCTATAATAATGCCGGTCCACATCTTGAATTAAGCGGATCCGGTCCAATCAAAAAAATTCGCAGCGGTGAAGTTGCAGTTGGCTTTGGTCTTAGACATCAGGCTGTAAGAGATAAAAAGAATGGACTTCCTATTGATTACGTAGACCCAACAGAAGGAAACTTTGCTCTTACTGAATCTGTTGCCGTAATTAATAAGAAAAAATATAATCCGTTGGCAATGAAAATGGCTGAATGCATTATTAAAAATGCTCGTGCAGACATTATTAAGGATTATCCTGTTGTTTTGTATAAGGGCGAAACTGTAGAAGCCGAAAACATTGCTTCTAACAGCAAGACCTTTAGCAAGACTCTTACAACAGAGCTTTTGCGTGAACATCAGGAAATGAGCGAAAGCTGTAAATAAATTAGACATCAGATTATAAAATATGCTATAATGCAGTATGAAGCTTTTTATTGACTGCAGAATGCTTGGAAGCGGTGGAATTGGTACTTATTTAGAATCGATTCTGCCGTTTCTTGTTAAGGAATATAATTGTTCACTTTTGTGTACATCTTCACAAGTTTCTAAGCTTGAACAATATAATTCTGTTGCAAAGATTATTACAACACAGCTTGCCCCCTTTTCCTTAAAGGAATTATTTGCTTTTCCAAAAGAGATAAGGCTGCAGATAAATTCTTGCGACGCTTATTATTCGCCTTATTGTAATGTTCCCGGCGGACTAAAGCTTCCAGTTTTTACGACCATCCATGATATTGTTTTCCTGGATGTAAAGGGCCTAAGCGGTTTTGCAGGTACTTTGGCAAGAAAATTTTTTTATCAGCGTGCCATAAACCGGTCAAAAGCAGTTTTTACAGTATCACAGTTTTCGGCACAAAGAATAAAAGAAAAGCTCAATCTCAAAAACAAACCGCTTGTAGTTACCTATAATTCTGTACCACAATGGTTTATTGATAATGCAAAAACTTCTAAAGACAGCGCAAAAGATAATTCAATTATTTTTGTCGGAAATATAAAAAAACATAAAGGACTTGCTACCCTGCTTGATGCGTTTGATATTTGCAGGGCTAAGGGACTTGAAGCAAAACTTGTAATTATTGGAAACGCAGATAATTTCCGTTCCGGAGACAAAGAAACTGTTCAAAAGCTCCTTAATGCCCAAAATAAAAATATAATTTTTACTGGAAAAATTTCTGATTCAGAGCTTTGTTCCTATTACAGCCGTGCCAACCTTCTTGTACAACCTTCTTTATACGAAGGCTTTGGTATGCCGCCGCTAGAAGCCTTAACCTGCGGTACAAACGTAATTCTTTCGGATATACCGGTATTTAAAGAAATATATGCGGATCTGCCGGTTACATATTTTAAGACGAGTGATGCCGGCGACCTTGCAAAAAAAATAATTCAGAACTTTAGTGCTCCAGCTCCGTCTTTTGTAAACCCTTATTCTTTTAAAAAAACATTTGATATAATAAAAGGAAACTTATATAATTAATTCTATGAAAGTTGCAATTGTACATTACTGGCTGGTAACTATGCGCGGCGGCGAAAAGGTTTTAGAAGAGCTTTGCCGCATGTTTCCCGATGCCGACATCTATACTAATGTTTATTTCCCGCAAAAAATCTCTGACACAATCCGTTCTCATAAAATATATACAACAAAAATAAACCGCTGGCCGCTTGCTGCAAAAATGTACCAGAAGTACATGCCATTTATGCCTAAAGCGCTTATGGAGCTGGACCTTACAGGTTATGACCTTATTATTTCCAGCGAATCCGGTCCTGCAAAGGGAGTATGCCCGGCTCCCGGTGCTTTTCATGTCTGCTATTGCCACACACCTATGCGCTACCTCTGGGACATGTATCACGAATATTTTGCAAAAGCAAATCCAATTGTAAAAGCCTTTATGAAAAAAATGATTCCCGGACTGCGCCAATGGGATGTAATGTCCAGTAACCTTGTAGATCATTTTATTGCAAACTCAAGCTTTGTTGCAGCCAGAATCCGTCGCTATTATAACCGCAAGTCCGATGTAGTTTTTCCTCCCTGCAATATAGAAAAATATCTTGATAATCCACGGGAACCAAAGGATTTTTATCTTTTCTTTGGACAGCTGGTCGGCTACAAACGTGCAGATCTTGCTATTCAGGCATGTATTGAATCCGGAAGGAAAATTGTCGTAATTGGAGACGGCAAATCAAAACAGGCAAAAAAATATACACGTTCAGGACTTGTTACCTTTACCGGACGTGTGAGCGATCAAAAGGTTGCCCAATATCTTAGCCAGGCAAAAGCACTTCTTTTTCCGGGCATAGAAGATTTTGGCATTATTCCTGTTGAAGCAAATGCAGCAGGTTGTCCGGTGCTTGCCTACCACAAAGGCGGGGCCTGCGATTCAATTCTGGAAAACAAAACAGGACTCTTCTTTGAAGAACAGACTACCCAAAGCCTGATTGCCTGTATGGATGGATTTGAAAAACGTGAATCCGAATTTACCGACAGAGCCGTTTACAAAGCCCATGTGCAGAAATTCAGCACACAGGAATTTATAAATAAAATTCAAAAGATTGTGGATGAGAAAGAAAGATTGTAGATGGCCCTTCGACAGGCTCAGGGACCCCAGTAAAGCTTACTCGTAAAAAAATGTAAAGCCTATGTTGGCAACTACACCATGCTTAGATGGATATTCGTCATTGCTTATATAGTGATATTCTGTTTTCCAGCCGGGCTCTGCACCATCAATGCCAGTAAACCAGTCATATACATAGCCAAGGCTTGCGTTCAATCTTACAGGCACGCCCAAACCTGCAAAATCATACCAGCCCTTTAAAGTAACAATACTGCTCCATTCGTAGGTTCCGTCATGCAAAAAGTATTTTTTCAAATCACCACGGTTTACATTTGTTAATTCTGAATACAAATTATTACCAATTCCGGCTCCGCTACCCCAGTCTACTCCATGTCTTATTAACTGATACATAAATCCAAGCTTTAAAGCAGGAATTGGATTTGAATTAAACTGAAGGTTAAATTCATCCGAATTTGGCGGAAGATAATAGCCTAAGCTTTCTCCATTGTTTGTGTAATTTTCACTTATATAATGAGCATACCACGGAGTGTAATTAATTGCGTGATGTGTATAGCAATAAGGCTCAATCTTTGTATAACGGAAAGAAACTGTTGTGAAAGGAATCCATGGAATGTCAGCCTTTACACCTGCCTGAATTGCAAACATAGCCCGCGTTTTTTCCCAGAACTTTGTAAAGAATACATTAACTTCGTCAAGGTAACCGGAAAGCCAGATGCTTCCAACCCCTGGTAAAATAAACTTTAAGTTTCCGAACAAAGCCAGATTATCATAATCTCCAATATTATTTTGATAAACAACTCTGTCTATCAATGGGAAAGCATAACCTAATTCAAAACGTTTTGGCCATACACAGGTGCTTCCAAAATCAAAATGAAAGTTTGTAAAGTCAAGATCTACCATTACCATAGAAAAGGCATTCTGGAAAAAGTAACTGTCTTCCCAATCCTTTGCTTTTTCTACAGTTCCGTCTTCATTTTCCTTGAGTATATACCAGGCAGCCTTATTTATATGTTCCTGATTCGGTGCTTCAAGAATTCCTGTAAGTCCGGAAATTGAAATAAAATCAAGCGGGCTTAACCTGAAGTCTGCTGCCAAAAAAGGCCTTGCTTTTGCATTTAATATGAGACTTGCACCGTCGTCCATTGCACCCCATTCTCTTTTTTGTCTGGAAATTCCAAGCTCCAGCATATTGTTAAAGAAAGAAGCATGAATTTCTCCCGACATTCCAAAGGCAAAAGAAAGCCCGAATGGCCAGGATTCAAGACCGTCTGCAGAAAGATTTTGTATGTAGTAAGAAGATCCATCCCAATATTTACTGAAGGAATACGGAAGGAAGGAATTATTACGCCAGGAAGTTATTGTTCTAGGCGGCTGCGATGTTTTGTCATGATACAGCCAGGGACCAATTTCGTAAGTGCCCATTTTTTCCAGTGGCAGATCTGTAAACCCCATATAAGCCTTGCAGACATATGAAAAATTCTTACCTAAATCACCCTGAAAATTCCAGTTATTAAAAATGTCAAAGCCGGTAGAGTTCTGATATGATTTTTCGTAAAAGCCTGAACCAAAATTGCCATAAATTGAATCGCTTAAAACAAGGGTTGCAGGAAAATCTGAATTATGATTATCAAACTTTACATATCCTTTCTTAAGGTTAACCCCTTCTTCAAGCTCATAGCGGGCCAGATACTGCTGAATAATCTCCAGTTCTTTAGTTTTTTCCTGATTTTCAAGATTCGCTGCTATTTCGTATAACTTATTTATTATATATTGTTGTGTATAAGGCTTTACATTAGACAAAGGTGAACAAAGTCCCTTATTTTGTGCAGAACGAAGTATTTCGTAAACAGAATCATCAATATTTACCGAAGCATTTGTCTGAGCAGAAAGCACAGCTGCTCCGGTAATAGTCAAAATCATCAAAACTGCAAGTATCTTTTTCATTTTTTCCTCTTTTTGAATTGTCATTGTCGGGCTTGACCCGACAATCTAAAATAAATTATATGTCATAGAAAGTGAACATTCAATACCGTGTTCTAAAGCATTTTCCGTGTGTCCAAAATTCTGAATGATTGAATAAAGCGCCTGTGCATTAAATTTTAAATGTTTGTTTAATCTGTATTCACCATTCAAAATAATCTGGTTTGTATATTGAATTGTACCGGTAGGCAGCATATTTAGTGCATCATCACGGGCTTCGTCATAATCCCGGCCAAGACGATAAGATGTTGGCGGATAATAGCCGTAGTAGTCACCGTCTTCATAGCCGTTTGGATTTTCCCCACCTTTACTTTGATTATCCAGAGTTACCATTTCATTAAACATATCAAAATCATTTTCGCCTTTTGCTAAAAGATTATAGGCTATTCCTGCCTTCCATTTGCCAATACTTTCGTAAGCAAAGCCTAAGTGACCGCCAATCATATCTGGTCCAAAAGGAGAACCTACCCAGGATTTTATGCGGTCAGAAGAAAGATTATCATGTCTGTCTCGGAAAAGAGATGCAAGAGGTGTATGCTTTATGTAAAGATACGGAGAAGCATATATTCCTTCCAGCTCAAAATTAAGATAAGCGTTATTGCCAAATGGTACGGAAACATCTGCGCCAAACTGAAAACCAAGGCTATCAGGATACAAATCTCCTATTCCATGTCTTTCACTTGGAATCTGTATTTCGTTTTGCGCATAAATTAAATATAATCTTGTATTTTTTACAGGTGTCCATTCAAGCAGCATTCCAAAGTAAGCGCAGAATTTTTCTTCTCCATAAGGTGTTTCGTCCGAAGAACGGCTGTATTCTGTCCAGGCGCTGTACTGATGCATAAACATAAAAGGCACTGTAAAACGAAGCTCTGCCGGATTACAAAGCTGTGAGCCTTCCATAATTGCAAATTTAAGGTTTTTAAACAGTATAAATTCGAGCTCATGCAAAAAAAGGTATTTTGTATAATCAACCTGAACTATGTTTCCCGTATACTTAAAACTTTTTGAATAAATGTTCAGCTGTGCAAAGGCGTCGGTTTCAAAGGTTTTATTATAAAAAATGCTTCCGAGCTTTGTGTTACCAATTGTATAGCCTTGTTTGCTTATATTAAAGTTAATTCCCCAGTTATCAAAATACAAGCCTGTGCTGCCGTAAGAAAAACGGATAAACATAAATTCAAGATCTCCGTCTCTGTAAGGCATATTTGTAATATTGTCTGGTTTTATAGCTCCGTTATTGGACTTTCCAAAAAAAGGATCTGTTTCTATCGTGACAAAATTTGAAAAACCAAACAGCATTGGAGAAGTTAAAAAATTGTCAAAAAGACAATAGCGGAAAGACCAGGGAATATCTTCGTTGCTTTTATAATATACTTCCGGATTTGCAATAAGATTTATGTAAAACTTAAACGCCTGATCTTCAAAAACCGGCTTTAATTTTGGAATTAGGTTTGAATCTGAATAAAGCAGATTGTAAACCTGGTCATAAGTCGTTTTTCCGGATGGAGAAAGGCTGTCATAGTCTATCTGTTTAAGATAAAACTTTAGTTCCCCTGCACTAAGCATGGAATTTTCATAAAAGCCAAGCACCTTTTGTTCTTTTCCAAGCTTATACATTGAGTCATAAATCCAATGGTCTGAATTAAATAACTGTGTATCATTTATTATCTGGCCAAAACAAAAACTACTGAGCAGCAAAAATACGATTACAAAAATCAAACGTTTCATATACTTTATTATATAACTAAATCATTGGTTTATCTATATTTTTAATAGACTAATCTTTACTTTTGTACTATTATATATCTATGAACAAAAACGAATTTGCAGATTATTTGCAAAAAAAATACCCGCGCACAAGCTCCTTTTTTTCCGGTTTTGCACTTTTTCTCGTAGACATTTTTGTTCTGGTACTTTGTATTGCAATAGGCTTTTTTGTTGTAAACCTGTTTGCCATTCACGACATTAACTTCCGTTCTTTTATTAACTATACAATCTTTGTACCTTTTATTCTTTTGCTTTTCGGCTGTATGGGTCTTTACCCGGGAATCATGATTCCTCCTGCAGAACAGATTAAAAAATACAGCATTTCGTCATTTTTCGGCTTTGGTTCCATTCTAACCTTTGTACTTGTTTCAAGTCTTACAGATTCAGACCCTGCTGCAATCATTAAATCTTATTCAGAAAATGCACTGGTTACAATTGCTTTTTTTATAACTTTTGTTTTTTCAATTCTTCTGCTCCCGATTTTCCGTGAGCTTGCAAAAAGGAAATTCAGTCATTTTAAGTGGTGGGGAGTTCCTGCCGTTATTTACTGTACTAATTCCAGTGCCGATGCAGTAATTGAAAAGCTTAATAAAAATAAATATCTTGGTTATAAGGCCGCTGTAATTATTGATGCTGGATTAACTGAACCTACAAAGAAAAACGGTATTCCGGCCTTCCCTCCGCACAACGATATTAATGATGTAATTCACGATTACAATATAAAACAGGCAATTATCTGCGATTATCAGGGTGAATTATCAACTATAATGACTTCTTACCGTTATACAATTGCAGTTGCAAAATCCCAGTCCTCCTTTACCTGTTCTCAACAATTAAAGGATATTGCAGGTATTATAGGCTTTGCCTCTACCCACAATCTTACCTTTAAGGCCAATCTTATTATCAAACGCCTTTTGGACATATTTATAATTTTATTTTTCCTGCCAATTCTTTTGCCGCTTTTTATTATTTTAATTATACTTACCAAGCTTACTTCCAGAGGTCCAGTTTTTTACGGCCATAAAAGAGTTGGAAAAAATGGAAAAGAGTTTAAATGCTGGAAATTCCGTTCTATGTGTAAGGATGCAGACAAACTTTTGGATGACATTCTTAAAAATAATCCCGAGATGCGTGCAGAATGGGAAAAGGAACGTAAATTCCAGAATGATCCGCGTGTAACAAAATTTGGTAAATTCCTTCGCAAAACCAGCCTTGACGAACTTCCTCAGCTCATAAATATTCTTATTGGACAGATGAGCTTTGTTGGTCCACGTCCTGTAACCGAACCTGAGCTGGAACGTTACGGCGAATTTAAAGATTATGTTCTTTCTGTTACTCCCGGCCTTTCGGGAATGTGGCAGACTTCTGGAAGATCCGATACAGAATACGAAGAGCGTATTACTCTAGATTTATATTACATCCAAAACTGGTCTATCTGGCTTGATATCTGGATTTTGATTAAGACAGTTTATGTTGTGCTCAAGGGCCGGGGTGCATACTGATGAAAAAATTTTTTATATTCTCTCTTTTATTACTTTTAGGCACCGTCCTTTTTGCAATCGGCTATAAAATCAGCGAAGTTGAATATGACATTACCGGTTGTGGTGCAAAAATCTTTGGAGAAACCCAGGATTATGTACTCGAAAAGCAGGTTCCTGTAGATAAAAAAAGCGTATTCCCAGACAGAACCACCTTCGAAGAATACATAAATGATTATAAAGTAAGATTAAATAACCTTCGCGCCTTTGATTCAATTGATGTGCAGTACGAATATATTGAAGATGAACCCTTTCTTGATAAACAGGACGAATATATATATAACATAAAGCTAATTGTAACTGTTATAGATTCCTTTCATCTTTTTGCAATTCCCGGTCCAAAGTACGATTCAAATACAGGTCTTACCTTTAAGCTCAAAATAAAGGATTCAAATTTTTTGGGCTCACTCAACACTCTTTCTTCTGACATTTATTTTATGATTCCAACGACAGAATCCGATGCTTCTCATTCTGAATTTGGTTTTAATGCAAACTTTGACTACCCTTTTAAGCTTGGAATTTTTGATGCAACCTGGCTCAATGATTTTGGTCTTTCCTACACAATCGGTGACAGCATGCCGGAATGGAATATTGGAACCGGTCTTAGATTTGAGCTTCCTGTTTCTAAACACGCACTTATCTTTGAGGTAAATCAAAAGTTTAATAACAATTTTGCATACAAAGAATTTGACGACAACCTTTATTTAGTAAACGATTTTAAAATTTCATTCCCGCTTAAAATTGCTCAGTTAAAATATTGCGGTCCTGTAACTTATACACCTTATTTTGTTACAAGCGTAAATTGGGACTTTGACGGCATTTCTACAGAAAACTCTTCACTTTCAAGCCCTGTAATTACCGGTGGACATAGACTTTCCTTTGGTCGTTCAGACTGGAGCGATAATCTTCGTACAGGTTATTCGTTGTATATAGACAACTACTATACCTATAATTTCCAGCGCCATCGCTTTTATCCTTTAATTGAAATGGGAAGCTCTGCTTATAAAAAATTCGATCTTCTTGGAGAATCTTACTTTTTGCGAAGTATGGGAATTGCCGCAGATTTTCATGCTTTTACCTTCCTGTTTAATCCGGAAAATGATAAATACATAGATAATGACGGAAAAAGCATTGGTGGTTATCTTCGCGGAATCAGAGATAATCAGATTTATGAATATGAAGGAATGGATAAAGAAGTTTCTGCTCTAAATCCAACCAATGCAATCATTCTTAATCTTGATTTCCCTATTCATATTTTCAGAACTAATTTTACAAAATCATTCCTCAAATACTGTAATTTTGATCTTCAGCTTTCTCCATTCATTGATATTGCTCTGTGCTATAATAAAGTTACCAAAACCTATTTTGACCTTAAAGATGGTTTTTATGCTTCAGGTTTAGAAGTTATAGTATACCCTCTTAAATGGTCCGGAATTACAATCCGCGGAAGCATAGGTATTGATGTTGGAAGACGCTTCCTTTCAAATCATATAAATACCTGGTGGAGAGAAAACGTTTCTATTAAAGAATTTTCACTGGGCTTTGGTCTGCATTATTAAACTTATTAATCCGGGTTTTTAATTCCGTCGAGCTTGTCCAGACGTAAAACTGCATCCTGCTGCCAGTATTTTTGTGGCGAATGAAAAGCCAGAATCTGAAGAAACTTATCTGCAAAAACCTTATATCCATTTATACCGCAAACTGTACAAAAAAGATTAAAGCTTTGCCAGACACCGTTATCGTTTCCCCAGTTTATAATATCTGAATGATATGGAATTATATCCAGGAACGAAGCAATATCCGTATATTCAAAATCTATATCGCGCTTGGAAATTACATTATAAACTTTTGTATAACCGGTAATTACGGCCAGTGCACTGTAATTAAAAGCCTTTTCATTTTGATTGATTGAATTGTAATACTGGGCCAGTTCGAGATATGCTTTTAATGAAAAATAATTGTCGGCTCTGTACATTGTAAAAAACTTTTCTATGGCAGCTTCATTATTTTTGGAAACTGTATTTTTCATTGATTTGGCAAGCAGCATATTTCTTTCGTTCTGTTCCTTACCAATAATGTTTAAAAGCCTTATTTCCATTGTATCATAATCTTTTTTTAAGCGGCTCAGGTCTGCAAGCTGATAAATTATTTCGTAACGTTCATCAGGAATATCAAGACTTGCACTATTATCCAGTGCCTTTAAATAATACTGTTCTGCAAAATCGTACTCGCCTTCCAGTTTATAAATGTCGCCTATAAGCTTTTGTGCTTCCGGAAACTGCTCCTGTTCCTTTATATATTCAAGTACCTTCTTAATTGAATTATCAAAATTTCCTTTTGAATTATAATAATTGATAATTCCAATACATTCGTATTCGTCGCGTTCGGTCAAAACCGGAATAATATTTGTAATTTCATCTCCGGCCTTGCTTACTTCTCGGGCTGCAATACTGGTTTGAATCATATTATAATCGGAGGTTATCTGTTCTTTTCTGTATAAAATTGCATCTTCTGCATATTTAAGCGATTTTCCGTATTCCTTGTTTTCAAAGCAGTATAATGCATTTCTATATGCGACAGAGCTTTTGGAGTTTAATCCGTTCTGTGCAAAAAGACTTATTGTGAGAACCATTAATAATGCAGATAAAATTATACGTTTCATAAAAATTCTTTTAATTCTTCCTCAAATACTTTATCGGCATCTTTTGCATCTATCGTTCGTACTATTTTTCCTTTTTTAAAAATTATTGCTTTGTCTATTGTTCCGGCAATTCCCAAATCTGCGTGGCGTGCTTCTCCGGGACCGTTTACTACACAGCCCATAACAGCAAT
>JAEEGL010937368.1_pt1 | contig 11953 bp, 8 predicted proteins | sample 9134231 | NCBI WGS metagenome assembly JAEEGL01 (sample SAMN16246548, study PRJNA631951) | gut metagenome | biome: gut microbiome; feature: rumen; material: fiber-attached | host: Bos | place: Iran: Karaj | collected 2018-10 | reverse complement strand
GAATCCCTGCGCGGCGATTCCAACGGAATGGATCTGACCGCCATCACAGAGATCGCGGACTTCATGGAGCGTGAAATCGGAATTGAGATCAGCCCGCGCCAGCCCTTTGTCGGCCGCCATTTCAATGTGACCCGTGCCGGTATCCATGCAGACGGCATGCTGAAGGACGAAGAGATCTACAACATCTTCGATACCGCCAAGATCCTGAACCGTCCTGCTTCCGTGGCTGTGGACAGCCGCGGCGGAACCGCTTCCGTCGCCCACTGGATCAACTCCTATTTCCGCCTCACCGGAAATCATGTCATCGACAAGAGCGATCCGCTGGTGGTGGAAATCCGGAAAAAGGTGGACGAGCTGTACGCCGAAGGCCGCAACACCGTCATGGGCGACGAGGAGCTGGAAGTTATGGTCCGCCGCGCCGACGTGGAGCGCTACGAACGCCTGCTCTTCCACAGGAGCAAATAATCCGTGATCTTTTTTCTCTGCGTCCGGAAACCGGTTTTCAGGGCAGCAGCAAAAAAACCGGGCAATCTGAACAATTTGCTTCGACTGCCCGGCTTCATTTTTTATTTCAGATCTGTACGAATGATATATACCGTTTCTTCATCCACGTCTTCAGGTTTCAGGTCATATCCGGTATCTGACAAATGATTCTTCACAGCCTTCCAGGCATTCAGAGCGTCCGTCAGATCCTTTTCCGCGAACGGAAGGATTTTCTCTGCTGCACTTTTTTCAGCACTGAGGATACTGTCCTTCAGGGTTTGTGTGCCGGCTTCCTGCAGTGCGGACGCCCCGGCTGATACCAGCATTGCGCCGGCTGAAAGATTTGCTGCCCCGTCAGAAGCCTGGGCTACGCCATCCGTATAATCTTTCAGGCCTGTTACAAAAGTATTCACTTGATCAAGCTGCTCTTTCAGATCTTGGAGCTGCCCCCGGGCAGCTGCCGCCTGAGCCAGCTTCGCGGCAATTGTTTCATCCTTTGCCAGATAGGCCTCTGTGTTCTCAGTCACCAGTTTATCCATCTGGTCCTGAAATGCTGTCTCGGTCCGGGTCAGAATCTCTTCGCTGTTCATCCTGGCGTCCACAGCAGTCTCAACCTGGGCAGCCTGTTCCTTTGTCACCAGCCCGCCTTTGAGGGCTGCAGCATACTGTTCAGCAGTCATATCAAAACCGGCAGCCTTCAGAACGGCTTCCAGCACCTTGCCCTTCACAGTCTCCCGGACGCCTTCCCTGATCTTGTCTTCATTGGCTGCAACCTGTTTCCGGACTTCCTCCGCCACTTTGGCGGAAGCAGCGGCTTTCAGCGTATCGGGGTCAAACTGTGCAATCACTCCGTCGAGGACTTCCGCATAATTCTCCGCAGTCAGCGCCGGCATTGTGACGCCGGCGTCCGCCAGGCCCGAAACAGCAATCTGTTCATTGGCCGTATTCAGGATCTCGGCAAAAATCTTTTCCGCGCCGCCGTTCAGTGCCTCGTTATTCTTCTTCAGCGTGCCCAGCCCGGTGTTCAGGGCAATCGCACCGTCCGACACCTGCTGCGCGCCGTCCGCCAGCTTTACTGCACCGGCGTCCAGGTCCTTCAGCCCTTTGTTCAGCTCATTGATCCTGTCAGCGATTTCTTTGGTTTTTCCCTCCGTCTCCGGCAGATCGGCGCCGTCCCTGAGGGCTGTCAGCAAGGAAGTGATTTCCTGCAGCGCCGCGTCAGGATCGACGTTGACCCTTGAGTCGATCTCCCTGCAGGCGGCTTCGAGCGGATCAGAGGAACAGAATGTCAGCATCCATCCAAGATTCGCATGATCTGCATGAAACGATGCGGAAAAAGATGCCGGCAGCTGCAGGGAAGCGTCAATGTTCGGCACAGCCCAGCCCACCAGTACGGACCGGTCTGCCTCCGTAAGAACAGCCGCGTTTTCTGTTTTCAGATCCGAAATACCTTCTTCCGGAAGCGGCAGCACGGAAAGCGCCAGTGCCGGCGCCTCTCCTGCCGTCCGATAGGTTACGGTCAGGACAGCTTCGCCGTTTTTTTCCTTCAGGTCTGCCGCGGAGATCTCTTCTCCGTCCAGTGTCAGGGTCACAGACGGCAATACGGCCGGGGTTTTATCCGACGTGCCCTGGTAGGTCACGTTCTTTCCGTCCGCCTTCCAGATAAGCGTTTCGCCTTCCAGGGTAAAGGTTTCATTTCCGCCCACGTTCTGGATGTCTGTCAGCATGGTGCGGTCAACCAGTTCCTCCAGCCCGTCCGTGTTCTCCAGACGGATGCTGTCCGTAATGCTGTTCACGGTCCCGTCGGCGCCGGCGACCACATAAACCCGTTCGTGCTTTTTATTTTCAGCCAGTGCGCCGGTACATCCCAGTACCATGACCAGCGCCGTCAGCATCGCAATGATTTTCTTACTCATGATGATCCTTCCTTTCTGATCAGCAGGCAGCCTTTTTCATTCCGGCCGTCGTATGAACAATGACTTTATCCATGATCAGCAGCACCGCCGGCAGAAGCAGCAATACCACTGCCACGCTCAGTAATGCGCCTCGGGCGATCAGCCTGCACATGGTGGAAATGATAGCCACATTGGAATACAGGCCCACACCGTATGTAGCCGCAAAGAAACCCAGGCCGCTGACCAGCACGCTCTGTGCGGCAGAAGCAACAGCGTCCTGAACCGCTTCTTTCTTATCCTTGCCTGCCAGCCGGTTCTGCCTGTAGCGGGTCGTCATCAGGATGGCATAGTCCACCGTAGCGCCAAGCTGGATCGTGGAGATCAGGATCGGCCCCACAAAAGGCAGCTCCTGCTTCAGGTAATACGGGATGCACAGGTTGGCGGCGATTGCCAGCTCGATGACCGCTACCAGCAGTACAGGCAGCGAGAAGGACCGCTGCACCAGCATGATGATCACGAAGATCGCGAGGATCGAGATCAGACTGACGACCGTAAAGTCACGGTCCGTACAGGCGATCAGGTCCTTCGTGCAGGGCGCTTCGCCGATCAGCATACCGCCCTTGTCGTATTTCTTCAGGATCCCGTTCAGGCTGTCGATCTGCGCGTTTACTTCATCCGAGGAAATGACATAAGCGCTGTTCACAAGCATCAGCTGGTACCGGTCTCCTTTCACCAGGGACAGGACATTTTCCGGCAGGATTGCTTCCGGGATTCCGGCGCCCAGCAGACTGTCGATTCCGATCACGCTCTTTACGCCATCCACCTTCTGCATTTCCTTCGTCATATCACGGACATCCTTCCGGGATACGTCCGTGTCAACAAGCAGCAGATGCGTGGTGGACATGTCGAAAGTTTCCTCCAGTTTCCTGTTGGCCTGGATGGATTCCAGTTCCGGCGGCATGACTTTGCTCATATCGTAATAGACATTCACATTCCTGTATCCGCAGAATGCCGGAATAACCATAATCAGCAGAATCACAGCCAGTACTTTATAGTGCTTCGTAACGAACCGCCCGATTCCGCTCACATCCGGCAGCAGCGGTCTGTGGCTTGTTTTTTCGATCGCGCCGTCCAGCGCCCGGATCACACAGGGAAGCAGCGTCACTGTACCCAGAACGCCCAGGATTACGCCTTTGCTCATCACGATGCCCAGGTCCTTGCCTAATGTGAAACTCATGAAGCAGATGCTCACAAACCCGGCGATCGTGGTCAGGGAGGAACCCAGGATAGAGGTAAAAGTCAACTGGATGGCATTCGCCATGGCTTCATCTTTATCGTCCGTCAGGGTTTTCTGTTCCTTGTAGCTGTGCCACAGGAAGATGGAATAATCCAGCGTTACGGCCAGCTGCAGCACGGCGGCCACCGCCTTGGTAATATAGCTGATCTCACCCAGGAAATAATTACTGCCCATATTCCACAGCACGGAAACAGCTATGCAGAGCAGAAAAATCAGCGGCAGAAGGAATGAATCCATGGTCAGCGTCAGCACAATGGCGCACAGAGCCACGGCAATAGCGACATAGATAGCTTCCTGGTCCTCCACCAGCTTCCGGGTATCGGTCACGACCGCGGAAAGGCCGCTTACAAATGTTTTTTCCCCGGCAACCTTCCGTACCCGGCTGATGGCTTCCATGGTTTCTTCAGAGGAGGATCCTTCGTCAAAGAAGACAGCGGAAAGCATGCAGTCGCCCCGCAGGAACTTCTCCCGAAGATCCTCCGGGATGATCTCCGCGGGAAGCATTCCCTTTGTCAGGGACGCGTAACCGATAACGGATTCCACATGCGGAATCTCTTTAAGGGCATTTTCCATATCCGCCTGCTCTTTCAGGCTCATGCCCTCCGTTACCAGCAGTGAAAAAGCCCCCTTGCCGAAATCCTTCAGCAGAATCTCCTGCCCCTGAACCGTTTCAAGGTCCTGCGGCAGGTAATACAGTAAGTCATATTTTGTCTTTGTCCGGGCCATGCCCAGCACCGACGGCACCACCAGCGCAGCACACAGGATAATGATCAGTATCCGGTGCTGAACCAGTCCCTTCGTAAATCCTTTCATCTTTGTCTTCCTCCTGTTCGGTGTTTATTATCAACACCGTGTTGACTTTCTCAACACCGCGAATTATAATGATCTTCATGATTGAAATCAATAATCAGATTGATTATCAACCGTTTGTTAAACAACAGAAGCGTATCCGGAATCCGGATAATCGACAGAAAAGCAGAAACTGTTCAGGAAAGAAGGAGTTCCATGGAAGAGCGGAAAAAAGAAGACCGGCGTGTAAGGCGCACCAAAAAGATGCTGACCCAGGCGCTGACCCGGCTCATGCAGGAAAAGCAGATCAAAGAAATCACAGTCAGAGAACTGACAGACCTGGCGGACATGAACCGGGGAACTTTCTACCTGTATTACAGGGATGTGTATGATATGCTGGAAAAACTGGAAGACAGCATGTTTGAAGCGCTGGACAGCATTGCTGCCCTGCATGAAAATGACGCCGCCAGGCAGGAAACCAAACCGATTCTGCTGGACGTATTCCGTTTTATTGAGGAAAACCAGGAGATTGTCCGTGTGCTGCTCAGCCCCCACGGCGATATGAAATTCCTGCACCGTCTGTATGAAGTGATCCGGGAAAAGTGCCTCACAGGATTCCCGTACGCCGCCGCGTCAGACAGGAAAAACGAAGCGGATTTTGATTATCGCTTCAGCTTTGTGATCTATGGTGCTGCCGGGCTGATCCGGGCCTGGGTGAACCGGAACTGCTCAGAGCCTGCCGTTCAGATGGCTGAGCTTGCCGATGCCCTGATACGCCGCGGAAGCTTGTAAAGTGCCGGAATGCAGCCCTTATGATCTCCCGGAAGATAGATGTCGGCAATGTCTCTGACCGGACAGGCAGGAACAGCGCTGAACATTTATGCATACTGAACAAAAAGCACCAGGAACCTGAATCATGGTTCCTGGTGCTTTTACGGAAACCCGCAATTCCTTATAAATCAATAGTGCCGGAGGCGGGACTTGAACCCGCACGCTTTTGAGGGCAACGGATTTTGAGTCCGCCGCGTCTGCCATTCCGCCACTCCGGCGCGATGGTGGGATTATATCATAATCCGGTATGCTTGACAAGGAATCCGCAGGGCGTCCGGAGAATTTTATAATGTTGCTCAATTTGATGCTTTGATGACAGGGAGTGACTTTGCTTGAAGAAAATCGTGCTCACCGGCGGCGGTACCCTGGGCCATGTGACGCCTCATCTGGCGCTGATTCCCCGCCTGCAGGAAAAAGGTTATGAGATTCACTACATCGGGACGGAGAACGGCATGGAGGCCCCGAAAATGCGTTCTGTTCCCGGCATCACATATCATGCGGTCAAAAGCGGAAAGCTGCGCCGCTATTTCTCCTGGCAGAACTTTACCGATCCTTTCCGGGTCGTCGCCGGTGCCTTTCAGTCCGCCCGCCTGATGGGAAAGATCAAACCTGACGTTGTCTTTTCCAAGGGAGGATTCGTCGCGGTTCCGGTCGTCTTCGGCGCCTGGCTGCACCGGATTCCGGTGCTCTGCCATGAAAGCGACCTGACGCCGGGCCTGGCCAACAAATTATGCAAACCCTTCGCGAAGCGGTTCGCCACTACCTTCCCGGAGTGCGCCGAGGCGCTGGGCGCCAAAGCGGAAATGACCGGTACGCCCCTGCGTCCGGAGCTGTTCACCGGTTCCGCGGAAAAAGGACTTTCCCTGCTTGGCTTTGACGGGAAAAAGCCCGTGCTGCTGATGATGGGCGGCTCCTCCGGTGCCCAGAGCGTCAATGCCTGCCTGCGCAAGGCACTCCCCGCCCTGACGGCGGATTTCGATGTGGCGCATATTTGCGGCAAGGGAAATCTGGATGCTTCGCTGGAAGGAACTCCCGGTTACCGGCAGATTGAATTCCTGGACGCGGACCTGCCCGACGTCCTGGCCTGTACGGATCTGGTACTCAGCCGTGCCGGCGCGAACGCCCTCTGCGAATTCCAGGCGCTCGGCCGGCCCATGCTGCTGATCCCCTATCCGAAAGGCGCCAGCCGGGGCGACCAGATTCTGAATGCGCAGAGTCTGGAAAGGCGCGGCCTCTGCCGCGTCCTGCTGCAGGAGAACATGACGGAGGAGTCCCTGACAGAGGCTGTCCGGCAGACCTGGGCAGACCGGGATCAGCTGGCGGAAGCCCTCCGGAAAGCTCCGCCTGCGGACGGCACGGAACGCGTGCTGGAACTGATCGAGGAAATTCAAAAGAAGAGCTGACCTGCGGGTCAGCTCTTCTTCTTGCTGCGGTTTTCTACGGATTGTATTCAACGGTTTCCTGGTAGGCTTTGTAGGTGGTCTTGAACAGGACCTCCCGTTTGATCTCCCGGTCTCCCTGGTACCATACCTTCCACGTCTGGACCTCATACCCTTCCCGGGCGCTCACAGTCTTTTTCTGTTCACCCTTTGCAAGCTTCTCGTTCACAACATAGCTGATACCTTCCGGCTTTGGAATTTTACGGGTTACTTCGCTTTCAAGGTCAATTTTTACGCCTGCGCCCAGGCTCATCCCGTAGATATTCACGGTCACTTTCTGGTTGCTGTATCCCGCGACAATGAAGACCGGCCATTCCGTATTGTTTTTGAATTTGAAATCCAGACCGGGCCAGTTGACCGTAGCGTCAAATCCTTTTTCCACATAATTGGAAGGCCACGCGTGGGGATTCCGCTCGATAATTTCAAGATCCGCCCGGACAACCGCGTTGAACAGCGTGGAGCTGGTCTGGCATACGCCGCCGCCGATCTCGTCGCGGCTCTGGCCGCCCGCGATGGCAGCCGCTTCCTTGTACCCTTTTTCCGCGGTCCTTTCCCCGGTTGTTCCGTTGAAGGAAAAGATCTCCCCGGGCAGCACCGTGATTCCGTTGATTGCCGCCGCGCTCAGCTGGATATTGGTATTCCGGTTCTTGTTATTGGTCGTGTTGGTGGTATAGGCGGAAACAAGCCCGAACCGGTTCATCAGTTCCGCCTTGGTCATCTCCGCCTCGATCCGTTGCGGAACCACGCGCACTGTCGTATTCGTCACACCGCTGTCCAGCAGCGTTGTCAGGCGCGTATAGAGATCTTCCGGGTCGATCTTCGCGCCGGGCTGGTCATCCGTAAAGGTAAAGGTTTTTGACGCGAAATTGAAGCTTTCTACCATACTGTTCACGGGATCCCGGTCCACATAGTTCACAATCCCGTCCGTCAGCGCCCGAAGCGCCTGGTGATCATAATCCTGTTTTGTCACATATGTCTGCGGATAGGACCGGAGTTCCGAGGCCCGCTCCACCCTTTCTTCAAATGGCGTCTTTCCGCTGCCCGCGTTTCCCGGCCTGTTGCTTCGGCCGTAGGCCCAGGCTTTTTCCACCGTTTCCGCGATATTCCGGGAGATCGGAACACGCTCGCTGTTCACATGCCAGCTTTCATTTCCTACGGAGACCACCAGGTCAAACTGCGTGTCGATCTTGTCATTCACCGCTTCCACAGCCTGAATGGCCTGTTCCCGGGTCATGCCGCCCACATGTACATTGTCAATATAGATTCCCTGGTAAATCCGTTCCGTGTAGATTTCATCCCTGCATGCGTCATGGGTCTGTTCCTTTTCCGAATCCAGGACAACCACGGATCCGTTCATAAACCCGATGTTCGGCAGGAAACGGTAGCGCACGCCTGTCAGCTGCGGAATCATCAGAAGACCGAGCCCTGCAAGAATGATCAGGCAGCATATAATCGTTGCGACCCAGCCGCCGTTATAATGCTTCGGAGCCTTTCCCCTTTTCCGGCGGTCCGGATCCTGCTGGTTGCTGAAGCGGTCAAAATCATCAAACAGCGGGGACACCGCGCCAAGCCCGTCATCTTCCCTGCTTGCAAAATAACGGTTACGGGGCTCCTGCACCGGTTTCCGGGGCGGTTTCTCCTGTTCGTTCTTTCTCTCCCGCTCCTGGAGGGGGACATACTCGTCCGGAATAATCTCCCCGTCCCCTTCGTAGAGCTCATACCTCTTCAGTCTGGCCATGTTTCCCCTCTGTTATTTTCTGTCGGCTTATTTCCTGTGGTTCCGGACCGGTCCCCGCAGCAGGTCCCCCTCGCTGCAGGAAGGCAGATCCATCAGGATCGTCTCTCCGGCAATCCCGAACGTGTCGAGTTCTTCTCCCGTCTTTTCCCGGATCAGCCGGGAAGCGGTCACTTTCCGGACGCCGGAAGGCGTCATCAGTTCAAGCGTTTCTCCCGCAAAAAAGCGGTTTTTCAGCAGCAGCCGGATTTTCCCGGTCGCTTCGTCTTTTCCGAGAACCCGGGCGGTATACTCCCGTTCCTGATGGAAGCCTTCTGCCTCCCCCGGGTTTTCCGGATTTCCCAGCAGGAAGCCCGTATCGCTGTCCCTGTGGCTGGCGCAGCGCAGCTCTTCTGTCAGTTCCGGCAGTGCCTCCTCAAAGGCTTCCCGGCTCTCCGCAAGCAGGTCCAGCGCCCGGCGGTATGCGCCTGTGACGACTGCCACATAGTATTCGGTCTTCATCCGGCCTTCGATCTTCAGGCTGGAAACGCCCGCCTCGCACAGCTCCGGAAGAATCGGCATCAGGCAAAGATCCCTTGCGGAAAACAGATAGGTTCCCCGCCCATCTTCCTCCACGGGATAATACTCCCCGGGACGCTTTTCCTCCATCACCGCGTACTTCCACCTGCAGGGCTGGGCGCATTCACCCCGGTTTCCGCTGCGCCCCGTCAGGTATGCCGAAAGCAGGCATCTTCCGGACAGGGACATGCAGCTGGCACCATGCACAAAGGTCTCCAGCTGGATGCTGTCCCCCAGCGCCTGCTTCATCTTCCTGATCCGTTCCAGGCTGACCTCCCGCGCCAGAATCACGCGTTCGCAGCCCATCTCCCGGTACATTTCCGCCGCCGGCGTATTGACCGTATTTGCCTGCGTGCTGACATGAACCGGCAGGCCGGGAACTTCCCGGCGCAGCAGCCGGATCGCGCCCGGATCACTGACAATCGCCGCGTCCGCGCCCGCCGCTTCCGCCTCCCGGGCAGCCTCAACAAACCCTTCCAGTTCGTCGTCGAAGGGGTAGATGTTCATCGTGACGTAAAACCGGGCATGCGCTTCATGGGTCCGCCGCACGGCGTCCCGCAGGTCCTCCCCCTCAAAGCAGCCTGCGTAAGCCCGCAGCCCGTAGTGTTTCATCCCGCCGTAAACGGCATCCGCGCCGAAATGCAGCGCGGCTTCCAGCGATTCGCGGCTCCCGGCCGGGCACAGAAGTTCCGGTTTTCTCATTATTCCAGCCCCCGGGTCTGGTCATACTGCTTCCACAGCGGCGCATAGACCGCCACGGCGCGTTCATGCTCCTCCAGCGTCCTGGAGAAGTACAGTTCCCCGCTCTCCGGCTCTTTGGCGCAGAAGAAAAGATATTTTTCAGCAACCAGCGTCTGGTCCGGATACAGCGCGGCCTTGATTGCCGCAGGGGACGGATTGCAGATCGGTCCGGGCGGCAACCCCCGGTACAGATAGGTATTGTAAGCGTCAGCCCGGTTCAGGTCTTCCTCCGTCAGCGACATCCGGCGCACACCGGTAATATAGTGGACGGTTACGTCGCTTTCCAGCTTCATTCCGGCCCGCAGCCGGTTATGAAAAACGGCGCTGACCCGCGCGAAATCCTGCTCCTTGGCTTCCTTTTCGACCATGCTGGCCAGCGTCAGGATCTGATCCATGGTCATTCCCAGCGTTTCCGCCTGTTCCTGGTATTCCTCCGGGAAAACCGCTTCCGTCTGGCTCAGCAGTTTCCGGATGATCTCTTCCTCGTCAGCGCTGGTGTATACCTCATAGGTGTTCGGCGCCAGGTAGCCTTCCAGCACATATTTCCGCTGCGAAGCGTTCCCGCCGGAAAGAATGTCCGCGATATAGTAGTAATCCTTGAATTCTTCCCCGGTCCTGCACAGTTCCAGAAAACGGTCCCCGTTTTCCAGCACGCCGTTTTTCACCAGTTTCGCGACAAATTCCTCGATGTTTTCGCCCGGAATCAGCGTGATATTCCGTACCAGCGGATTTCCGTCGCCCGCCGTCAGCTGCTCGGCGATTTCAGCCATGGTCATATCCCTGCGCAGCGTATAGGTTCCGACCTGGATTTTCTGGCCCATTCCTGCAAAGTCACAGTAGTATTTGAAAACCGTCTTGCTGCGGATCAGTCCCGCCTCCTCCAGGTTGGCGGAGACGCGGTTCAGGCTCTGTCCGGAAGTAATTTCAAACTCATACCCGGAAGTATCTTCCGTATCCACAGGCGCGGCAAATTCACCGTACAGATGGTTCCATACGGTGATACAGATTCCCGCCACCAGCACCAGCACCGTGAGCCCGACCAGCACCGGCCGCAGGATCCCCCACAGCGCGCTGTACCAGAAAACCCCGTACTTGCGCTCGTCCCGTACGCTTCGGTACGTATAATCCTTCTCGTCCTTCAATGCTTACCTCTCCAACCCCGGAATGCTGATATCAATATCGGCCGCTTCCGTCACAATCCTGAAGATATCCGCAAGCGCCTGCTGGAGCCGCATCTCAGCCAGCAGGAAATTGCTGACCTCCGGCTTGGAAAACAGCAGCGCCGAGATACCGGAAAAACGCTGCATGTCCTCGGGATCCGCGCTCTGTCCGCCGGCCGCCGCCATCTGCAGCGTAATCTGCAGCTTCCGGTATTCAGTGATCAGGGCAGCCGTCGTTTCATCGCTCATGACGGATTCCTTCAGTTCATGGTATGTTCTGTACTCTTCACTGTCACGGATATCCTGCGCCAGCTTGTAGGTTGATGAATAATCCATGCGCCTGCCCTCCTCACAATAAAAAAACGGTCAGAAAGGGATATTCCTTCCCTTTCTGACCTGTATTATACCAGAATCCGCCATCCTTTCGCAATGCGCCTTTACACATCCAGGATAATCGGAAGAATCATGGGGTTCCGTTTGATCTTCTCAAAGATAAACTGATGGACGTCATCCTTGATGATATTCTTCAGGTCCGGCCAGTTTTCACCTGCCAGGCTGTTGGTGCTCAGGATCTCGCGGACCAGGTTCTGGGTCTCGTCGATAATATCCTCGTTCTCCTTGACATACACAAAACCGCGGCTGACAATGTCCGGACCGCTGACCAGTCTCTGCTCATCCCGGTCGATGGCCATCGCCACAATCAGCAGGCCATCCTGACTCAGGTGCTTCCGGTCACGCAGCACGACATTTCCCACATCGCCCACGCCCAGGCCGTCCACCAGCACACCGCCGACAGGTACCTGTTCGCCCAGGGCCAGGGTATCCTCGTTCATCTCGATGACCTGGCCCAGTTCGGGAATCACAATATTCTGGCTTGGAATTCCCATGGATTCCGCCAGGACCGCGTGCTGCCACATCATCCGGTATTCGCCGTGAACCGGAATGAAGTATCTGGGCCGGATCAGGGAATGGAGCAGCTTCAGTTCCTCCTGGCAGGCATGGCCGGAAACGTGAACCTCCGCCAT
>JAEEGL010254707.1_pt1 | contig 11953 bp, 9 predicted proteins | sample 9134231 | NCBI WGS metagenome assembly JAEEGL01 (sample SAMN16246548, study PRJNA631951) | gut metagenome | biome: gut microbiome; feature: rumen; material: fiber-attached | host: Bos | place: Iran: Karaj | collected 2018-10 | reverse complement strand
TGACGCTTTCTCTGAAGGCAACATCACTGCCCTCAACGTGTTGTTCGAGCCCGGCAAGGGTCTCCAGTGGAACCTCGACGAGGACGTGAACTTCGAATTCACCACCTCCCGCGCCGCCCAGGCTGCTGCCAAGAAGGCTGCCAAGGAAGGCAAGACCACTGCCGACTGGACGCCCAAGGAGGAGGAAGAGGAAGAGCCGTAATCAACCCTTCGGACACACTACGCAAGACCCCGCGGTCAGACACTGAGCTGGCGGCGGGGTCGTTCTTTTTATGACCTCAAATCACACGTATAGACGTAGGAGGTCACACGTATAGACGTAGAGCCTTGCACGTATAGACGTGTGGAGCTGAGCGAGGGGACGTGTGCGCGGCCCCTTCCGATGCTTCGGGGTGGCATAAATGAAAATAATGTCACTAAAATTTTGTGCTTCTAGCACAATGATGTATATTTGCAGGCGAAAATCAAAAGAACCCCGATATTATGAAGACATATACGCTACCGCAGACGCAGTTCGTAACGCTGGCCATCGGAGCCACGGCTCAGCGTATGGGCATCACTGCCACTGAGCTGCACAACCGTCTAAAGCGCCATGGGCTAGTGCGCCGACTGCTGCTTGACTGCTACGACACATTGCACGCTGAGAGCATTGACGGCGTGGTATGGAACGTGCAGGAAGCCCTGAAGAACTGGGACGCAAAGGAAGGAGGTGCGCGATGATGACACTCTATCATGGTTCATATGTCAGCGTGCCATCGCCGTTGACAGGTGTAGGACGCAGGGAACTCGATTTCGGCCCGGGCTTCTACGTCACTTACCTCCGTGAACAGGCCGAGCGCTGGGCGCGCCGCGTGTGCATCATCCGTGCCAAAGATACACCATTGCTTACAACATATGAGTTTGACGAGAGCCTTCTGCCTGCCGACATTCGCCGCCTCAATCTAGAGCACTACGATCAAGAATGGCTTGACTTCGTGGTCAGCAGCCGCCGCGGCGAGGAGCCATGGCGCGACTATGACATCATCGAGGGCGGCGTGGCCAACGATCAGGTCATCGACACCGTGGAGGACTACTACGCCGGTCGTATCACCGCTGAGCAAGCCATCGGGCAACTGCGTTTCGCCAAGCCGACGCACCAGATGTGCATCCGTCGACAGGACATTGTTGACCGATGTCTGCGCTTTGTTGTCACAGAACCAGTAGTGGAGGAAGGAGGTGCGCGATGAGAGACCAGGTACTTTGGCGTAAGGAGGGGCGCATCGTAGCCCTGCTGGCTGAGCGCCTCGACATCGGCACCGAGCGAGCCCTCGATATCCTCTACAACTCGCACACCTACGCGCTTCTTGCAAATCCCGACAGTGGTCAGCAACTGCAGAGCGACGAGTACATCCTGAAGGACTTGCTGCAAGAGTTGGAAGTATAAATGTCATCCCGCGCGCTGGAATACCAAGCCACGTATAATGAGTGGACATCAAGGTCCCTTTATGCCCACGACAACGCGAAAGAGATGAAGAAGAAACCAGAATTGACATTTGCCACAGTACTGCATCTAGCGGAGGTGTACGGCGAACAGTATAGAGAAAGAGGCTTGCACGTATAGACGTGTGGAGCTGAGCGACGGGACGTGTGCGGCTGGGCGGGGGCGTGCGATGACAGATGACAGATGACAGTTTTATTTTAGGTGCTACCTGCGGGTACGGATGTATGTATTCTTATCTATATATAGTTATTTATATAAATAATAGTATAATTAAGTTAATTATTATATAAGATTATATAAGGATAATTGCATTTGAGACGGGTGAGGGGCTCGTATAGAAACTGTCATCTGTCATCTGTCATAGATGGGGCACCGATGAGCGATTACTTGCTGCTGTACATGACTTCAGGCGAAGGAGTCGCAGGGGGGATATGTTGGCAGCTGCCATGGCAGTTTCTCTGACACCTGACAGGATTTGGAATACGCGTCAGGGGTGCATTTTCTGCCATCGTGACAGATGACAGATGACAGTTAAGAATAAAGGTGGCGGGTGAGCGTTTTGGCATACTTTTTGCTGCAATCTTGAGCAAATTAAATAATTATAAATATCAAATTTAAAATCTCTTTTGTATTATAATACTGATGAATGATTTTTACCATTGTTTGAAAAAGCCGTTGGAGGACGAATTGAGGAACCCAGGCGGATTAAAGCAATACGACTGGTATCAGCTGAGAAATACGGCTATACGCTGCATGGCTCAAGAACAAATTAAACAACCTCTGCACGAGATTATGCAGCCGTATTATGTGGAGTTGATGGAAACGCGATTGCGCATATTTGATAACGCATCTAAAGGAATACGTGCTAAAGCTTTTTTTGTGGTGCAGGTGTTCGAGGCGGATGAAAGCGCTGTGGAATGGGTCTCGGAAAGATACGATATATTTGATTTGACTGAGAAATGGATAGCCGGCGCGTCTGCAGGCGAGTATCGTAAGCTGCTGCACCATTTGGGCAAGTCTGGTTTCAACGCGGATTTGTCTGTGACCAAAGCTCAGGTTAACGAACGCTTGCAGCGTCTGGAGGTTGAAGGTTCGCGCAGGGCGGATAAGGATGTAGGCGAATATTATTGTTGCCTTCATGCTTTTTGCATGATTCGCGATTCGGAATTTGATGCATCGAAAAGGGATGAGTTGTTTGATGCTTTCTTCGACAATTGGGATTTCATCAGATATGTGTATTCTGTAATGTTGCGTTGTGTAGTAGGCAGCAAACTTGCCAATATTGTAGCAGTAGCTAATGTCGTTGAGAACAATGCTAGTTATGCTCCCTATCTCCGTTTGTTCTACGCTCCCCTGAAGGAGCGCCGTGATGATTTTTGCCAAAAGGACTGCAAAGCCGAAAGGCTCGATGCGTCAATCCTGAAGATAGAAAAGAAGATGCAGCAGACGGAGCCCTCCCATGAGCTTGATGAACTGTTCGAAGTGCTTTTCCCTGAAGAGTTCCGGGATATGCTAAACCATCATCGCATGAAGAGTTATCGCGAGCTGGAAAGCGAGATTGGTCAGGTAAAAAACAAGTTGGAAGCAACAGCAGCGGAGTTAGATAATCAAGCTAAAGAAATGGCAAAACGCCTTAGCGCAGCTTTAGAAGCTTCCGTGCCGATACAAGAGATTGAGGACGAACTGATGAAGTTTCAATCCAGGGAAGCGTTGGCAATATTTATGCAGTTGAATATTCTGCTGGTTGGGAATAAAGCTTGGAACACACGCTCGCTTGCCATCCGTGATAAGATTCTGAATAAGCAGCAGCAGGAAATGACTTACAGCATGACCATCACAGCGCAGCCCGGCTCCAACGTCAATGGTTTCGTTCAGCAGCAAACGAATCACGCACTAGGCTATAATCCATTAACACCATTAGCATGAACGAACCTAAGATTAGCATCACAGTCATGCCCGGTGCGCAGATGAACGGGTATGTGAAGGAGCAGCACAATTACTTCGGCACCGTTCAGCAGATTACCATGCAGGAGGCGCCCGATTCCCCTCTTGCCGATGCCTCGGATGCAGAGGTCGATGAAGAAGGCGACGGCGACGACAGTTCTCTCCAGAATAAGATAGCTGCGTGTTTCACACAAGGACTGCTTGATGTGAATGAACCGAGCCAACTCTATTTTCTTTTGCTGGCGATGCAAGCACGTCGTCTGTTGGAATCGACAGAAATAGCGTCATTTGTCAGGTTGGTTATTGAGGCTTATCCGCAAATCATCAGAAAGGGGGATGAAGAGAAAAAGATAACGGAAGCATTATATAATATGAATAGGAAGTCCTCTGAGTCTTTTGACACTTACGTCAAAGACCAGAGTTCCATGATTCAATATATAGAAACGATGTACCCCAAAAAGGTGGACGGCGGAAGACGAAAGGAGTGCGAAGCTGCCGTCAGCTTGGCCACGAAACTGCACATGGCATTGAAATAATCGCCGCATCAGGATAAAAGTCTACGAAGCTTACAAGCAATAGTTTACTAAGCCTACTATTATCGAAAATAGTGGGCTTTTTTTATGTTTATGCCCTTCAGGAAGTGCTGAGGTTTCAGTACCTTTGCACCGCAGTCCGGATAATACGGTTGTGATGCTCACTTTTGCCCAGTGCACTGAAAAGGGCGGGGTGACATCGAGAGCGCTCTCATCTTTCAAAACATTTTAAAACCTATTTTGAATTATGAGAAATTTTGTTTTTGCTACGAATCCCCGTCTTAAGAACCCATCGACGGGTGAAATCGAAAAGAAGTACAATCGTGGATTTGCCGAGCCGGCAACGGTGGGGCAGGTCATGGACATGTTGTTCGGCGGCATCGGCAACGTGAAGGGCATCGTGGAAGCCATCCGCGAAGGACAGGAGGAGCTGAAGGAAACGCTGCCCTTCCTATGCCCCCACTACAGCCGCTTCCGCAGCAACCACCGCGCTCAGGCCGACATCGTGCCCGAGGAGTTCACGTTCAAGACTTGCATTGACGTGGACGACAAGGACTTGGTGGCTCAGGCCATCGAGAAGGCGCTGAACGTCAACGCGAGTCCCTTCTCGCAGTTTGAGGGTAAGGTGGAGTACATCGAATATTCCGCGCGACGGAAGGTGCACATCTGGATACGTCTGCCCATGGGCATGACGGTGGCCGAGGCTCAGCAGGCTTTCTGCGACGAGATAGGTGTGCCCTACGACGAGAGTTGTACCACGCCCGAGCGTTTCATCTACATGACCGGCGACGAGGTCTATCGTTCCGAGAAGTGGCTCGAACCGCTCACGGATGAAGAGGTGGCCGCACAGCGCAAGGCTTATGCCGAACGGGGTCTGGAGGCCGACGGATGCGTCAAATCAGACAAAGGAACGCGTGCGTACGCAGGAGCCGGCAGTCAGGACAAGAAAGTGACCAAGCCCGCTGCCAAGCCCGCTGCCCAGGCGGCCAAGGACGGCACACACGAGCCTGAACAGTCCACGACGAGCGGGACAACCGACATCATCCCTGCGAACAAGCGCACACGCTTCATCCTGAAGGAAATCATGCACAAGGAGGACATCGCCGAGGCTGACCTCAACGACCAAGGAGGCCGCCACAACGCGGTGAAGATGCTCCTGGCTCATGCCACACAGCTCCTGAACGAAGGTGAATTCCTCGGCGCACTCAGCGAGGTGATGCCCGAACGGTGGCAGGACCCGAACATCCGTCAGCTCGTCAAGGACTTCTACGCCAAGTACTTCGACGATAGCACCAAGCTCACGGAGTTCCAGAAGTCGGTGTTCCGCAAGAGCCGCAAGCTGGAAGCAGAGACAGCGGCCGAGGCTGCCGAGGCGGGCAAGCCTGCCGCCAAAGCCCCTGTTCGCGGCGACGCGGCAACGTTGGCAGACATCTACGCCAGCGAGCAGCCTCCGTTGCTGCCCTCAAGGCTTCCGGCATTGGTGAGAATCGTCACCTCGCAGACACCCGAGGAGATGAAGCCGACCGTGGCGCAGGGCATGTTCCCGCCCCTGGGAACCTATCCCCGCAAGCTGCGCTTCCTCTACTCCGACAACCAGTTCCGCGAGCTCCGTATCAACTGCCTCACCATAGGCGGCACGGGCAGCGGCAAGGACACCAGCCTGAAACAGCCCATCAAGCACATCACGGCTCCCATGGTGGAGCGCGATGCCGTCAACCGCCAACGCCTGAAGGAGTACAACGAGCAGTACAACAGCACTAAGTCCAATAAGGACAAGCCCAAGCGTCCCGACGACCTCATCATCCAGAAGGTGGGCGCCGACCTCACACCGGCCCGCCTGGCACAGCTCATGGACGACTCGCAGGGAGCATTCCTCTACACTCACCTCCACGAGTTCGAGCAGTGGTACGGTATCGAAGGCCTGCGCGGCTCGATGTGCACGTTCAAGAACCTGAAGCTGGCCGACGACGAGGACAACCCCTTCGGTCAGGAGCGTGCCGGCGTGCAGAGCGTCAACTACAACGGTCCTCTCGGCCTCAACTGGAACGCCAGCACAACCCCCAACAAGGCGCAGGAGATGTTCCGGCATGTGATGGTCGACGGCCCCGTAAGCCGTGTGTGCCTTGCCACAACGCCTCAGGTAGGGCTGGCAGCTCCCATGCCACGCTATGGACGCTACGACGAGAAGTACGATGCCGCCCTTGCTCCCTACATCGAGCACTTGCAGGCGGCCACGGGAGACATCGTCTGTCGACAGGCCATAAAGCTGGCCGAGCGGTTGAAGGCCGAGTGCGACCAGTACACCCTGGTCACGCAGGACGAGGTGTTCGACAACCTCAGCCACCGTGCCCTCGTACACGCCTTCCGCAAAGCGTGCCTGCTCTATGCCGCCAACGGCATGAAATGGGAGAAGGCCATCGAGGCGTTCTGCCGATGGAGCCTGCACTACGACCTATGGCTCAAGCTCCACTTCTTCGGCGACATGATACGCGAGTCCGACGGTAAGATGAAGACCTCCAAGCGAGGCCCCGGCAACCTGCTCGAACAGATTACCACCAACCCCGACGGACTCTTCACCCTCAGCGACGCCATTGCCATACGCATCAAGAACGGCAAGGACGAGCACGGAGCCCGCAACATGCTGAGCCAGTGGAAGTCACGCGGCTACATCGAGGAGGCCGGCGACGGCTGTTTCAAGAAAGTGACATCGGTCGCAGGGGTGCGATGACAGATGACAGATGACAGTTTCGTAAGACTATCCTCACCCTTTTCACCATTCAATCCCGACATGGGACTGTCCTCACCGCGAGGCAGTCCCTGTCTTTTTTTTCATGACTTTTTCTGCCGTTTCTTTTCGCCGTAACAGATTATTCACTATCTTTGCACCGCAATCCGCAAGGATTTGCACATATTTATTGGAAAACGAAGCGTTATGCTCGACTTGCAGTTGGAAATGTAGGAAACTTCCAAGAGTTGCAAGGAAAGTATATCGGTTCGCGCGTGTATAGCGTGGGCTGGTTAATCTTTCTCAACTCAAGGTCATCCTACAACCTCCAACTGAAGAAGTGGTATATCAGCTCCACGCTTCTATCGTATATTATTGTCCTTGTGGGTGCTGGAGGATGAAAATAAAAGAAATAAACAACAATGAAAAAGCAAATCGTATTATTCTTGATGGCGCTGCTACCCGTGGTGGCGTGGGCGTTCACAGGAGAGATAGAGATTGATGGGATTAAGTATGAAGTGGAAGAAAATTCTGCCACGGTCATCCAAAAGAGTCCCATATACACGGGCGATGTTGTCATCCCTGCCAGCATCGTTGTGGATGGCGTGGAATGTGCCGTCACCTCCATCGGGAAAGAGGCTTTCCGTTTTTGCCAATCTCTGACCTCTGTGACCATCCCTTCATCCGTCACCACCATTGGGGAAGGGGCTTTCGAGATCTGCACAAAACTGACCTCCATAAACATCCCATCATCCGTCACCTCCATCGGGAACAATGCTTTCTCTGATTGCACGCGTCTGACCTCCCTTTCCGTCGATTCACGCAATGGCGTTTACGACTCGCGCGAGAACTGCAATGCTATCATTGAAACAGCCACTAATACGTTAATAGCAGGCTGTAGGAAAAGTTTTATCCCCTCATCCGTCACCTCCATCGGGTACTGTGCTTTTTCTAGCTGCACAGGTCTGACCTCTGTGACCATCCCTTCATCCGTCACCACCATTGGGGAAGGGGCTTTCCAACTCTGCACAGGTCTAACCTCCGTGACCATCCCATCATCCGTTACCTCTATCGGGAACTTTGCTTTCCATGGCTGCAAACGTCTCTCCTCCGTGACCATCCCTTCATCAGTCACCGCCATTGGGGACTATGCTTTCCAACTCTGCACAGGTCTGACCTCCGTAACCATTCCCTCATCTGTCACCTCCATCGGGGAAGGGGCTTTCTCTGAATGCACAGGTCTGACCTCAATAACTATCCCCTCATCAGCCACCACCATCGGGGACAAAGTTTTCTATGGCTGCACAGGTCTTACCTCCGTAACCATCCCTTCATCCGTCACCTCCATTGGGGGAGGTTCATTCATTGGCTGCTCAGGTCTGACCTCCATAACCATTCCCTCATCTGTCACCTCCATCGGGAAAGGGGCTTTCGCTTACTGCACAGGTCTGACCTCCATAACTATCCCTTCATCCGTCACCACCATCGGGGAGAGTGCTTTCAATAACTGCACAGGTCTTACCTCCGTGACCATCCCATCATCCGTCACCACCATTGGGGACTATGTTTTCTATGGCTGCACAGGTATTACCTCCGTGACCATCCCATCATCAGTCACCGCCATTGGGGACTATGCTTTCATTGGCTGCACAGGTCTGACCTCCATAACCATTCCCTCATCTGTCACCTCCATCGGGGAAGGGGCTTTCGCTTACTGCACAGGTCTGACATCCGTAACTATCCCTGAAGGTGTCACCACCATTAGGAGAGGTACTTTCTATTGCTGCTCGGGTCTGACCTCCGTGACTATCCCTTCAACCGTCACCTCCATCGGGGAGAGTGCTTTCAATAACTGCACGGGGCTGACCTCTGTGACCATCCCATCATCCGTCACCACCATCGGGAGCAAGGCTTTCTATGGCTGCACAGGTATTACCTCCGTGACCATCCCATCATCCGTCACCGCCATTGGAGACGGGGCTTTCGCGGGCTGTACAGAGCTGACAGATGTGTATTGCTATGCGGAGATGGCGCCCGGGACAGGTTCAGATGTTTTCGAGGACTCTCCTATCTCGAATTCAACACTGCATGTGCCAGCATCAGCCATCGATGCTTACAGGACAACAGAGCCGTGGAGCGGGTTTGGGTCGATTGTTCCTATCAGTATGCCAAGCCATAAGCTAATCTATATGGTTGACGGCGAAGAGTTAAGTATTGAGGAAATAGAGGAGAGTGCTACGATTACTCCCATGGAGGTGCCAACCAAAGAGGGCTACACGTTCTCTGGGTGGAGCGAGATTCCAGAGACGATGCCTAACCATGATGTAACGGTAACGGGAACGTTCACGATCAACCAATATACCATTACTTTCAAAGTCGGCGATAATGTCTATGAGACGCAGACGTTGGACTATGGCTCTGTAATAGCAGTTCCTGAAATGCCCGAACTGACGGGTTACACCTTCACGTGGAGTGAAGTGCCAGAGACGATGCCCGCAGGTGATGTGACTATCGTAGGCGAATACAATCCTAATTATTACAACGTCACCTACCTCGTTGATGGTCAACTATTTGCGATTGCGGAAGTTGCGTTTGGCTCCGCTATCACTACCCCTGATGTGCCTGAGCGTGAGGGCAGCACATTCACGTGGGGGGAATATCCTGAAACGATGCCAGCCCATGACATCACCATCGAGGGAACGTACACGGATGGGGTTAATGACGTAAGGCAAAACAGCTATCAAGCCGAGTTCTACTCCCTCGACGGCAAGAAGATGAACAGGATGCAGCGAGGCGTGAATATCGTCAGACGAGGCCATCGGGTCGTGAAGGTGAGAAGGAATTAATGTATGAATGATGATGGGCCCACTCCCGGCCTCTCCCAAGGGAGAGGAGGAAAAACGAATGAAGAATGAAATAATGATGATTGATGATTGATAGATTTGATAAGATTTGTGAGATTTCTGCCACGTAGTGGCACTCCATAACAGACATGGGACTGTCCTCACCACGAGGCAGCCCCTGTCTCTTTCAGCAACTATTTCTGCTGCTTCTTTCGTCGTAACTAGCAATAAGGGTTGACTAAGCTTTATTGAACTTCTCCTTCGGCTGTTTGCAGCGTGGGCATCGCCAGTCGTCGGGCAAATCCTCGAAGGGTACGCCGTCGTGCTCTGCGGGGTCATAGACATATCCGCAAATGCTGCAGACGTACTTGCCGGAAGCCTTCTGCTGGGAGAAATCGACGTCGGCAAGGACGGTGGGGACGGGGTTGTCGAGATCCATGACGCGCTTGGCCTCGAGGTTCTCGTAGCCTTGGGGCGTGTGGGTGCCACAATAGACGGTGGGATGATTACGGATGAACGCGCGGATGCGGTTCTGCGTCTCACGGGCAGCAGGGAGGTCGTCGAAGACCACCGACAGCTTGTCGTCGCAGAGGGCTTCGTCCACGTAGGTGATGTCGCCGTGAATCATGTAGAACAATCCGTCGTTCTCCACGATGATGATGCTGTTGCCCTTGGTGTGGCCCTTAGCCTTGATGAGGTAGATGCCGTCGTGAATCTTCTGGCTCTCGGGGAAGTTGTAGTAGGGGCCGTCGGTGAAGCTAACGGGTACGAGGTTGGTGAGTCCCTGCAGCTCGGCAGCGTCCATCTCCTCCTGGTTGACATAAACCTTGGCGTTGGGGAAGCTCTTCAGCTCGCCGCTGTGGTCGGCATGGCGGTGGGTGAGGAGGATCTTTGTCACCTGCTCGGGCTTGTAGCCGAGGGCTGCAAAGGCTTCCATATAGGTGCAGATGTCGTGGCCGGTGTAGAGTAAGGAATTCTCGTCGGGCACTTCCTCGGGAGTGCCGGCAGGGATGCCTGTGTCCACGAGAATCACCTCAGAGCCGGTGTCAATCAGATAGTTCTGGAGGCTACCGCGGTAGCGGATGTTCTTGTCGTACTTCTCCATGCCTTCTTCGCCACCCATGACGAAGGGCTGGGTGTAGAAGCCGTCTCGGCGGAATTTTACTGCTTTAATGTCCATGATGCTTCTTGGTTTTGGGGGTTAAACAATGATGGTTCTTAGGTTCTGAAATCTACATGTAGTGAACGTCGTGGCGCTCAGTTCCTGACCCATGTGATGCGCTCCCAGATGCAGCGGGGCATAAAGCTCCACAGGCAGGTGAGCAGCCGGAAACGCCAGTCGAAGGTATAGACGCGCTTGCGTCGGCGCAGGGCTTTCATGATGTGGTCGGCCGCCTGCTCCTTGGTCATCAGCATGGGATAATGCTTGTCGGGACTGAGGATGTCGGTGGCGATAAAGCCCGGTCGTATGTCCGTGAAGCACACGGGGGTATGTTCCATCCGCGCCAACTGTGCGAGGGCCGTGAGATAGGTGCTCTGCATCCTCTTCGTGGCGGAATAGGCGGGTGCTGAGCCGAGGCCTGCCGTGCCGGCCACAGAGGTGATGACGGCGATATGGGCTTTGTGGTCAGGTGAATAACCGTGGTGGCGCACATAGTCCACGAAATGGTCCACCATACGCACCATGCCCTCGCAATTGGTCCTCACCGTCCTGATTTCCTTGTCCAGGTCCAGCTCGCGGTTTTGGTAGCCTACGCCCGAGGCATAGAAGAACAGGTCGGGGTCACCGGTCTGCGCCAGCAACTTATCCAACGCCGCGACAGCATCATCGCGGGTGACATCCAGCGTGGCGATGTGAACCCGCTCTGCGCCGTACGCCTTGCGAAAGGCTTCCAGGGCTTCCGTGCGCCGGCCGGCAATGCCTACGCGCCACCCCTGCTCCACGAGGCACGCTGCTACTTCACGACCGATGCCCGAAGTGGCGCCAATGATGATGGCTGTTTTCATGATTCAAATTGATGATATGGTTTGTGAGGTGATGTTCTCGAGGAATTCTATCTCCACGATGCGCAGCTCGTTCTTGGTGTCGCCGCCGTTCTTGGCTTTGAAGAGGTCGAGCTCGCCTGCGGCAGGTTCTGCCACCTCCACGATACCTCCGAAGGCATCCTCGTCCTTGCCGGCACCACGGAGACGGATGGTCATCTCTTCGGTCTTGACGCGCTTGAGGGGTGTGAGGTGCACGTACCCGAGGCTGCGACTGGTCTCGCCGCTCCAGATGAGCTCCTGGCCGGCATATATCTCAAGGGGATAGCTGCGCAGGCGCCAGCCTGTGAGCTTCAGGCAGATGTCATCGACGAAGGCCTGCTCAGCCAGGCGGTAGGTAATCCAGGCGGTAGAGAGGCGGCCGTCGTTCTTCCATTCCGACAGC
>JAEEGL010076704.1_pt1 | contig 11953 bp, 9 predicted proteins | sample 9134231 | NCBI WGS metagenome assembly JAEEGL01 (sample SAMN16246548, study PRJNA631951) | gut metagenome | biome: gut microbiome; feature: rumen; material: fiber-attached | host: Bos | place: Iran: Karaj | collected 2018-10 | reverse complement strand
GTGGTGATTCGGGGAGATATTTCCCATTCTAGTGGAGGAAAGTGGCTGAAATCGATGGAAATCAGCTGCAGGGCCTCCTATAACCACAAAAAAACAAGCTTATAGAGACTCAGAATGAGAGACATTAAGAAAGTAGACGCAAAGGGAAGATTCTTTATCCCGTCAAAGCAGAAGGAGTTGCTCGGCGCAGAGGTTGTCGTAACGAACAGCCTTGATGTCGGGTATCTGTGCGTTTATTCGAAGGATCATTTTGAGAATGTCGTAAAGACACAGTTTGCAAAGCTCAATACCATGGATGCCAATGCGCGTAAGATCAAGAGAGCGATCATTGGCGAGGCTTGTGAGGTCACGGTTGATTCTCAGGGGCGCATTTCGGTTAACAGCGAGCTTTGGGACAGGATCGGAGCTAAGCCCGGTGATGAGATCTGCGTATTTAATGATGACGGCAAATTAGACATCTGCACTAAAAATTTCTATGACAATGAGGATCACGATCTCAGCGGCATAGAAGGATTGGAGACGAAGTATTATGTTGAAGGTCTCTGATTTTGAGCACATTCCGGTTTTGCTCTACCAGACGGTTGACGCGCTGAACGTCAGGCCGGGCGGCATCTATGTCGACTGCACGGCGGGCGGCGGAAGCCACAGCGCTGAGATCGCAAGAAGGATGAAGGGGCAGGGAATACTTGTCTCGATCGATAAAGATGACGCGGCGCTCGCGGCATGCATGGAAAGAAAAGAGGATTTCGCAGGTATCGACTGGATGCCGGTTAAGTCCGATTACAAGGATATTGATGACATTATAAGAAGTCTTAAGATCGGCAAGGTCGACGGCATAATGGCTGACCTGGGCGTTTCCTCATATCAGCTCGACACGGCTGAGAGAGGCTTCTCTTATATGAAGAACGGTCCTCTGGACATGAGAATGGATCCTGACGAATGGCTTACGGCCGCTGAAGTCGTAAACCGCTATTCCAGAGAAGATCTTGAGAGGATCTTCAGGGAATACGGCGAGGAGCACCATGCGGGAAGGATCGCTGAAGGCATCTGCGAGAGGAGAAAGACAAAGCCTTTCACGAGGACCACGGAACTTGCGAATGCGATCAAGGAATATATGCCGGGCCACGGAAGAGGCGAGGACCAGCATCCCGCGAAGAGATGTTTCCAGGCGATCAGAATTGAAGTAAACCACGAGCTTTCGGGCCTTGAGTCTTTGCTCAATGACGGAATAAGAAAGCTCAAACCCGGCGGAAGATTCTGCGTTATCTCGTTCCACTCGCTGGAAGACCGTATCGTCAAGGAAGCGTTCAGAACGGCTGAGAGCCCTTGCACATGCCCCAGGGATTTCCCGGTATGCGTATGCGGCAAGAAGTCTTTGGGAACAGTTATAACAAAGAAGCCGATCGAACCGACTGAAGAAGAGATCGAGATCAATCCGAGATCCAGAAGCTCGAAGCTCAGGGTGTTTGAGAGGAACGACAACGAACAGTACAACTAGAAAATCTTAAGAAAAGGTAAGTAACATTTAATGGCAGTAAAGGCAACATCAAGAAATAAAGCAAAGAGCTTTGTTGTGGGCGTGAAGGATGATTCACTCCGTGAAGCGCTGTCTGCCGGAAAGACAAACCTTACATATAAAAACGGAAGCATAATCCCTGACGAGACAAAGCTTATCGAAGATGAGGAGCTCATAATCGAGCCCGCTGACGATATTGTTTCTTCTGTCGTCTCTTATGAGGAAGTTCATGAGAGATCCGTGCAGCAGGCCATAGAGCATGAGGATGCGCAGACAAGGCTTGAACAGAAGAAAAAGACAAGAAGACTCACCAGGAGAAAGCTTTTCGAGACGATCGTATCGATCATACTGGTAATTGCAATGGGCATTTTCGTAATGCTCCTGCTCTATCCCCAGACGGAGCTCTCGGAACTTGCAAGAGACAATTCGAATCTGAAGGATCAGATCAATGTTGCAAAAAGAGAGATCGTTAACGCAGAGGAGAACGCTAACGGCGTTGCGGACATGGATGTTATCCGTGCCCAGGCGATAGCGCTCGGAATGCAGGATCCGAACCAGAACCAGGTCATAAATCTCCCGGTTCCGAATACCGATTCATTGCGCACCAGAACAAACTATAATTCCGACGGAATTAATGAGGATGCCTTCAAGAATTCCCAGGATGAACTGGCTGATTACTATGCAGCGCATCCCGGTAAGTAACAGGAAGGAGCCCGTTAAGGAGGCTCCTGAGATCCGGAATCAGAATGAACAGGGTGAGGCTAAGGCACAGGACGCCCGCGCGAGAGCGCCTTCGCATTATATTTCTGCCATTTTCGCGAAAATATGGATAGTGGCTGTTGCGGTCTTCGTTGTGTTCTATCTGTTCTACCTGATCTACAATCTCTATCAGACGACAGTAAAGGATTACGACAAGTATGCAAGAGCTGCCGCTAACGAACAGTGGACCCTTGTAACATACAAAGCAAACAGGGGAATGATCTACGATGCAAACGGTGTTCCTCTTGCTTCAAACACATACGACTATACTGTCATCTGTTCGCCTAAGCAGGTTACTTCGACTCTTCTTACAAGAGAACAGATCATGGAGAACGCGTCCGCGATCTTAGGTGTTACATATGAGAAACTCGATTCGATAATTCCTGTCGATCCCACAAATAAGGATGATCCGAAGAACAACGTCGAAGGCTGTGACGTCATCAAGAACGTGCCTCAGGATAAGAAAGAGGAATTCGAGAAATTCTGCAAGGACAACAAGGTCAAGGGCTTCGGTTTTGTCGCTGTTCCGCAGAGATACTATAACTACGGATCTCTAGCTTCGCAGGTCGTCGGTTACGCCAAAAATGACGGCGTGAGCCTTAACGGACTTTACGGACTTGAGGCTTACTATAATGACGTTCTGTCCGGCGAGAACGGATACAGATATTCGGAGACGGACGAAATAACCGGAGGCGTTCTGCCTTATTCGGATGCCACCACGATACCTGTCTCCGACGGCAACAACATTGTCACGAACATCGATATAAGTATCCAGAGAATAGCTGAGGAAGCGGCGAAGGAAGCATATGAGAAATATGATCCTATCGACGGTGTCTGCGCCATTGTAATGAATCCTTATACCGGCGCTGTCTACGCAATGGTATCGCTTCCGAATTACGACTGTAATGATCCATATGCGAAGCCTTACGGAACCGGTGTTGAAGTGTGGAGTTACATGAGCGCCGAAGACCGTGTCCAGTACGTCATGGCAAATGCATGGCGCAACAGATGCGTATCCGATACGTATGAGCCCGGTTCAACATTCAAATCGCTTACGACCTGCATGGCTTTCGAGGAGAATCTCGCGACAGAGCAGGAGGAATTCAGCGACGAACCGGTCAAGCTTTCTGATCAGCATACGATCTCCTGCTGGCTCCAGAAATCAGGCGGTTACAACCATGGAACCGAGACGCTTGAGAAGGCGTTCCAGAATTCATGCAACCCTGTTTTCGCGCAGCTCGCATTCAGGATCGGATTAAGCAAGTATTATTCATACGTTAGAATGCTCGGTTTCTATGACAAGACCGGAATCGATCTTCCCGCTGAAGGTAAGGGAATCTTCCATAAGGAACCTACCAAGGTCGACATGGCGGTTCTCTCATACGGCGAGTCTTCAACGGTCACACCTATCCAGCTGATCACTTCATACTGCGCCATCGTTAACGGCGGCAACCTTCTCGTTCCGCACGTTGTTAAATACATTACGGATCCTGAAGGAAACATCGTCGATGAGATCGAACCTGAGGTAGTGCGCACGGTATTCTCCGAGAGCACATGCAAGAGGGTAAGGACACTGATGGAAGGCGTTGTCTCCGACGGTACCGGTTCGGCAGGTAAGGTTGCAGGATATGCGGTTGCAGGTAAGACATCCACGTCCACGATCGACGTTGGTGAATTAAAGGGTGCGCACGTGCTCTCATTCTCCTGCTATGCTCCTGCATATGACCCGAAGATCGCGGTGCTCGTAGTTATCAACAAGCCGAGGGATTTCTCGGTAGGATCATCTTCGGCAGCGTCCACGGCGGCTAAGATCGTTGAAGGCACACTGTCCTACATGGGTGTTGAGAGAAAGTTCACCGAAGAGGAATATACACAGCTCCTGAAGCAGTGGTACGTCCAGGAAGTCGAAGGAATGCCCGCTTCACAGGCAGCTTCGAGAATATCTGTAAACGGTCTTTCGACACTTTACGGAACGATGGACATGACGCCGGAGACCATCGTTGCCACGACGCATCCGGATTACACGTATACGCTCTATAAGACCGGCATTGTCGTTATGTATCCTGCGGGAGTCACGAAGGACCAGTGGCTCACAACGAGAGTTCCGAATATGACCGGAATGTCCGCTATAGAATGCATCGAAGCCTGCATGAAGATGAACCTGAACTGCAAGATAGACAGTGACAGTGATATCAAGGGCCTTTGCGTCGGACAGAGCGTTTCTCCGGGAGCGACTGTCTATGCGGGAGACATCATATACGTAACGCTGAGCACCAGTGCGGGCGTAACAACGAATATCTACGAAGATACGTCCAATGTAAATGAAGGCGGATACACCGCTGATGAGGACGGAAGAACCGATGCCCTGCCTCCGGACAGGCATGATGACGATGACGGCTAGTGGTCTGACGCACAAACATAGGAGACACCAAAGTATTAATTTCATTCTTTTTGCCACATCAGTATCCGTATTTTTTGTTTTAATATAGTTAGCGGTAAAAAGGGAAGAACGCCCCGAATGAAAGCAACGGATAAAGGAAGTAAGAAATGCTGCTCCAGGACGTCGTAAAAGACATTGAATATAAGCTCATTTCCGGTGATCTCGAAAAAGAGATCACTTCGGTTGAATTTGATTCACGCAAGGTATCAGAAGGATCGCTCTTCGTATGCGTTCAGGGCTTTACCGTGGACGGCCACAGTTTTGCGCAAAAAGCTCTGGAGCAGGGCGCTGCCGCAATAGCTGTAGACAGCACGAGAACAGGCTTTGCTGAAGATGAGTTAAAGCTGCTTTCGGAAAGATACGGCGCTTCTGTCATTGAGATAACTGATACGCATCTTCATCTTGCAGATCTTTGTGCGAATTTTTACTCGCATCCCGAGAAGAAACTTTCCATATACGGAATTACGGGCACCAAGGGCAAGACAACTACCGCATTCATGCTGAGGCAGATCCTTGAGCAGAGCGGCAGGATGACAGGCCTTATCGGAACGGTCTGCAATATCATTGCAGGTGAGAAGATACATGCTGCCCACACAACACCCGAATCAAGAGATCTCTATGAGATGATGGACACTCTCGTAAGAGATGATGAGGACAGCCTTGTCATGGAGGTCTCATCACAGGCTTTAAAGCTTGACCGCGTAAGAGGATTAAGATACCGCACGGCAGCTTTTACAAACCTTTACGAAGACCATATTGCTCCAAATGAGCACCCTGACATGGAGGACTATATCTCCTGCAAGCTTAAGATATTCGACAGCTGTGAGAAGGGCATACTTAATGCTGACTGCGAAGCTGCTGAAAGAGTAAAGGATTACTGCAGGGATAAGGTCGGACTCCTTACATATTCGATCGAAGGCAATGCCGATTTTGTCGCAAGGAATCTGAGACCCAGAAGACAGGGACATGTCACGGGAACTGTTTTCGAGCTCGTGTCAGAATACTATAACGGGGACATCTTCGTGGCGCTCCCCGGAAAATTCAACGTATATAACGCGCTCTGCGCCATCTGCACCGCATATATCGAGAACATCGATATAGAGGATGTGATGAAGGCTTTAGAGACCATCTCAGTGCCCGGAAGGATGCAGCCCGTGGAAAATGATCTCGGCGTAAACATCCTCGTTGATTATGCGCACAATGCGGCTGCCCTGGAGAATGTTCTTAACACGCTCAAAGAATACACCAAGGGCAGGATAATCACTGTCTTCGGATGCGGCGGAAACCGCGCGAGAACAAGGCGTTTCGAGATGGGCGAGGTATCGGGTAACCTTTCGGATCACACGGTGATCACTTCGGACAATCCGAGAAATGAAGAACCTATGGCGATAATTCAGGATATAATTACCGGAATATCCAAAACAGATGGTGAATATGAGATCGAGCCTGACAGGAGCAAGGCGATAAAACTTGCTGTGGACATGGCAGTTGAAGGTGATACGGTTCTTATTGCGGGAAAGGGTCATGAAGACTATCAGATATCCGGCGATACGACGATCCACTTTGACGATTGCGAGCAGGCGGCAAAAGCAGTATTGGAGCGCGAAGAAAACGGATGATGTTTACACTTGAGGAAGTTAAGAAGGCTGTCGGAGGAAAGCTGGTATCCAAGACGGATACCAATGTTTTCGCAACCGCGATCGATGTCAGCGGCATATCGACCGATACGAGAACTATTAAGGAAGGCGAGCTTTTCATCGCACTTTCAGGTGAGAATTTTGACGGCAACGACTACCTCGCAAAGGCAATAGAACTGGGCGCCTGCGCCGTTCTTACCAATGATGAGGGCAGGGTTCCCGAAGGTGCGGTTGCAGTCATCGTTGAAGATACGGTTCGTGCGCTGGGACTTCTTGCAAATCACTACAGATTCAAACTTGGCTGCAAGGTCATCGCGGTAACGGGTTCCGTCGGCAAGACATCTACAAGGACCATGATCGTCGATGTTCTTAAGACAGGCCTTAAAGTCCATTCAACTGAAAAGAACAATAACAACGAGATAGGAATGTCCAAGACTATCCTTTCCGCTCCCGAAGATTCGGAAGTGATCGTCGTCGAGATGGGCATGAGGGGCCTTGGTCAGATATCCTATCTTACGAAGATAGCAAGACCTGACATTGCGATAATCACGAATGTCGGTTATTCACATATCGGTATTCTCGGAAGCAAGGACAACATCCTTAAGGCAAAGATGGAGATCTGCGAGGGACTTACCGACGGCGGCATCGTAGCCGTAAACAGCGATGACAGAAAACTCTTTGACTACTGTGTCAAGGAACTTCCGATAAATAACTTCATTGCGGGGATCCAGGTCAGATCTGATGACGATCTGCCTTGTCCTCTGGTCATCTCGGCTTACGATGTCACGGAGACCGATACGGGAATGCGCTTTGGCACAAGCCTTAAGAGAATGGGTGAGAGATCTGAATTCACCTTGCCTCTGGAGGTCGGAATGTTCGGCGATAACGCGATAAGAAATGCTCTTTTCGCGATCTTCTGTGCATACATGACGGGCATAACAAATACGGCTGAGATGCAGAAAAAGATCGCTCAGGCTATCAGCAACAGAAGTGCGATAGACGGCAGGGGCGCCATCGTTGAGACGCAAAAGTATTTCATAATGAACGATGCATATAATGCGTCTCCGGAGTCGATGGCGAATGCTTTTCTGAATTTCTCGAAAAAAGCGAAGGGACACCGCAAAGTCCTTGCGCTCGGAGGCATGCTTGAGTTAGGTGATGTTGCTCCCGGTCTTCACGAACTGACCGGTAAAGACTGCGCTGCATATGATTTTGACAGGGTGTTCGTCACAGGCGATAATGCCGATGATTTTATAAGAGGCGCCCACATGGTCGATATCAAGCTCGAAATAGTAAAATGTAAGGATACCGAAGACGTTAAGAGACGTCTTGAGGATTATGTAAGAGACGGCGATGCGATCCTTTTCAAGGCTTCACACAGCTTTGGATTCGAGAAGGTTGCAGAGAGTTTTATCGAGAAGGGAAATGCCTGATAAGATGCCTGAGAAAAAAGGAAATTCGATAATTCCCGACATGAAGGTGATTGATAAGAAAGAATCACCTGAACAAAAGCAGCCTGTCATTACGGATATCGATAAGCTCATCGAACCGCCCGTCAAGCGCGAAGGCATCAGCGCTGAGAAGATCGAGAAAGCGGTAAGGACAGCCGATATTCCGATGATCCTCATGATATTCGTCATGATCGTATTCGGCCTTATCGTTCTTTATTCCGTATCCGGTCCTGATGCTTACGGCCAGTTCCAGGATTCCTCCTGGTTCCTTGCAAGACAGATAAGATTTACTGTTGCCGGAATTGTCATGATGCTGATAGTGGCTTTCATTCCGATAGAATTCTTCGCCCAGAAATGGATCGCGATATCGGCTTATGCCGTCAGTATCGGACTTGCTTTTGCCACGATCGCGCTCGGCGTAGGACGTGAGCACGGTGCGGCACGCTGGATCAACATCGGTCCTATTCAGCTCCAGAGTTCGGAGATCATCAAAGTCGCCCTTATCGTTGCGTTTGCAGGTTACCGTGCGACGATCGCAAGGCTCCGCAAGGAAGGAAAGGTAAGACAGCCGAAGTCCGATCTCGGAAAACTCATTCTCAACACCATGCTCGACTTCATCGTGCCTGTAGGCTTTTGTATCCTTGTCGACGTGGTCATCCTTCTCCAGCCTCACTTGTCCTGCTTCATCATCGTGGCAGCGGTCATCTTCATGTGTGCACTTGTTTCGGAGATCCCGTTCAAGTCATGGGTAGCGGGCGGTCTTGTGCTTGCTCTTGCAGGCGGTGCAGCAGTTGCCGTTATCCTTGCTGTCACACCGAACGAGAAGCGTGAGAGGTTCATGAAGAACTATGCGCACGTTTTCAAGCGAATCGCTATCTTTACCGCTGATGACGAGGAACTCGACAACGAGGAGGAAGGTCTTACACGAGACGATACCCGTCAGGTTGACAACGCGCACAATGCGCTGGGTTCAGGCGGAATGTGGGGCGTCGGTCTCGGAAATTCCAGATCTAAATATAATTACGTATCAGAGGCTCAGAACGACTATATCTTTTCGATCTTTGTCGAGGAGACGGGATTTGTCGGAGGAACGCTGCTGATGCTGATGTATCTTATCATGTTCTGTATGTGCCTGAGGGTATGCTGGCGGGCCAAAGACGTGTTTGCGAGGACTATTGCGACCGGATGTACGGCACTGATATTCGTCGAAGTGCTGATGAACATCTCGGTTGAGCTTCAGGTCATTCCTGCTACCGGTGTAACGCTGCCTTTTATAAGTTATGGCGGAACGGCACAGATCAGTCTTCTCATAGCTTACGGAATGATATTGTCCGTATCCAGAAGCGGAACGGCACATCCCGTCAAGAAGGTCAGGCAGAATGACCGCAGATCACTGAAGGCAGGTGCGTGATCTGATGGAAAGACGGTATATAATCTCCGGCGGCGGAACGTCGGGACACATCAATCCCGCTCTTGCGATCGCCGGTCTTCTCAAAGAAGATGCTGATGCGTCAGGTGATGTCTGCAAGATAATCTTTACGGGGAAAAAGACCGGTCTTGAGGGCGAGCTTGTCCCCAAGGCAGGATATGAATTCAGGGATGTCGAATCCCTCCCGATGCCTTACAAGCCAACACCTAAGATCCTTAAGGCGATGGCTGCAAACAACAGGGGCAAAAAGTACTGTTTATCCCTTATTGAGGAGTTTAAGCCCGACTGTGTTATCAGCACGGGCGGATATGTAAGTGCGCCGTTGATCATGGCTGCAAAGAAAGCGGGAGTTCCCGTAATGATCCACGAGGCAAATGCTTTCCCGGGAAGAGCGAACAAGCTCTTTGCAAGGGGTGCTGCACTTGTCATGACCGGCTTCCAGGGCCAGGAATCAATATTCTCAAAGGCTAAGACGGTCGTATATACGGGCAATCCGGTAAGATCCGTAATGTTCGGAAGAACAAAGGAAGGATCAAGGGAAGAACTCGGCATTCCGCAGGATCAGAAGATGGTCTTTACGATGGGCGGATCTCTGGGCTCCGCGACACTTACGAATTTTATTTTCGATGCCGCTCGAAAAGAAGAATACAAGGATGTGCACTTCGTCATCTCTGTCGGAAAACATAATTCCGTTGAGATCACTCCCGACATAAAGGCACTTCCGAATCTTGAGATAAAGGAATACATCGACAGGCCTGATCTTTATATGTCCGCGGCTGACTGCTCGATCTTACGCGCAGGCGCCGTAACATGCGCCGAGATATGCGCTACGGGGGCTTGTGCGGTAATGGTGCCTTATCCTTTCGCAGCACACGATCACCAGACTTTCAATGCAAATTCGCTCGCATCAAAAGGTGCGGGGCTGGTAGTCAGCGATAATGATGTAAAACAGGGCAAACTGGACAGTGTCCTTAAGGATCTTTTGGACGATCCCGCAAAGCAGGAAGAGATCAGAAATGCAAGCTTAAAGCTTGCCATCGATGATACGGGCAAGAGGATCACAGAAGCCATAAAGGCCGCTCTTGGGAATAATCCGTAAACTGTTATAAAATAGTATCCATGGATGACAACGAATTAGACAGATTATTCGGCAGTGAATTCACGTCTGACGACGGCGCCCCGGAAGAGAAAAAAGCCGCGGAAGCTGTGTCTGACAAGTTTGTTGCTGCTCCAAAGAAGCCTTCTGAAAAAAAGGAAGAAGGCAATCCTTTTGTGCTGAAAAAGGAAGAGAAACCCGCTGAGGAATTCGTTGATAATCTTGCTGATGATGAGCCTGAAGAAGAGGAGATCCCGGAAGAGGATATTCCCGAAGGCTCTGACGGACCGGAGGAAGCGGAAGAAACCGCTGAAACTGAAGGATCCGGGGACACTGACGGAGAAGACGGTGAGAAAGCTCCTGATGAAGAAGCTGAAGCGGAAGAACCTTCGGAAGATGCTGAAGAAGAGAAGGAAGAGAAGCCTTCGGAAAAGGCTGTCCGCAAGGCTCCGGGTCCTAAATCTGTTCAAAAGGATAAGGCAAGGCGCAAACCTGCAAAGCAGGAAACTCCTAAGCTCAGCGAGATCATACCTCTGAACGGCAAGAGCATCGTTGTAATATGCCTTGCTCTGGCAGTCGTCATTATGGTCGTTCTGGTCATGTTCCTGCCTGCGTTCAGGGTCAAGAATGCCCACATTGAAGGCAATGTCGTCATATCAGAGCAGCAGATATTAAGGGAGGCGGGTCTTGAGTACGATGCCCATCTTATGAGCGGCGTCAGCGGCAATATCCTTGATATCCTAAGGCTTGACTACGGTAAGACCGAAGAACGCATTAAGAAAGAGAATCCTTACATCGAAGACATCAGGATCACAATAAAACTGCCCTCAACAGTAGACATTAAGGTCAAAGAGCGCAGCAAGGTCTGCTACATAAAGACACCGGACGGCTATGCAGCTCTTGATAAGGACGGAATAGTCCTCGAACTTTCCTCGTTTGATTCCGGAAAGAAGGTTCAGCCGGTCATTTGCGGGCTTGACATCAAGTATCTGGAGCTTGGCAAGAAGATAAAGATATCGAACATGAATGACTATAAAAAATCGATAATCGTCCTCGGAGCGATCCTTGCGGCCGACAATGCCAGCATCGGCGACAGTTATTCGATGTTCGAAAACACGGCGGAGGTAAGGGTCCTTCCGAGCGGATATATCTTCCTTACGGTCTATTCACCGTCAGGATACCTGATGCAGGTAAAACTCAACAGTCTTGACTCAATAAGTGACGATATGGCCTGGCTTTTATATGCCCTGAATTCCGATTCCGTAGACAAGATAACGGTCGACGGGGCGCTCGACATGACCAATGATGAGTTCATTTTCAGGGAATACTGATGTATTTTCCGGTTTTGCGCCCTTAGTGATAAGATTAATGTGAAAGTTTCGTTACATTCATACAGTATTTCACACTGTTTGTATTGATTGAAACTTGTGTTTAGGTTAAAATTTTCAATGGTTAATAATATTTATTTAATCAAGAAATCTTTTAATTTTCTATTGGCACTATAAAAGGATACGGAGGAACAAAAGGATGTCTGAGAGCAAGCACAGCTATTCAATGGACGAATCTAATGTTGCAAGCATTAAGGTAATCGGCGTAGGCGGCGGCGGAAGCAATGCTGTAAACCG
>JAEEGL016881001.1_pt1 | contig 11954 bp, 9 predicted proteins | sample 9134231 | NCBI WGS metagenome assembly JAEEGL01 (sample SAMN16246548, study PRJNA631951) | gut metagenome | biome: gut microbiome; feature: rumen; material: fiber-attached | host: Bos | place: Iran: Karaj | collected 2018-10 | reverse complement strand
TGGCACATACGGGTCAGAACTATGACTACAACCTGAATGGAGTGTTCTTCAAGGATTTGAAGTTGGCTGATCCAGATGTGTATATGGAGGCTGTAGGTAATGACCTGGGCGAGACCATGGGCAACATCATTGCCAAGAGCTATCAGCTGATGGTGGAGGTGAAGCCCGATGCAGTATTGGTTCTTGGTGATACCAATAGCTGCCTGAGCGTGATAGGCGCAAAGCGCCTGCATATCCCCATCTTCCACATGGAGGCTGGTAACAGATGTAAGGATGAGTGCCTGCCCGAAGAGACCAACAGACGTATCGTTGACATCATCAGCGATGTGAACATGGCGTATAGCGAGCACGCTCGCAGATACCTTGCTGACACTGGTCTGCCAAAGGAGCGTACTTACGTTACTGGTTCGCCTATGGCAGAGGTTCTGCACAATAATCTCGCAGAAATTGAGGCAAGTGATATTCACAAGCGTTTGGGCTTGGAGAAGGGCAAGTATATCCTTCTGAGCGCCCATCGCGAGGAGAATATTGATACAGAAAAGAACTTCCTCAGCCTCTTCAATGCAATCAACAAGATGGCAGAGAAATACGATATGCCAATCTTGTACTCATGCCATCCTCGTTCAAGAAAGCGTTTGGAGGCTTCAGGTTTCCAGCTCGATAAGCGCGTGATTCAGCATGAGCCCCTTGGATTCCATGATTACAACTGTTTGCAGATGAATGCTTTCGCAGTGGTATCTGACTCTGGCACACTGCCCGAGGAGAGCAGCTTCTTTACATCTGTTGGTCATCCTTTCCCTGCCGTTTGCATCCGTACCTCTACAGAGCGTCCTGAGGCATTGGATAAGGGCTGCTTCGTATTGAGCGGAATCGATACTGTTGGTCTGTTGCAAAGCGTTGATGTGGCTGTAAGCCTTATCAAGGATGGCAACCAGGGCATTCCTGTGCCTGACTATGTGGATGAGAATGTAAGTACCAAAGTGGTGCGTATCATTCAGTCTTATGTTGGTGTTGTCAACAAAATGGTGTGGCGTAAGTTTTAACGAACACGAATCTCACGGATATAACGAATATGAAAATATTGGTAACTGGAGCAAAGGGGTTCGTAGGTAAGAACCTTTGTGCTCAACTCAATACAATAAAGGACGGCAAAGATAGAAGGTTCCCAGAACTTTCTATCGAAGTTGTTTATGAGTACGATATAGATTCGAAGCCCGAAGAGCTTGATGCTTGGTGCAAAGAGGCTGATTTTGTATTTAATTTGGCAGGTGTAAACAGACCTCAGAATCAGGAAGAGTATATGCAAGGCAACTTCGGCTTTGCATCTACCTTGCTTGATACACTCAAAAAGCATGGGAATAAGTGTCCTGTGATGCTGTCATCAAGCCAGCAGGCTTCGCTGACTGGTCGCTTTGGCAATAGTGAGTATGGTCGCTCTAAGAAGGCTGGCGAAGACTTGTTCTTGGAGTATGGTAAAGAGACAGGTGCAGAAGTTCATGTATATCGCTTCCCCAATCTCTTTGGTAAATGGTGCCGCCCGAATTATAATTCAGCAGTAGCAACCTTCTGTAATGCATTCGCCAACGACCTGCCATATGCGGTCAACGACCCATCAGTAGAACTGGAACTGCTCTACATTGATGATCTTGTTGATGAGATGCTTGCCATCTTACAAGGCAAGGGCCATCATTGTGAGTTCAATGGTCTGGATGTTGAGCCTGTCGAAACAGGTAAGTATCGTTACTGTCCTGTTACCCATAAAGTCACTTTGGGTGAAATCGTTGAGTTACTGAAGTCTTTTGCAGAACAACCTAAGACATTGATGATACCAGAGATTCCGGCTAATAGCTTTGCAAAGAAGTTGTATAGTACCTACCTTTCGTACTTGCCTTACGAAAAGACTGCATTTGACCTGAAAATGAACGTGGATGAAAGAGGTTCTTTCACGGAGCTAGTTCATACCCTCAATGCAGGTCAAGTAAGTATCAACATCAGTAAGCCCGGAATTACCAAGGGCCAACACTGGCACAATACCAAGTTCGAGCAGTTTATTGTGGTGAAAGGCCATGGTCTCATTCAGCAACGTAACCTGAACGATCCAGAAGGTAAAGTGCTGGAGTGGGAGGTTGATGGTGACCATATACAAGCTGTACACATGCTCCCTGGCTATACACATAATATTATCAATCTGAGTAATAGCGAGGATTTAGTAACTGTGATGTACTGTAATGAAATATTTAATCCTAATAAACCAGATACTTTTTTCGATCTAGTGAAATAGGAACAAGTGGGCTAGTAAGCAAGGAGCTATCGCTAACTGTGCTTAGTATTGCCCTCTTTTCCTTTATTTACAGAATAGATTTTGATAATGGGACTTAAAGAAAAAGTTGTAAGTGGTGTCGTCTGGTCTTTTGCCGAAAGATTCAGTGCTAGCCTTGTAAGTTTTATAGTATCCATAGTTCTAGCTCGTTTAATAGCACCAGAAGCTTTCGGAGCAATTGCAATGGTACTGGTGTTTACAAATGTATTGGATACATTTGCCACAGCCGGTTTTGGGAGTGCACTTATTCAGAAAAAGGATGCAGACGACTTGGATTTTTCCTCAGTATTTCATTTCAACATTGCATTTTCTTGTATATTGTATGCAATACTGTTCCTTTTATCACCTTATATTGCGGGGTTTTATAAAATGCCAATTATAGACCCAGTTATTAAGGTAATAGGAATACGTGTAATCATCGCCAGTATTAATTCTGTTCAGCGTGCTTATGTGTCACGTCAAATGGAATTTAAAAAGTTTTTTTATGCATCGTTCATAGGTATTTTGCTATCATCAGTTGTTGGAATTGTGCTGGCATATAACGATTGTGGTATTTGGGCGATAGTGGCACAATATCTAACGTCATCATTGGTCGGAATGGCAACATTATGGTTTGTAATAGACTGGAGACCACGTTTTATGTTTTCTTTTGAACGTATGAAAACGCTCTTCCAGTTTGGCTGGAAGATTTTGGGCACAAATCTTTTGAGTACAATATATATAGAGCTAACAGACCTAATTGTTGGTAAAACGTATAATGCTTCTTCATTGGCATATTATAATAGAGGAAAAAAATTTCCACAACTGGTAGTGATTCAGATAAACTCTTCGATTGATACAGTTCTTTTCCCTGCAATGTCCAAGCATCAGGATGATAGCACAAAATTGAAGTCCGATATTCGCTATTCTGTTCGAATTAGTTCGTTCTGTATCTTTCCAATAATATTTGCACTTGCTGTTTTGGCGGAGGATGTCATAACGTTGCTACTTACTGACAAATGGATTGAAAGTGTCATATATCTTCAAATCGCGTGTATTTCGTATGCATTATTACCATTGTCTTTAGCAAATATACAGGCTATAAAAGCTATGGGAAGAAGTGATATTTATTTGAAGCTTGACATTGTAAAGAAAATAGTTGGTGTTAGTTTATTGGCTTGTTTTTTTAGAGAAGGGGTGGTAGCCATAGCTTTGGCAGATGCGGTCTCAAATGTGATAGGTTTGCTTGTGAATGTATTTCCTAATAGAAAATTAATGAATTATAGTTTGAAAGACTTGATCCAGGATGTAACACCTGCTGCATTATTGACATTGTTGACCTGTTTGCCACTATATATAATTGATAATTATCTTCTGATTACATTGCCATTATGGTTGAAATTGTTGTTGGAATTGATGATTGCAGCAGCGATTTATATAGGGGCATCTAAGCTCACAAGAAATAAAACATATAGTGAAATACTAAATATTGGCAAATCTTTAATATCGAAAAAATGACGCAAAACAATAATGTCACTGTTCTGGTAAACAGTTGTGATAAATACGAGGAAGCATGGCTACCATTTTTCTCTTTGTTTAAGAAGTATTGGCCGACTTGTAATTATTCGTTGGCTATAAATACGGAGAGTAAGAATTTCTCCATGGATGGTTTGGACATTCAAATGTTGCACTCTAGTAGTTCATCTTGGGGAGGACGGCTGTATGAGGCTCTTCAAAAAATATCAACACCGTATGTTATCGTTTTATTGGAAGATTTCTTCTTTCAGAAACCGGTGCGCGAAGATAAAATCGAAGCTTGCGTAAATGCTCTTGAGCAAGATTCTTCGATTGCTGTCTTCTATTTTAGCCGTATTACGGGATATAGTGGACCTGAGGATGATTACCCAGGTTATATGAGAATGATAGCCTCTCCAGATTATTCACGGTATTATCTCAATTGTCAGGCAGCTATTTGGAGGAAAGACTCATTAATGAAGGCTGTTGAGCTTTGTGATTCACCATGGAATCTAGAAGAGATGAAATATAATCAGATACCAGCCGAATTGAAAGAAATGCGTTTTTATTGCAGTTCCTCAACATGGTATGACAAATTTCGAGATGGGGATGTTTTTAGTTATCTTCTTGTAAGAGATACTGGTTATGGAATATATCAGTCTAAATGGCTTTGGAACAACAAAAAATTGTTTAAAAAAGAAGGTATTCCTTGCAAATGCGAAACTTTACCGACTCTGTCAAAATTTACTTTTTTGATGAATAAAAACATAGATGCAATCAAACAATATTTATGATATTGCTAAAAAAATGTAATTATGTCAATAGTACAAAATGGGACAAAACCTTTAGAAAGAAATATAGGAATGGATATTTGTCGGACAATATCTACTCTTTATATTGTGGGGTATTTACACCTTAAGGGATATCAAATTTCAGATTTCGACATGCCTCATTTCATTGGAGAAATGTATGTTACCAAAATCGTTCTTGGCTTATTTATGTTCATATCCGGATTCTTTATGGCCAAGTACACTTTTCATACCAAAGAGGATGTTTTGATGTTCTATAGAAAAAGAATTTACCGATTTTATATTCTTTTTTGTTTTGCGGCAATAGTACTGTTCCTTGTTGGGTATATTTCTAACCCTCTTAAACTTTTATTTACCATTACAGGCCTTTCGCCTTTTGTGGCGCAGCCTGGTACTTTGTGGTTTATGACATTATTAATGTTGTTCTATTTGGTAACGCCTCTCATTCTCAGAAAGGGTTCAAATGGATCCATTTTATTACATGGTTTATTATTCTATTCAACTATGCTTGTTGTCTTCTTAATTCTGACAAAAGTATATTCGAAAGTTGGGGGGGGCATTTTTGACATTAGATTTTTTGCCTATTTCCCAGCCTATGTGTCTGGGATAATTGTGGCTCGTAATAAGAATATAATGCAAATGATTCACAAATCTAGTTATGGCTTATTATGCTTATTGTTAGTTATTATTATTATTATGGTAGTACCAGAGGACGGTAATTTTTCATTGACAGACCTTTGTGTAATGCCATTGGGTATTATTGCTACTCTTTATTTGTCGGAAAAGTTGTCACTAATTATAGGAAGGAACGAAAAAATAATAAAGTGTGTCAACTTTATATCATATTGTTCATTATGTGCGTATCTTTTCCATCGAGCTGTTTATATATGTATGCAAAGTTTGTTTGAAATGTTTTCCTTGAAAGCACCATATATTGTTCTCGTCATATCTTTTTTGCCTTTATGCTGTATTATAGCGTATGGCATTCAATATTCATATGACAAAATGCTCGATTGGCACCTGAATAAAATAAAAAGCTATACAAAGTAATCATTGATTCAAATACACGGTCATTATTATAGTTGCGCAAAATAAGGTAATAACAGAAAGATCTGGCACCTATTATTAAATATTTCAAATATGTCTTTAGTTTCAATTGCAATAGCCTCTTATAACAACGCTCCATATATCGATCGTTGTATGGAATCTGTTATCAATCAAACCTATTCAAATCTTGAGATTTTGTTTGTTGATGATGGTTCCAAGGACAATACTCTTGAACTCATCAGTAAATATCAAAAAGATAATCGTGTAGTAATTATTGAGAAAGAAAATGGTGGGCTTAGCTCTGTTAGGCAAAGAGCACTGGATGAAGCCACCGGTGACTATATTTGTTTTATTGATGCTGATGACTATTTAACCCCGCATTATGTAGAATGCATGCTCAATAAATTGTTTGAGGACAAGTCTGACATTTGTGTTTGTGGTACGAAATTTATTGATAGTTATGGAAATGACCTAACAAGACTAACTCAGTCATTTAAAAGCAATAATAGTAAAGAGCCATTTAGAACAACTGCAACAGAATTTGCTCTTGTTAATAATGTCAGAATAAAACAACTATACCTGAGTGATTCTTGGAATAAATTGTATCTAGTGAGTTTTTTAAGAGAGACCGGTGTAAGGTTTAATATGCCTAAAGGTCTAAATGGAACTGATACATTATTTAACAGGACTGTCGCTCTTCATGCACCTCTATATAGCACAGTAGCAGATGAACTATATGTACATGTAATTTATTCTTCGTCAGCAGTTCATCGGAAACACAAGAACCTACTGAAAACATATCAAATAGTTACAGAAACCTCCATAAGGGAAAGTCAGAGTCTAGGAATATACGAAAAAACTTATAAGTACATAATATATAAATATCAGACAAATTTATGCGAAGTTCTTATCGATGAAAGTAAAGAAACAAAGGGGTTTAAGAGTTTTGTTCAAAGATTAAAAGAAATACGAAATACGAACAAGACATTTGCACTTGAAAATGACAGGCGGATATTGATTTATAAAAATAATACGATAATCAATACGATAATTATGATTTTGTTTCAAAATTGTGTATTTGTCTTACCTCTGTACATAGAATTAGGAAAAAAAATGAATCAAATTATAAAATTCTTAAAAAAACGAGTAAATTTTTAAACAATGAAAGATTGGTTTTTTCCGCTTTTCTTCCTGATAACACTGTTTTCAGACTATATTTTATTTAGCGGCTTGCTCCTTGCAGGGAAAATGGTAGAATCAGGTATGATGGTAAGGCTTATTATGCCCTTATCAATTATATCATATATGATTCTGCTTGTTGATTTAAAACACATAACAAGGAAACGTAACAATGTCATAGTGTTGATATCACTTGCTTTTATTGGAGTTAGTTATTATTTGACATCTTTGTTTCAGCTCAGTATTCCGAGTGGAAATATGTCTCATTTTCTGAAATTTTGTTCAATGAGCGTAGCAGCAACTGTTTTAGGAATCCATGCTGGTATTTATCCTTCAAGTTTAAAAAGAGTTGACACCTTACTGCCTTTCTTTGTATTATTTACTGGACTAGTTTTGGGATCTTTAGGCTACACTGCAGCATCAGCAGGAACAATGGTAGATAGAGAAGAAACAGGAATATCTTACCAGCGAATTGCTTACGTTATGGCTGAAATTTTTTCTTATTCTGTTTATTATCTTTTCTTTTCAACAGCAAGGAACACAACTCTATACAAAATCATGAGGTGGCCAATGGTATTTATGTGTTTCTTTTCAATACTTGTGTGCCTAATGAGCGGAGGTAGAGGGGCTTTTGTCACCATGATATTGTTAGGCCTATTTGTGCTTTATATTATGATAAAATCTCATCGCATTAGTTATGTTGCCCTCTCTTCAATCATTGTTATTACTGCTGGGGTTATCATTCTTTTGATTATAAAGTTGAACGTAATGGAAACGGTTGGTTTCTTAAGGATATCAGAAAGATTAACCGAAGATCCTGGAAGACTTGAATTGTATAATAAGGCCTGGAGATCAATCGAAAATTCTTACTATATGGGAAGTGGTTTAGGTTCTGTATGGTGGGAAGTGGGTTTCTATAGTCATAATATGTTTTTAGACATGCTTGTAGAAATAGGAATAATCGGAACGGCCATCGTACTGTATGTATTATATAAAATGATAAAGAAACTTTTATTTATGTGCAAGATAGATTTGAGGTATATGTTTTTGCTTCTAATTCTTCTTCAGAATTTGGTTCATACAATATTCAGTGGTTATTGGATATCATCATATCAACTTTGGCTAGTTTATGGTTTCGTTTTTTCTGCAACAAGTGTTTTAAAACCATTACGTAAAAACTCATTCGTTGGTTATGAAGTATCTGTTTCTATTAGGTGATATAAATTCTTCCGCGACAACCTTTTGTGGAGTTAAAGTGTGCAAAGAGTTAGCTGCACGCGGACACTCCGTATATGGAATAAGTGTGGGTCAAAAGAAAAAGGTTGAGAGTTATGAAGGAGGAAATTTTATTTTATATGAAATAGAGCCACGTCAATTTTTTAAAGTTATACACTTCTTGGAGATTAACAAATTATGCATATGGTCAGCCAATATTCTAAGGTTGATAAATAGATTTCTAGTACAATTAAAGAATTTGTTTTCTATAAGACCATGGTTAGGTAGAGAACAATTATATATAAAGAAAGTGGCAGATGTTATTGTAGAACATGGCCTGCCCGACTATTTAGTGGCAATGATACAGCCTTTAGAAAGTCTAGTCGCTGCTAAATCGCTCAGTATGAAATATGGTGTGCCTTATATCGCATATATGTTAGATGCTGTATATGGAAATAATGGTGTCAGATTGGTTCCCGATGTGTTGTATAAAAAAAGGGCACTAAACTTCGAGAATAAATATCTTTGTGGTGCAAAGAGGATTTTTATGGTTGAAACGGTAAAAGATATATATCAAATACTGGACCAGACAAAATACCCATATATAAGAAAGATACAGTATGTTGGCATTCCTTTGTTAATACCTGTCAAATCCAAACAGAATTATGGAAGAACTTTATTTAAGGAAGATGAAATTTCAATACTTTTTATGGGAACAATGCCTAGAAGAATCCGGGATCCGCATTTTGCTTTAGCATTAATGGAAAAAATTGCAATAGGAAACATTCACCTCTATATTATTGGAAGATCTGACTATATGAATGATATCAATGGTTGTATATCAAGAAATAAAAATATACACTTCCTTGGATATGTTCCTCACGATAAAGTATCACAGTATTTACAAGAAGCAGATATATTATTAAATATAGGAAACAGTTTTGCCAATATGATACCTTCTAAAGTATTTGAATATATGTCCTATAATAAGCCTATTATATCCACAACAAAAATGTCTAATGATCCTTGTCGGAAGTATTTAGAACAATATGGAAAAGCACTTGTTGTTAATGAGAAATCTTCTTTAGTGGAGTCACATGATAAAGTGGTAAGATTTATACAAGAAGCTCATATGGCAAACGACGGAACTAATGAAATGACAAAAGAACTGATGAAATATACTCCAGCCTATATTTGTGAAAAGTTGGAGGCATAAGGAATATTTATTAATACAAGTAGAAATGGGAAATAGGAAATTATGTTTGTGTTTTAATTCGGCCCCACTGTATAGAGAGTCGATATATATGAAAATAGACCAGGAATTTGATTGCGACTGGTATTTTCGCCCTATAGTGAATGACATTAGGGCAATGGATATTAGCAAATTAAAAAATGCAATATTAATAAAATATTGGGGCAATCCTTTCAAGGTTTACTGGAAAAGAGGTGTCTTGGGCTTATTATTCAGTAATAAATATAAAACATATTTGATGGGGTTGGAAGTACACTGTTTAACCGATTGGATTTTTGTTCTTTTAGCTAGTACTTTTTTCCCTAAAAAAAAGATATATTCTTGGTCTCATGGGTATAATGGCTCCGAGTCATTTATTGAATCCAAACTTAAAAAGTGGTTATATTCACATATTTCAGGCACTTTTGTTTATGGGAAGTACTCAAAAAGTTTAATGATTAAGGAAGGTATTGATGAATCCAAAATCTTTGTCATTCATAATTCTCTTCGGTATAGCGAGCAGTTGGTATTGCGAAATCAGATAGTACCTAATAATATATATAAGGAACATTTCAATAATAATTTTTCGACTCTAATATTTATTGGACGTCTAACTAAGGTGAAAAAATTGTTCATGGTAATCGAAGCATTGAAGAATATAAAAGATAAGGGTATAACCTATAACATGGTGTTCGTTGGAGGAGGTAGTGAAGAGCATGCGTTGAAAAAGATGGTCAAAGAAAATGGTATAGAAGATCAAGTATGGTTTTATGGCGAATGTTACGATGAGAAAAAAAATGCAGAGCTCATTTACAATGCAGATTTATGTGTTAGTCCTGGAAATGTCGGTTTAACAGCAATGCATTCATTGGTTTTTGGAACTCCTGTGCTAACTCATAATAATTTCAAGAAACAAATGCCAGAATTTGAGGCAATTAAAGAAGGACGTACTGGATGTTTCTTTGAGCAAGATAATGTAAGTTCTCTCGCTAATTCAATAATGGAATGGTTTTCTGAAAATCAAGACAAAAGAGCTGATTTAAGGAGAGCTTGCTTTGAAGAGATCGATACACAATGGAATCCAGATTTTCAGATAGCAGTTCTAAAAAAACATCTTTCTTGTGATGAATTATAAGACAATTATTGATAATTTATACCGCACTGATGTTGTAATAACATAGAAAAGAAGGCAGCATGAATAAGATACCTATACTCCTTCAAATTAATGAGATGGTCAATGTGGGATCTCATGGTCGTATTGCTGAGGAAATAGGAAAAACAGCAATGGCACACGGATGGCGTTCAGTTATAGCTTATGGGCGAGCTTTTAACCTCTCAAGGAACGAGCTAATACATATTGGTTCTAACATTGACATCTATGAACACCTCATAGAGACAAGACTGTTGGATAACCACGGCTTAGCATCTAGATGTGCCACAAAAAAGTTTATTGAAATAGTAAAAGAATTAAAGCCAGATATCATACATCTTCATAATATACATGGCTACTATCTCAATTACCGTATTTTATTTGAATATTTGAACCATATAGATGTCCCTATAGTATGGACGCTTCACGATAGTTGGTCATTTACCGGACATTGCGGACAATATTTGATGGCGGATTGTATGAAATGGCAGAGTGGTTGCAGTCATTGTCCGCAGCATAAAGAAGAATACCCATCATCTTACGTTGATAGGAGTGAGAAAAATTATGCCCTTAAGAAAACTCTTTTCCCAGCTAACAAGCACCTACATCTTGTGCCAGTTTCTAATTGGATGGCTGACAATGTTCGCCACTCTTTCTTGAAAGACGCTGATGTGAGGGTAATTAATAATGGTATTGATATAACCACGTTCGCACCCCTACAAATACGGAAGAATAGCGAACATATACAAATTCTCGGTGTTTCTAATGTTTGGACTCAATATAAGGGATTATACGATTTCTTCAAATTAAGGGAGTTGCTCAAAGAGGATGAATATGATATAACTCTGGTGGGGCTGACTGCTAATCAAATAAAGCAGTTGCCTAAAGGTATAAAGGGAATAGAAAGAACGCAATCTGTTAATGAACTTGCAAAATTGTATGCGACAAGTGATCTATTTGTAAATCCAACTTATTGTGATACATTTCCGACGGTAAATATTGAGGCATTGGCTTGCGGCACGCCAGTCATTACCTATAATGTGGGAGGCAGTCCAGAGATTATTGATGAAGAAACAGGCTGGGTGGTTAATAAAGGCGATGTTGAAGCCATTGTCCAATGCATAAAGAATGTAGCGAACGAAAGTGCTGAAGAAACCGAGTACCGCAAGAGTAAATGTTGTGAAAGAGCTGTAATGTATTATAATAAGGAAGACAGATATCAAGATTATATAGAATTATACAAGGAATTGTTGAATGAAAAATAAAGTTGTACTTGTTAATCAGTCCACAAGACACTTAATGATAGATATTGCCAATGCATACGCTGAGAAGTATGATGAGGTGGTGTTGTTTGAGGGTGTTGTGGAAGAGTATGAACGTCCGCTTGATAAGAAAGTAAAGCGGGTGAAGATTATGACATACGATCGCTCGTCTGGAGCAAAGCGTATGTTTACATGGGGTGTGGCATTCCTGCAAATACTCTTTAAACTGATGTTTGGCTATAAGGGG
>JAEEGL015941757.1_pt1 | contig 11954 bp, 11 predicted proteins | sample 9134231 | NCBI WGS metagenome assembly JAEEGL01 (sample SAMN16246548, study PRJNA631951) | gut metagenome | biome: gut microbiome; feature: rumen; material: fiber-attached | host: Bos | place: Iran: Karaj | collected 2018-10 | reverse complement strand
GGCTGAAACCAGCAGTTTGCTAAACTGCCGTAGGGGTAACTCTACCGCAAGTTCGAATCTTGTCCTCTCCGCCTTTGAACAACCGACCACGAAAGTGGTTGGTTGTTTTGTTATAGGGGTAGCGCCGAGTTTACTCGAGCGCGCCCCTGTAACAAAATAACCAAAAGATTGCGCAGCAATCGGTTGTTCAAAGGCAGCGACCCCGCGGGAGCGCACAAGATGGGCGAGCACCGCGAGCCAATCTTGTCGCACCCGCTGCTCGCGCACTCCCCTTCTAATCCCCACTCCCAAATCTCGCTTCCTCCCATTCCAACCCCCACTCCCGAATCTCGCTTCCTCCCCATTAATTCAAAAGCACCTCTAAGGCCCAAAAATACTGAAATCGATGAAAAATCGTGAGTGAATAGCGGAAAAAAACGCTACCTTTGCTCATGAGTTAGAATGGTGAATCAGTAATCTGAAAAAGAGAACAGGCAAGTGGATATTACGCAATCTTTCTACGATGATATGGCCTCTCAATACGAGAAGCTTTTCCTTGACTGGCAATCAACTACTCGTGAGCAGGCCGTAATGCTGGACGGGATTTTTAAGGATCACGGCTTTGACCGGAAGGCCCACATTCTTGACTGTGCCTGCGGCATCGGAACGCAGTCAATCGGGCTGGCAGCCCTTGGATATCAAGTTTCGGCGTCAGACATTAGTGATGGTGAACTAGCAGAAGCTAAAGCCAGGGCAGAAAACAATGATGTCCAGATCCGCTTTCATCACGCTGATTTTCGCAACTTGTCGGAGGTGTTCACTGAGCAGTTCGACATTGTTATTGCCATGGATAACGCCCTGCCGCACATGCTGACAAGAACCGACCTGGAATCTGCAATCAGGAGTATTCTGCGGCAGACCAAAGACGGCGGTATCTTTGTTGCCAGCATCCGTGACTATGACAGTCTCTTGGAGAAAAAGCCGTCTTGCACCGCACCCTATATCCACAAGACGGATCAAGGCCAACGGGTATCTTTCCAGACGTGGGTCTGGGATGATGACAGGTATCACCTCGTCCAATACATCATTGACGATGAGGGATCCCTGCAAATCAGCAAGTTCGAGTGCGATTACAGAGCCATCCGTCAAGACGAGTTCACAGACTTGTTTCTCGCCAATGGATGCAGCAAGATCACATGGTTGCAGCCAGCCGATTCCGGTTTTTATCAGCCTATCGTCATCGCAAGGAAGTAGTTCAGCCCATCCTTCCCGATTGACCGGTGTTTCCGGACAAAAAAATTCTAAGTAATGATTTATGCACCTTGTCATGTGTATTAAAGTGTTCATTCTCTAAGCAAGACTCGCCTCAAAAACACCCTGCTGCTGCAAAGCAATCCCTACACTACAAAGCTTAAGATTTTTCTAAAACACTCATTATCTTAGGTTTATTGTCATTTATCCCAGGGGTCTGCTATTGCCTTTTCTGTCATTATGATGGTCAAACATTTGATTCTATGAAAATATTATTCTACATTTGCAGCACTGAGTTGTGATATTTCTCATCTGTCGCGACCTTAAACCACAAACAATAATCTGGAGGGTGTGCTTATGCTTAACAAGAATAATCCCGAAGACGTCAATATGTTGAATGACCTCATTATCGCCGCGTGCATCAATGGCGATGACCTGAATCAGCACAAATCAAGGATTGCCGATTCGGGCGATGGTCTCTTTGAGAAATGCGAACAGTTCGTTTCCGATTTCAGGAGGATGAAGGAGCAAGACGATCGGCCATCACCTGCAGCTGTCAAGGCACTGTTGTCCCAAGGCAAACAGATATGGCTGACCAAAGAGACCTTATCCCTGCTGAAAGACGAATTGGCCACCGAGGCTGACCAAGCGCCTCAAGATAAGCCCCAGACGAACGGCGAGCCCGACGAGACGAGCGCTGGCCAGGAAGCGGATAGTGACCTGCTGACTCAGCCAGACTGGCAGAATCAGGAGCCATCGGAATTGTCGTCGATCCTTATGGGTTTGGCCAGGAAGTACAAGAAGTGGCTGATCGGCCTCGCTGCAATTGCCTTGCTGTTCGCCTACATCATCCCCCAAGTGAAAGCCACGATTCAGAAGCACGAAGAGGAGCAGCGGCTCGATAGTGCGATCAATGTCATCAGCCTCTGTTCCTAGCTGGCGACCGTTGAATACAAAGTCAAGCTGGTCCACGTCGAAAAAGATGAGAATAAAATACTTGAGTTTTTCAATAACATCACCTCGATTATTGGATGGAATCTGGGCCGAGAACGTTCGATGGCAATTGTCAGTACCGCGAAGATAAAGGCAGGCATCAACCTGAAAGACTTCTCGCCAAACAATATCTCGGCTAACGGGAAAGCCATTACAGTCAATCTGCCTAAACCCGAATTGTTTAAACCAAGTATTACTGTTGATGAGTGTCATCTGTATGTCGGTAGCCTTAGACAAAAAATTGATCTGAAAAGAATCAATAACGCCGAACAGGAGACAGAGGCAGAGTTGAATAACTACCTACAGCATTGTGACATCCTGACTGTTTCACAACAGAATGCCAGGGAGTTCTTTGAGGCTTTTCTTAAGCAACTGGGTTACACGTCAATCACCATTAATTTCATTTAATCGCAATGGCTATGAACGAGATCATCAATCAACTGAAAAACTGGTGGCAAAGTGTTAAGGAGAGTCTCTCCGAGAGTGCCCGAAACTCCAGTCCCGCAAGTGATGAGGATGCATCAACCGAAAAGAAGTCCTCACGACACGGATCATCTAGGGGGCTGTCGCTTAACTGGCTGCTACCTTTGATTGCCGTTGCCTTGATCATCGGTCTGTTTTTCTTTCTGAAGAATCCCTTTAAGATCGATTGGAGTATCAACAAGACAGAGAAGCAAACCACTCTGACGGTTGAAGAAATCAAGAAGATTTCGGAACTTAACACAGCGTCCTATTATGAGGAGATGCTGCTGGAAAAGAGAGATACAACTAAAGGTTTCTTAAAAAGCAGCAAACACCTATTAGCCGTGTTGGTCAAAGGGAATCTGAAGGTGGGGTTTGACCTTAGCCAGATTTCCGAGGATGATATTTCCATCGGTGAGGACAAGTCGGTGGTTATCACGTTGCCCGAAGCGAAGGTCACCGACATTATCACTAACCCGAGCGACAGGACCATCGTCTATGGAGAAAAGGACAAACATTTCACTGAAAATGACATCAATGAACTGACCAATCAAGCAAAAACCGTCTTGGTCAACAATGCGCGGGAAGAAGGCATCTTTGAAAAAGCCAAAGAGCAGGGCAAAAAGGAAATGACCAATCTGCTCAAAGCGATGGGCTACGAGAAGGTGACAATGAAAATCAAAGGAGAATAACGCGGAAACAATAACGACAGTAGGACTAAGAACTGTCTGAACCCTGAATTCGGGTCATTGCTATTTATTCAATTACCTGACGGAATCTCAGGCACACGCGCCTGGGGCTCCATGGGCTTCATGAACAGGTTCTCCTTGGAGATATAGCGGTCATAGAGGAAGATAAGGACAGATATCAGCAGATAGGCGATGATGCCAGCCAAGCCCATGCCACCGATCAACAGATCATTGGGCGGCATAACGAGCAATGTAAAGTTTGGAATCATGGCATTGAATGTGCCGTGCATGATGGCGGGAACAATAACAGAGCCCGACTTGAGCCTGAAATAGAGCAATATAGGTGTAAAGCTGATGCACATCAATATCATCATGAACACACCGATGACAGGATGGGTCGGATAGTTGTGACCATTTAATACCAAGGGGAAGTGCCATGCACCCCACACCAAACCGATTAATATGGCTGCGAGAATAAATTTCTTTCCTTGCAAGACCTTGACCAGAAAGCCTCGCCATGCAATCTCTTCCCCAAAAGCCAACACCGCATTAATCGTCGCTCCTGCCAACAAACCATTGATCAAGGTAGTAGCAATAAACCCACACATTCCCAGAACACCCAATGAGCGCTGTGTCAAATCATGAGCTTGTTCTGGTGAGATCCCTTGAGATGTGAGAACAGCCTGATTGGTCTCCATGACCTGGTCCATCGACAGATAGGAGCCTGGAACGAGCAGCGATATGCCCATCACAAGAAATGAAATAACCGGAATCAACAACAAGCCTATCAACCACCAATAGTTGAACTTGAAGTTTATACCCAGCCCCTTGAGAAGAGGTTCCTTGAACAGGAGTTGCGTGATGATGACCGCCACAAGTGGCGTAAACATGGCCACACTAATGACCACTGTCTTCACAACATCACTTAACTCGGCATAATGAATGGCCAAGCCTATACCTATCATCATCACAAAGGCGCAGATGATGAAAACAGCAAGTTTTTTCATATTCAGTTTTTCCATAAAAAAAATAAGCACTACTTGAGTGCTTTTTGTGAGTTACTTGAGCAATTCACCGATACTGGTGGTGAGGTTGAACATGAAGGTCGAGGCTCCTGTATGTGGACGAGCAAAGGCCGCCCCTATTCCGAATGCCCTTACCTTCAAACCGCCACAGACGGACAGTCCCGACATGAAGTCGCGCTTGTAGGTCGCCATGTCGCTGCGGGTGCGGTAATTGTAGCCGACACCCAGGTAGATGTTGTTGGTGGGGAGAACGTCGGCACCGAAAACAAGGTGACGCATCAAGTTACTACCGAAGGAATCTTTCTTGATTAACCCACTGTTGGGGTTATTGACATCCTCAATCTTGTAGTAAGGGGAATTCCAGCGCGTCAGCTCATAGGCGGTGAGATGCAGACGAATCGGCGCGTGGCCCAGCATCTTGCTGATACCCACCTGGATGTCCCAGGGCAGATTGTCCTTAAAATCGTTGAATTTCTTTACCTGACCACCCAAGTTCTTGGCAACCAATGAGGCTGAGAATTCATGGTCAGGGTCATAGTAGTTCACACCCAGGTCGGCGGCAACGGCTCCCGCAGTGTAGTCCTCATACTTGGAATAGAGGTACTTCACGGTGATACCGCCACGGAAACGTTCGCTGATATCGTGGCTATAGGTAAGGCTGAACGCCATGTCGCTGGCGCTGAATTTTCCTGTCAAGGTTCCGTCAATGTCGGCACCCTGGATGTCTCCGTAGCCAAAATACTGGAGTCCCACAGCAATCGCTCCATGCTCACTCACGCCCTGACCATAGCGCAACCCGGCAAAATTGGTCTCGCCGATGTAACGCATGTAATTGATGCCCACCTGATGGTCAAACTCCGGCCCCAGCAGGGAGGGATTCTGCTCGACAAGGTTGATGTCATCGTCAATGATGGTGAGGTTGTGTCCGCCCAAGCCATAGACGTGGCTTGACGACGGCACGCCCAGGAAGTTATAGGCGGTCGTGGTCGGGCCATCATTGGCCATGGCAAACAAAGCCATAGCACCCATGGCCAGCAATATCATGTGACGCAAATAGGTTGTCATGTCGTTATTCTCTTTATTATTTGATATAATAACGAGAAAAAACCACTTTTAGTATATCATTCTTCGTTTGTATCGACTTCAATCTCGTCGGTCTCGCTGATCACTTTCTTGGCCAATTCAAGGTCGCGTTCAAAGACAACGAGCCTGACAGGAGCCATCCAGATGGCATTGGCAGTACTGTCAACGATCACCCCTGCGGGAATTCCGCTAGCTTCCAGCGCGCCCTTGACGATGTTGGCATCGATGGCGCTAGAATACTTCTTGAGGACGACAATTTTTTCTTCGTTTTCCATATCGGTGGTCTGTTTAATCTCTAGATTGACTAGATAAAATCAATAATCACTCCACTACTTGATGCCGCGGGAGTTGAGGGCAGCCTGATAGCGGTGGGCATTGTCCAGATGGGCGGCATAGTCTCGGGTGAAATCGTGATAACCGCTGAAGTCGGCACGAGCACACATGTACAGGTAGTCATGCTGTGGAGCATCCAGCACGGCGTCGATAGTCGACTTCTCGGGCAGGCGGATGGGACCGGGGGGCAGGCCGTCAACACGGTAGGTGTTGTAGGGCGAGTTGACCTGAGTCATGGGAACAGTGATACGCTTGATGGAGAAGTCACCGATAGCAAATTTCACCGTCGGGTCGGCTTGCAGACGCATACCTTGCTGATAGCGGTTGAGATAGAGGCGTGCCACCTTACCACGCTCGTCGGGCTTGGAGGTCTCCTCCTCGACAATCGAGGCGATAGTAGCCACCTGCTCAGGGGTCAAGCCCAAGCGTTCGGCCTTGGCCTGACGTTCGCTGGTCCAGAAATCATTGTAGTAACCATACATGCGGTCAAGCATCTTCTCGGGCGTGATATTCCAGTAGAACTCGTATGTGTCGGGCATCAACAGGCAGGCTATGGTCTGTGGTGTCAGGCCATACTTGGCACATACAAGACTATCCTTCAGTGCCTTGCGCATTCCATCGGGGCCATCCATAAAGGTCTCTCCCCAGCGTTGGGTCCACTCATCCAGCGTGCGCACGTTGTTGAAGGTGAATCTAATACCATCCTGCACACCATTCTTGATGCGGCGGGCAGCAGTGAACGGTGTCATCCCCGGGGTGATGTGGAAGGCACCCTCACGGTTCTCCACCTTGGCTCTCATCAGCTTCATCATGGTGGCGACACGCTTACCGAAAGTAGCATCCACATTAGCCTGGACACTGTCACTGATCATATCGATGGTGCTGCCTTTACGCACCTTGACGATACCGTCGGATGGAGCACCGATGAAAAAATAAGGTGCTGCACAGGCCGCAAGGATAACCACCAGGGCGACTAAAGCGCCGATAATCCATTTTACTTTCTTGGTCATATTCTTAAGACGTTAGACGTTAATCTTGGGGAGGAATACAGGCCGACAGCAACTGGGCGTGACCTGTCATTTCCAACTTGTTGACCATGGCAGGAACCAGAGCTGTCTCGCCCTGGCACAAGGTCACGGGTGCCATGCCTTCGGCGGTGAGCACGATCTCTCCAGCCAGACACATCAGTACGACAAAGGAATGACGTGGCGGCATTTCAAGGCTGTATCCATCGTTGAAGTCCACACGGCGTACATCAAACTCGCGGCAGTTGACCAGAGGGGTCACACCAGGCGCTGGAGCAGCAGTATAGTCCACCAAACTGTCGATCACCTGATAGTTGAGCGCCTCGCGAGCCTGCTGTGTGTGAAGTTCACGCGGATTTCCGTCAGCATCACGGCGGTCGTAGTCATAGACACGATAGGTGATATCACTCGACTGCTGGATCTCGGCCAACAGATTTCCAGCACAGATGGCATGAATCTGTCCTGCAGGAATAAAGAACACGTCTCCAGCCTTGGAAGCCGTGGCGTGGATGACATCCACGATAGTATTATCAGCCACACGTTGCTCATATTCCTCAGGTGACATCGGGCGCTCAAAACCCGTCAGGATTTTGGCACCTTCATCAGCCCGGATGATGTACCACATCTCGGTCTTGCCCAGACTGCCGTGAAGACGCTGAGCCAGGGCATCATCGGGATGCACCTGGATCGACAGGTCTCGCTTGGCATCGATAAACTTGATGAGCAAGGGGAACTTGTCACCGTAACAGCGATACACTTCCTCGCCGACCAAGTCGGCGCCATAGCGCTTCACCAACTGGGTAAGTGTCAACCCCTTGTCGTCACCCTCGGCAACGACCGACTCACGTCCAGGCACTGCCGACAATTCCCAACTCTCGCCGATAGGCTCTTCACAAGGAGGCAAGTGCTTGAAAGCCTCCAACTGATGCCCACCCCACAGGACGGGCTTCAAGATATTTTCAAATTTATAGATCTGCATAGTTGCTGCAAAGATAGTGAAAAGTTTTCAGTTTATTGTTGCCAGTAGTAAGTTTTAGCGTGATATCTACTCCCCAAGGCAATCTCCTCACTCCTAACTCCTAACTTCTAACTCCTAACTTCTAACTCCTAACTTCACTGTGCCACCTTGTTGTTGTCGTCCTTGACCCACTTGATGTACTGGCTGTAGTCGTGGGGAACGAGGACACCGTTCTCGCGGTCATCGCGCCAAGTGTCGGTCCAGTCCATGTCATAGCCATGGCCTGTGGCATCGTGGAAGATATGGCCCTCGCCCTCATTCATCTTCCAGTAGGCAACCAGGCCTGCACTCTGGGCATTCACACCGGCAAAGCCGGTAGATATCTCGCTGGCAGTGAGTGCACGGTTCCACACGCGCACCTCACAGAGCCTGCCCTGGAAGAACTGGCTCGAGCGGTAACCGCCCCACGACATGCCCAACTCAAATCGCTGGAAGGGTGTCGCCTTGCCACTACCGCTTGCCTGGGCGTCCTCCACACCATCGACATACATCTTGAAAGTCGAGCCATCGTAGGTGCAGGAGACAAGATACCATCGGTTGGTCTTGAAATGGGTAGAGGAGAAACACCTGCCGCCGGGCAATACCCACTGCAGGATGTCCCCGCCTGCCGATCCGTTCTCGCCGAAGCGGAACATGTTGGCCTCTTCCTCGTTCTTGCCTTCAATGGAAAGGACTCGCTTGATGTCTCCCACCTTGCCGAATTTATAGGAATAGACCTTAAACTCAATCGTGTAGTTAGTGAGGTTGACCATCTTGTCGTCAGGGAAGATGTAGTTGGAAGATGCGTTCTGGTTATTCTCGAGCGAATAGAACGAGATGATACGGGAAATCTGCAAGAAGATCGTACGGCTGCTCTCAATGACTTCTCCCCCATCTCCCTGCAACTGACGGATAGTCACGGGAATGACATAGGTGGCGCCCTCAATAAAGCCATCGGTATTGACAACCTTGACTAGGGCTGCACTGGACAGAGCCTCGCCCTGCTTGATGGTTACCTCATTGTTCTCGATGGTAACGCTGGAGGCAGGCACGGGATAATAGGCTGTTCCATGCTGGGCATTATAACTGCGCACCAGTGACGTGTCGATAGCAAGGCTGACAGTGACATCCTTCGGGCAGCGGCGCGTGGCCTTAACAGTCACGGCATAGGCTGCCGGCAGTTCATCAACCGTGAACCGCTGCACAGGTACCTGCTCGGTGCCAGTGATGAGCAGACCCACCTTTTGGTAATCAAACTTGTCACCCTCGCTGTCACAGGCGGTGAACAAGGCGCCGACAGCGAGGAACAGGAAGATATTGATAATCGTTTTCTTCATTGTTGTTTAATTTGGTTTCAGTTGACTGTTTCAGTTGGCTGAGGCTGAGCCTCGGCACAGGGGACCAGGCTTTTAACCATTCATTGTTATCACTTAGCAGGGTTCATAATCTGGATAGCGCGACGGATGGCACCGTAGGGGACGCCGTCGCTCGTGTTGTAGTAGTTGCGCTCCACATAGTAGGCTCCACAGCCGCCCTTGTGCCCGACCTCAGGCTCCCAAGCGGCATAGTTGAAGATTTCGCCGCCAGTCGGTTTCTGGCCGAAGGACTCACAATAGACGGTCTTCTCGTCGGGATGACCCATCGCCCCTACCCCAGCACCTTGCTGGCTGTAGGCCTGCTTGACATAGTAGTCCACCCAAGGGTCACACGCCGTAGGCGGTGAGACCGAGAAGTAGTCCACAATGACCAGTTTCTCGGGATAAGTTCCATGTGGACCGAACACCTTGTCACATTCCTCGATGGCCCAAGTCAAGTGCTGGCCATTCCAGCCCTCGTAGTCAAAGTCGGCACCGTCGAGGCCTGTCTCCACTACCGTGTCACAGACCCAACGGGCATAGGCGCGGATGGCTTCCTCGCTGCGGTCGCTCGAGAGGTCATAATACTTGCCGTCAAGAGTGAATCGGTGGTTATAATTGGAGGCATCGGCATGGAAGACAAAGCGGGTGCCCTTCTTCTCACGCGTTTCTATCATGTCCTGATAGGCAACAGGGTGGGTCTCAGGCGTCGGGATGCCCATCCACAGGTTCACGATGTCGATGCTGTCGGGCAGGCCGATGATGCGCTCGCCCCATGAGGCAGGATCCTTGTAACCGCTGGCTCCCTCGATAGGAGCCCAGTCGGCATAATAAACGTAGCAAATCTCATGCTGACTCGTCTTGTAGCCACGCAGAGCCTGGTAATACTCGTCGCTGTACTCCTTGAGCGGCTGCAGGTCCAGCGCCTCTGGCTCAGTGTCACAAGCCGCCATCAACAACGCCAGCGCCGACAAAACCATTAAATATATTGTCGTTCTCATAACTCCTAACTTCTAATTACTAACTCCTAACTCCTTGCGGTCCCACCACAGGCGGGTGCCGCCATTATCCTGTCCACCGCCGAGCGCCTCACTATCCAGCAACTGGACAGCAGCCTGGACGGCGGTCTCATTGGTATTATACTCTTGCACCGGGAACGGACAACGGCGCACCTGGATCTGAGTGTCGATCAGGCCCTGGCTGTCATTATTGACCACAGGCAGCAGGTGCGGATAACCCGTGCGGCGGAACTCCGCCCATCCCTCGCAACCGTCGGGGTACATGGCAATCCACTTCTGGGTGATGATGCGTTCCAGATTGGTCTCGAAGTCGGCCTCATCATCCCAGGCGATGGTAATATCACTGGGCGCATTAGCAGCATTGCCGCCACTCGTGCGGTCCACAAAGCGCGTGGGCTTCAATGTCGAGTTGGTGATATAGGCATCCTCGCCGCTCACGTTATTTTCACTGAACGAAGCGCGGATTCCTGCCTCATAGAATGCTCGGGCAGTGCCACCCATGTTCCAACCGCGCAGGGCGGCCTCGGCGCGCAGGAAGAAGCTCTCGGCTGCAGTCATCCACACGATGGGGGTGGTCGAGCGGTCGATGTTCAGGTTGGAGACATAGATTCCCGCATAGCGTGAGGGGTTCATGTTATGGACGCCCAGACGCACGCCATGGTACTTATTGTCACTGCTGGCAGGGACGAAATATGCTGCCAAGCGCGGATCGCTATAGCCGTTCATGTAGCAGTCCATCGAGGCACCCATTCTCACCTCGCCGGCATTGAAGTTATAAGCCATGTCATAGTTCGGGTGGTAGTAGGTCAATCGGCCATGCAGCAACTGGGCACGCTCGGCAGCCGTCTCAATGAAACCCAACGAACATGCTGCCGATTTCTCGGCTTCGCGCTGTGCCAATGCGGGGTCGGCATAGGCCACACGCAGCGCCAAGCGCAGGCGCAGGGTGTTGGCAAACTTTACCCAGCGAGCGACATTGCCCTCATAGACATTGTCATAGTCGGGCAGGAGCGAGGCACCCGACTCGGCCAGTGGGGTCAATGTCTCGATGGCAGCATCCAGTTCCTCAAAGAACCTGTTGTACACCTCCTGCTGGCGGTCATAGGTAGTTCCTAAAACACCACCGCCGAAGTGGATGTAAGGAATAGGACCATACATATCGGTCACACGGTGCAAAGCCTCAACCTTGACGATGGTTGCCAACGCCGCCACGGCAGGTTGATTCATCTCCCCAGCAACCTTGGTAACACGTTGCCAAGCTGGCATTACTTCACTGAAGGCGCGTGTGAACATCTGGTCATACCAGCCACTCACAAAGCTGTAGGAGCCATTATGGATACCATTGCGCCAAGTACCTGTCAGAGCGATGTAACCCGAGAACGGGTCGGCACTCAGACCTTGCGCCACCTGATAGTCTGATGAGAGGCAATTTCCCGAACCGTCGTCAAAGAGCACAACCCTCGAGACCATCTGGGAGAAAAAGGCACCCACGTTCTGGTAATCATTGGCGAGTTCCTCGTCGGTGAGCTGGTGCTGATTGGTGTTGATGTCATCAAACGACTTGGTGCATCCTGCAAGCAACACGACAGCACACATATATATGAGAATTCTTGTCTTCATAGCAGTATCAGAATTTGAGTTTCCCATTAAATCCCATCGACCGCAGGCTGGGCTGCATGAAGTAGGCGATGCCCTGGTAGTAAGTACCCGTGTTGGAGGTCATCTCGGGGTCGTAGGGGGCTT